>Ga0265292_1003297_pt1 | contig 10012 bp, 15 predicted proteins | sample Munlanlewell296A_FD_189080 | JGI IMG/M metagenome (GOLD analysis project Ga0265292, IMG submission 189080) | Leachate microbial communities from a municipal landfill in Southern Ontario, Canada - Leachate well 296A | ecosystem: Engineered > Solid waste > Landfill > Unclassified | place: Canada... | reverse complement strand
GCTTTTTCTCGTTGGCATTTCTGCTTCAGACCACGGAGATTGATACTCTTGATTTTGAGGATACGGGGTCGGCATCAATGATCGTTATAAAACCTTCATATCTCACGATGTTTCGGCTTCAATCAATATATAATACATCATTTTGATTGAGTTTTGAAGCGCACCCACGGCAAAAAAACTCCTGATTTCTTACGTTGAAAACCGTCGGTTTGCTATTATCGCACAAGGAGCAAAGAGCTTCTTGCGGGTCCCATCCCAAAACCCGCAAAATCTCTCTCCAACGAAGCCCTTCAAGAAGAAATTGCCAAATATGCTGATCTGGTTCCGCCTCTCCCAGGATTCGGTCTAGAAAATGGAGGTGCGACAGGATAGCCGTGAGCCGGTATTTTTTGAGCGCATCGACAACTTGCAAGCCGTTTTTCTCGATCAATCTAACGGAGACAACGTTTCCCGGCTGAAGATGGCTTGAAAGTTTTGATGTAATTTTTCTGGTACTTTTTCCCTTCGCAACCAGTTTTCCGAATTTCTTCGTAAAAAGAGAAAAGCGGTTATCGAGATTCCCATTCGGCTCACGATGCAGGACCACCGCTTCGCTTACATATTCAAGCATACGTACAATCTATCAGTTAGATGGAAAACAGCAAACCCCGCCTTGTGCGGGGTTTGAAAAGTGAAATTCCTATACGATTGTTGTTTAGAGACTTTTTAGGTCGCGGTCAATGCTCTGGAAATCGCTATCCAGATTCCCAAGGTCAATACTTTTTAAATCTTGATTGATTGCTCCTGTTGTGTCCGAAGTCTGGATAGGAGCTCCTGCGAAGGGAATTTCCGTTGTGGCCGGGGCATTTGCGGTCGGAGTCCCCGACTGCCACATCCACACGCCGAGGACAATGATAAGCAAAATGACAACACCGATTATTATATACAGATTTTTATTGTTATTCATGGTGAGTTAATTATTGTGCCGTAGAAGTGGTCGACGTTGTCGCGGGCGGAGTGGAGCTCGACTGAACCTCGTCAACGCCGCGGATTTGTCCTAGGGTCGTTGCCGTTTTTTGAACCGCTTCATATGCCAGCCTGGTTTTTTCACGCACTTGTTTCAGGTCTTCGTACACTGCCTCCCGAGTTTTGCTTACATCCTCATGAAGCTTAGATTCCTCGCTCACAATCATCGTGTACGTTTTTCCCGTTTGGGCAATCACCGCAGAACGGGCGGCTTCAATCGCGCTATGGGCATCCGTAATCGCCGTCCGCACACTCGAGACATCCCGGCCTGCAGATTCAGCTTTATCGGTTCGGGAGACGATCCTTTCCAACGTGGCGTCCAATTTCTTCAGCACTTCCGTAAAATGATTAACGCGGTTTTGGTTTAATTCCTGTAACCGCCCGTCGATTTTTTCAACGATTTGTTTTTTACGCTCGTCCTTAATTTTCGCAAGACGCTCTTTTAGTTGTGCGCGCTGTGTCTCAATGCGCGTTTTCATTTCCTCGCGTTTTGCCTCAACGTTTTTTTGGAATTCCTCGCGCTTTTGCTGGATTATTTGCGTCGCTTCCGTTCTTTTCTCCGTAATAGTCTTCTGCAATTCGGTACGTTTTTCTTTTACTGTGTTCTGAATTTCTTGTTTCTTTTCCGTTATCGCTCCCTGAACATCTTTCCGGATTTCCTGGCGAGTGTCGCGCGCTGCGTCAAGGGCATTCTGGAGAGGCGTCCCCTGCGCTCCCGCCGATACGACCAATGCTAGCGAAAAAACAGTCGACAAAAATATTTTTATCATGCATTCATTATACCAAACCCACGGATATTCTTAAAGTTCCTTTATAGATTCTTCGAACTCCACAATAAGTATAACAAACGACCACTAAGTCGGTAGTCATTTTGTTACTGGTGCGCAGGATGGGACGTTTACCCGCCTCTGGAGGGACTTGTCCTGAGCTTGCCGAAGGGATGTTCGAACGATTCTGAACAAAAGAAAAGGCGCTATTCCAGTTTTGAATTAGATAGCGCCTCGGATGGATCCCCGCGACAGAAAACTAGATTTCTTCACCAGCTCGAGCTTTTTCCAAGTCAGCTTTGAGTCCCTCCAATTTTTGTTTATAAACCTCGATGTTCGTTTGGGCGTGTTCCGTCGCTCTCTTTCCTCCTTCGTAGTTGCGTGGGTCTTTGGCCAATTTCAAAACTTTTTTTGCTTCCTCCAGATCTTTTTCTGCCTTCACAACGAGCGCTTCGCGCTCTTCGATGCTCAGGAGTTGATAGTGTGTCTTACGCGGTTCGGATCCAGGTGCTTTTTCCATATATTTACTTTAACTCCTTTGGTGGTTTTTCAAAATGGACCGATTGGATTCTACGGGGTATCTATCAGAAAATCAAATTTTATGTAGGTGCGCAGGATGGGACGATGTTCAAACGATGTTGGCTACACGAAATTTGGGATAGCTTGACTATATCGATTTTGCTTGTTCTGCCTCAGGGTTTTTTCCATAACGAACTGACACGTCGGAATTCCTGAGAAGTTCAAAGACTTTTTTAACGTACTCAAAGGGCGCGGGCTTTTTGGGATCTTCCGGATCAGAGATCGTAACGATGAATTCTCCGGGTTCCCAAACGGTTTCACCGCGTTCACTTTTGCCGAGTTTTCGTTTCTCCGTCATCTTCGTAAGTTCATACGGGACTTGGTTCTCCTTTAGCGTTTCCTTGGCACGCGTCAAGCCAGAATCCGAAATAATAAGATCATTGTGTTGAAGCTCTCTCGCTTCAAGTAGTTCCCGAGACATGCGCTTTTCGGGTTGGGCGACATGTTGCCCCTCCAAAGGGTTCGGTTCGACTGATTGTCTCTCAAACTGATTCATAGTATCCAACGTAGCACCGAGGCCTACCCGATGCAAATGGATGTCAATTTCCTCAATTGATTTTTCGTGCGCAGGATGGGACGATGTTCGAACGATCTTAACTCACCTAAAGTCATCAGAATTGTATGCTGAACTTAGGTGAGTGGGCAGAGGCAGCAGGATAACTGCTACGTACCCAGATGTTGCTCTCACGGAGACAGTTGCGCCCGCCGGACATCGATCGTTTTGATCAACACTCCGTTGTGCCGCAACTGGAAAAGTGAGACCTTTTGCAGATCGATCTCTTGACCGTTCGGGAGGATGCCCCGCCGGAACTGGTGATAGATCGACCCATTTCCGACACCCGACAAAAACCGATACGTGATATTGACGTCGAGCATCGAGGGCTGGATCGGAAGTAGTGACGCAGTGATCTCGCCGATCCGGTCGTTGGGCACCCCAACGTCCATGGTAGCGGTGCAACCCTGCTGAGGTGTGCACACCACGTTGACGGTCTCGCCGGCGCGGGTCACAAGAGAGATAACGGACATCGTCACAATCAACAGAACAAAGGCACAGAGTACCTGGAAGGTCTGCTTTCTGGTCATTTGTGAATACCTCCTGATTATCTTATAGCACGATAGGAGATATTAGTCAACTCTGTGCGCGGGACTGGACGATGTTCGAACTGTGCTGTTTAGTTCTGTTGAGTAGGCTGCCCCCGGGCTTTCATGTAATTCTCCCGGTAATTCTTGTCACTCTCTTGATACTGTTTTTGAAGACCAGATTCTTTGAATTCTTCGGTGCTCATTTTAGGGAAACCAATATGATCTATAACGGCTTTCCCCAAAGAAGTCCAGTCGTACGAACGAGGAAGGTATTCTTTGGTGGGTGGATCCGCAGATGATCTTAAAATTCCAAGGTCCAACAGTCTTAGGGCGGCAATTTGAAATCTCAAGTCCCCGACCAGGAACTGGCTAGGTTGCCCTTTGGGGTTTCTGCCGAACATATGCATCAACTCAAATCCCTCCGCGCCCACCATTTTGGATATGCTTTCTATTCTTTTGTCTTGATAACTTATTTGTTTTTCGAGCACGTCTTTTAATACAACCTCAAAGTCTTCGCTATTTTTGAAGTTCTTTGTATTTAAAATCCGCATCATACGTACATCAAATAAAATCTCCTTTCCTATACTTTCTGAATCTGTCAATAATATAATGTCGCGATCCGTTCTGACGCTTCGTGCAATACCTAGTTCGTAAGAAACGTTAGGATTTACAGTTTTTTTGTCTTCGTTTTTGTTAGTGTATCTATCATCTATGGATAAATCGAATATTAATAATCTTGATTTATTAATTCCTTCATAAACGTTTACTATAATTTCTTCGCCGTGTTTGTCGTCGGTAAAAGTTTTTGGCTCTAATTTAAAGCTCTTATGGTTTCTAATAGCTGGTTCTATAACATTGTTAAAAAGGTCGTTACTTTTTTCGATAAGCGGCCTAAAAGAGAAAACGGAATTTTCTCTTTCTTGGATCAAACGTTCGTTAAAGTAGATATGAGGGTTGGCCATGGATTATTCAATTAAAGTTAGTGCGCGGGTCTGGACGATGTTCGAACGATTTTGCGGTGTAACAAATTAACCCACTTAATAGGCTCATTTTCCCATACCTCTTAAAACCTCATCAACGGTACTTCCGGTCTTGATTTTTAACACTGTGCCAGCACATTGAAGAGGGCTTAGTGTGTCAATGGCGTTGTTAATAAAACCGCCAAATAAAATATATCCCACTTGTCCTTCCCCACTTTTTCCTGATTGCCAGGCAACCTCTTTTTTTAACATGTCGCAAGGGTTTAGAGATCCGTAAATTAGCCAAATAATAATGACCGCTAAAGCGATCAAGCTAAGAAATATGACTAAAACGCTCGCAGCCCCTTTTTGATTCATTAACTTAACTATACCAAACCTGGTGCAGTATTCTTGAATTAGTCCGAACGCATTTCGCCGCCGCAGGCGGCGAGGAAGTCCCCCCGCGAAAATTCGGAAAGGCGGCGGAGCCGCACCGCTGACAATTTCAAGTTTTTCTTTGGCGACAACTAATTTACAAACTTAAAGGTCGAGAGAACTTTTCTAACAGTAGTGATGTCATCCAAGAAAAGAGAACGAGGGTCGTAAGAAGAATTTACATCACCACTTTTGAGATTTGGAACCACTAAATAAAACTTAAATCCTTTTCTCCATGTGCTATTGCCATAAAACTCATATCTTGCGTAACATGGATTTCCTTGTTCACATGTAATTACTGCCCATTCTAATCCTGCTTCACTACCTATGAAAATATTTTTCAAAACTTCTGCCGCCTTTGGAGCCCGAGGATTATTGCCACTCGTTCTGTCATATTCTTTTCGCATTTCATCAATTGTAAAATCTCTTGTGGTCGGTGAAATGCCTTCGACTCCAAAAGTTGCCACATATCCGTTTTTGGTAGAGAAGCTTAGAACGTTATTTTTCAAATTCCAATTCAATGGATATTTTATTTCAAAACCGTACGTTGTATCGCGATATGTTTTCCAGTCTGCTGTTTCAGCTGGTTGTTCTTGAGTAGTTGTCGAGGTGCTCGGGGGCGCTGGAAAGGTTATTTTGGGTGGGAAAATTCTATCAGCTAAACTCCTGCACTGATAGGGGTGGCCATCCTTTTCTATGATGGTCAGATCAAATTCTCCTATCTTTGGCGGGGAAACTTGATCACACTTTTTCCAAGTGAAGCCAAAATATCCGATGGTCCCCGCAAGTAGAACAAGGCCTATGACAATCGGGGCGCTCACAAATCCTTTCTGATTCATTGTATTAATTGTAGCAAATCAAACGTTCTTGGTGCGCAGGACTGGACGATGTTAGAACGTATTTAGACCTTTTGAATATTAGTCGATCTAATTAGCGGGGACAAGAGGAAATTTAATAAAAATTGACAGTACGTAATAAATCACGGTCGCGAGAGTCAATACAATCAAGACTTTGTTAGTATGTCTTTGTTGCATTTCCGTTTCGCTACTTACGGGAATATAATCTTCCCATTCGCCGCTTTGGATGAGCGAAAGCTGCCCCGAACCCTGTAGCTTTTGATAACACCGCAAGCTCAAACTATCAATTGAAGTGACATTACACCTTATTCTCATCATGCCAGAATAGAAAGCGTGCCAAGTTCCGCAATCAATCTCGATTGATGTGCTTGGAGGTAAAGAATCAATGGTTTTTGATCCAACTTTATCCGTAACAGGATGACCATAATCCTGATTATGAGTGATATCGCAACTCACGATCGTTCCACCAGGAAAATGCAATAGGCCTTTATTCGTAATACGCAGTTTTAACTCAAAATGCTGGCCCTGTAATATTTCTTTTGATTTAAAAATATAGAAAAAATTTGGCGCTAAGGAAATTGTGACTGGCTCAATAAGCAATAAATGTTCCTGGGCTGGTACAAGTGGTGGATTTGGGGATAGATTCATCTGGAACAATTATTTCTGAAGATTTCCAAGCTTTTTTAAAATATCTTCTTGAATTTTGAGCTTTTCTCTTCCCTTAGTAACTGATTCTTTTATGATTGTTTCCAGAGATGAATTATATGCATTAACGTCTTTATTTATGTAAGAGATCTGTTGCTGTAAGTTTTGCAAAAACTGATCTCTATCTTTCTGAAGGCTAGCAGCGTCATTACTAAAGTTGATGAGTTCAAAAATGATTCGGTTATTTTCGACAGCTATTTCTTCGCTCCAAAGGAGATGTGTTGAAGGTCTGGATTGTAAGAGTTCTGTTGCTCCTTCAATTGGGAGGTGAAAAACGATAATTGGCTTTATATAGGTTTGATTGGGTTCGACGAAATAATTACTCGGGAAATAACGGCCTGGTATGTTTGCTTCTGCCTGTGATACCGTGATTTTATCAATATGCAGAATCAGTGGACTGACTTTATTCCGCTTGACCATTTCAGGCACATATTCAGATTCGTTATAGCTAGGTTCTAGGATAGAACGATCTGATTCAATTTGATTTCTCAATCGAACAACACGACTTTCGAGATTGGCTCTTAAATCGTAGTTACTGAACATTCTGAGTCCTCGTCGGGTTATAAGCATACTTTGAGATTATACAATAATGACGGTATTTTATTAAGGCGTGTTATTCCGATGGACTACTTCTCGAATTCATCTAGAAGTTTTAGATATTTTTTCTGATTGTCTTTCGAAACCAAGTTATCGGATAAGGGGCTGATGTTGCCCCGCTTCCGGTCGCCTTAGGCGACCTTCTTCGGGACACTTAGAAAATCTAATTTCGCCTTCCGGCGGGAAAGATTTTCTAAGTGTGCAGTATTCTTGAATTAGTCCGAACGCATTTCGGCGAGGAAATCCCCCCGCGAAAATCCGGAAAGGCGGCGGAGCCGCACCGCTGACAATTTCAAGTTTTTCTTTGGCGGCTAAAATTATCAAGCAATTTTCTCTAACAACAAGGCTATCTGGGTTATTAATTTTGTGGTTGGGACTCAAACGACCTAAATCTTTTGATAATTAAATGCCACCCCAACCACAGAACGCCAAAGAGGGCAATATAAATTAAAAATTGTGCCCATATGATACCCCCTCGAAAATCTAAAAATGGTATAGTTAATGCCAGAGCAAGTAAATCAAAGAATATTTTAATCCCAAACGCCAATCTTTTCTTATTAGATTTTCTAAGAAACAACCATGTCGGAATTAAAAGAGCCAAATACGGAATAATTCCTATAGCTATCACGGCCCCAGTAAGAAGTTCTAGATTATGGCGTCCGGGTGAAATAAATAGTGTATAAAATGCAATAACTCCGGGAATGCTAAAGAATAGGCTTACCCAAGCAAAATCCAAATTCCAGGCATATAGCGCAAATGATAAGAGTATCGCCACCCCGAATGGTATTAAAAAGCTGAACGGTAAATTAGAAGTTTCGTAAGGCGGGTAAGAGGGCTCGTCTACATACTGCAATTCAAGAATGAAAAAAAAGACGGGAATAAATCCAACAAGAAGCAGAAAAATAATATAGGGTATTTTCCAACGTTTGTTCTGTGTATCCATGATTTTTAGAGGTATTATGAAAAAATTTTCTTCCCCCAAAATTAAAATATGGTTCGAGCCGATGTTGGCCCCGCCGATGGCGGGACATAAGAATTTCTAAACTCATTCCTCGTTAAGAAATTCTAATGTGCGTCGGGGAGGATTCGAACCTCCGTAGGCATAAAGCCAGCAGATTTACAGTCTGCCCTCGTTGGCCACTTGAGTACCGACGCCCCTCACCCTTAAACGATCATAAAGCTTAAATCTTATTTTTTCAATAATCAAGAATGTCGAAGAAGGCCTGCCAAAAATTCAATCGGGTCGAAGTAAAAAATCGCTTAAGGGTGAGGGGGCCTAATTATTCCCCGTCTCGGAGTTCTTTGCAATATCCGATCCGTTCGTGCCGTTCTTTTCGGCAGCCATCTCTTTAAAGTCGATACCCGACGGCTTCCCGTTTCCGTTCGGGCCTGGCTTAACTTTTTTGATGTGCTTTGCGAGAGAGTTATCTACTTTCAATAAAATTACTTTCAGCTTACGAAGCAACTTCTCCACAAAACCATTCAGAACGGCGTCGATCCTTTCCGGAATCTCCGAGCTTGCCCATCGGTCGAGAATTCCCGTTTTCTGTCCGTCCTGATTTTCCTCGATGCGCGGCAACGAGCGGGCCACGAGATATAATATCGCGCCCAGCGAAACCATCAGAATGTTTGTGATAATAAATTGAGCCATAGTAATTCAAAAATGGGCCTCGCTAGACTTCGATCCGATAGAACTTATTTATCTTGATGTTCTCGCCAACCTGCGCGATAACTTCATTTACAATATCTTTTACTGTTTTGGTCTCGTCTTTAATATATGGCTGTCCAATAAGCTCATCAACATCTGCCGGCGCCGCCGCGGCAATATGCATAGCGAGATCATGCACAAGCTTGCGGAACGGCTCTGAACGAACCACAAAGTCGGTCTCCGCGCGGAGATCAACGAGTACGCCAATCCGTTCGTTGTGAACATACGAATGCACCAAGCCCGCTCCCGCCTCGCGACCGGAGCGTTTTTCCACTTTTGTAAGCCCTTGCTCACGAACCAGATTCATCGCTTTTTCAAAATCACCGCCTGCTTCCTCGAGGGCTCTCTTGCACTCCATAACACCCGCGCCGCTCATCTCCCGAAGTTTTTGTACGTTGTTTACTTTATTTTTCATTATGTTCCGCTTGTTTCTCCGCCTCCTTCGCCGCCGCAGCCTCTTTCTGCATCACGCGTCCCTCGTCAATGGCGGTCTCTATTTTCCCCAGAAACCAATCAATGCTCTTTCTCGACTTATTGTTCCCCACCACCGGGTACTGGAGAAGATCGGGGTTGCTGTCAACGTCGGCAAAAGCAATAATCGGGATATTCAAACGATTCGCCTCACGGACCGCGGTAAGATGCGGACTCGGGTCAATAACCAGAAGAACGTCGGGTTCTCGGTTCAAGTTCACAAGGCCGCCCATTAACTCTTCGAGGCGGCTTACTTCTTTTTCAATATCCAGCTGTTCCTTTTTCGTGTATTTCTGAAAAAACCCTGCGGCAAGATCGCTCTTTGTCTTTTTAAAATACTCGATCCGTTTTGAGATCACCTTAAAATTCGTAAGCGCTCCTCCGGGCCATCGGCGTATCACGTACGGGAAATTAAATTTCATCGCGAGGCGAACAATAGTGTCCTGCGCCGCAGGCTGTGTCCCCACAAGAAGCACCAGACCACCGCTCCGGATCTTCTCCTTTAAAAAGCCGATCGCTGCCTCAAGCCCCTCAATCGTCTTCGCGAGGTTAATAATCTCAATGCCGCCCCGATTCGTTAAAACGCACGGCTTCATCTTGGGGTTCGTCTTGCTCTTGCTCCGGCCATAAAAAACGCCCGCTTCAACGAGTTCCTTATATACCTCTTCCGGGTAAAAATCGGCTTGATTGTTTATTGTGGCCGCTTCCGTAGACACGAGAGAAATTATATAAAATAAGGGTTTTTAGTCAATAGAGCCGTATTCTCCTCTAAAATTCAACACCGAACTTGGCCAGCTTTCCGTCGTGAAACGGGTGCTTCATGTCTTTCATTTCAGTGACCACGTC
>Ga0265292_1003295_pt1 | contig 10018 bp, 7 predicted proteins | sample Munlanlewell296A_FD_189080 | JGI IMG/M metagenome (GOLD analysis project Ga0265292, IMG submission 189080) | Leachate microbial communities from a municipal landfill in Southern Ontario, Canada - Leachate well 296A | ecosystem: Engineered > Solid waste > Landfill > Unclassified | place: Canada... | reverse complement strand
TCGGCGTTCAGGCCGAGGAATCGGGCCAGATTCACCAAGGAAAACAGGACATCGCCGAGTTCGTGCTCCGTGTGGGCCGGATCCCCCTCCGCCATCGCCTCTTTCAGTTCCGAGAGCTCCTCCTCGACCTTTCCCAGCACCTGCTCCGTCCGCTCCCAGTCGAAACCCGCCCTCGCCGCCTTTTTCGACATCTTCGCCGCGCGGAGAAGGGAGGGAAACTCTTTCGGGATCCCTCCGATGATCGATTCATGGGAACGATTCTCGATCGTCTTCTTGATCTGATCCCACTGTCGTGACACCGCCTCCGGCGTGTCGGCGGTCGCGTCCCCGAAGACGTGCGGGTGCCGGCGAACCATCTTTTCCGAGATGGAGGTGATCACGTCGGTGATGTCGAACTGCCCGTTTTCGGAAGCGATCTGCGTGTGGAAGAGGATCTGCAGGAGAAGGTCCCCCAGTTCTTCGCACAGCGAATCCGGGTTCCCGCCACGGATCGCGTCGATCACCTCGTGCGTCTCCTCCACGAGATATTGGCGAAGCGTTTCGTGGGTCTGGGCGCGGTCCCACTCGCAGCCGCCGTTCGCGCGAAGGCGGGCCATGATCTCCACGAGTTTACGGAATTCGTCCACGAGAGTTTTTTCCCCGGAGTAATGTTAGCATAACTGATTATGACTCGACGGGTTCCCAACCGATCCCGGAGGTCGTGGGCGTGGTGCGCGCTCTTCCTCCTTTTCCTTTCTCCTCTCGTTCCCTCCCGGCTTGCCGCGGCGGACCTGTTTCCCGGATATCCGGAAGCCGTTCGCGAGCAGGCCGTCCGCGTGGTCGAGGCGGCGGGTCCCGGGAAGGGGGAGGCGCTGGAGCGGGAGGTCCGCGCCCTTCGGCGCGCGATGTTCGACCACGCGATCCTTTCCATGAACGCCGTCCCGGACCGGATCTTCGACCGCGCGGCCCGGGAAGGGTGGAAACGCCGGTCGTACGAGTCACTGCGCGCGGTGGCGCGCGTGGCGCCGCTCTCCGTCCCCCTCTGGGCCTGGCTTGCCCGGGAGGACGCGACGCGATTCCGGCTCGAGGAGTTCCTCTCCGACGTCGACGGGTTGTCGGGAGCGCTTCGCCAGTACGGTCCCGGGCTGCTCGGCTACGCCGTGTGGCTCGCTCTGTTCGCCTCCGCCTCGGCGTGCTGGTTCGCCGTCTGGGCATCGCTCAATCTCCTTCTGCGGGCGCGCCCCGCGCTGACGTCGGACGTTGCCCGCCTCTTCAAGGGTCTCCCCCGGCCGGAGATCTTCGCCTCCGGGATCGTCCTCGCCGGTTTCGTCGCCCCGGTCGCGTGCGGGGTCGGGATCGCCGCCGCCGCGGTCTTCTGGATCGCACTCTCGACCGCCTACCTGCGCCGCGGCGAGCTCGTGATCGGGGGAACGGCGATCCTGCTGCTGTTCGGCGTCTTCCTATGCGGCGGCTTCCTCGACGCGATTCACCCGATGGCGGGAAAGGCGCGGCAGGGGGGATGGCTGGGAGGGGAGGGGTACTACTCCCGGGGCGGGTCGGACTCCGGAGATGCCGGGCGGGGCCTGCTGACCGGGCCGCAATGGGAGCGAATGGCGCGGTTCGCCCGCGCCCGGGCCGAGATGCAGGGGGGAGACCTGCAGGCGGCGGAGTCGCTCTGGACCGGGCTGATCGAAGGGGGAGGGGATCTCGCCGATGCGTACAACAACCGCGGGATCGTCCGGATCCGCCTCGGCAGGACGGAGGAAGGGTTGGCCGATTTCGAGGCCGCGGCGCAGCGCAGCCCGGCAGGCGGTCGGGCCCAATGGAACGCCTACCAGATGTACCTGCAGGAGTTCCGCCTCGAGCAGGCCGCCCGGATCCAGTCGGTCGCCTGGGCCGGAATCCGCAGCCTCGTCCCCTTCGACTACCGCGCCGAGGAGATGACCCACGGCGAGCTGGTCGCCTCGCCGCTGCGGGTCGGCGACGTGTGGAGGACCTTGTTCACCGTGCGGGAAGAGTGGCTTCGGGAGGCCCGGGGGAGCGCGTTCCACGAAATGTTCTTCCGCCCCGTTCCCGGGGAATGGGTCCCGGCGTTTTTGGCGGCCGGGTGGGTCTGGGCGGCGCTATGGAAACTCCTCTCCCGGAAGATCTGGATGAACAGCGTCTGCCGTTCGTGCGGCGCCGGCACGCTGGTCGTCGGGAACCGCGAAGCCACCGACATCTGCAACGCGTGCCGCGCGCAGGTAGGCAAGGGGATCCGCGGCGGGGAGGAGCGCGAGCGGCGGGGGTTGAGCATTTCGATGCACCGCCGGTATGTCCGCGCCTGCTCCGTCCTGTTCCCGGGGGCGGGAGCCCTCTGGGCGGGGAAGGAGTTCCGGACCATGCTGTACGGCATCCTCCTCTCCCTTTCCGCCGGCCTGTTCACCGTCTCGTGGAGCGCCGGCAGGCTGGCGGGCGGCCTGATCGGCGATATGCAGACCGATGTCTGGCGGGCGGCGCTGGGGGCGGTCGCGGTTCTTTGGCTGTTCGGGGCCGCCTGGGGATGGCGCTCGTTCGAGACCCTCCAGCTGAATCACAACGTTGCCGGGGAAAGGCTGTAGCGGTGCAGGGGAAGATCGCCGACTTCAGCATCCCGGATATCTTCCAGCTCGTCTCCTCCCAAGGGAAGAGCGGTTCCCTCGCCATCTCCGGGAACGATCGCGTGACGATCTTTCTCTTCTCCGGGGGAAGGATCGTCGACGTCCAGCCGGACCGCCGGGAATCGAAATCCCTCCTCGGCACGATGCTCCGGGACGCGGGGTACCTGACGGACTCCGAGCTCAGGCGGTTCCTCTCTTCCCAGGGGACCGGCGGGAAGAAGATCGGCGAAATTCTGATCGAGAAGGGGAAGGTCTCGAAGGAGGTCCTCGCCCGATACCTGGTCCTGCAGGTCAAGGAGTGCCTCTTCGACGTTCTCACGCTCGGCGAGGGAGAGTATCGGTTCGAGGGGTTCGCCGTACGTCCCGCCGCATGGGGAGGGGAACCGATTCGCCCGGATGTACTCCTGATGGAGGGGATGCAATTCCTCGATGAATACCCTCGATTTCGCGGGATATTTCCATCCGGCGATTTTCGGGTGGCGCGGAAGAGGGGGGAGCGCGTCGACCCGTACGTCTTCTCCGAGGAGGAAAGGGTTTTGTGGAAAGCCCTCGACTTCCCGGAGGACCCCGAGCGCGTCTACCGGAAGGCGTGCCTCACGGGATTCGAGGGGATCAAGGCGCTGGCCGCTCTCCTCCAGCGGGGGTTGATCGAGGTCTCCGCGACGGAGCCCGGGGACCGTGTCGATCCCGCCCGGCGACTGCGTGACGAAATCGCATTCCGGCGCCGGTTCGACGCGATCCGGATGGCGCTGTGGGGTGCGGCGGTGGCGGCGGCGGCCGTGTGGGTCTACCGGGGGCTCCTCTCCCGGGGGGCGTTCCGGACCTTCACGGCGTGGGTCGACTTCTTCTGATGCGGGAGGCGAGCGCGGTGAACGACGCGAGGGAAGAGACGATCCGGTTCGAGGATGCCTCCGTCCTGCGGGACCTCTTCGGAGTGAACGACGCCCACCTGAGGGCGCTCGAACGGGCGCTGGGCGTGACGATCCGGCCCGGCGGCAACGAGGCGCGCGTCGCGGGGGACGCGATCCCGGTGGAGCTGGCGGGGAAGGTCCTGTCCGGTCTGTACCGGGTGCTTCGCCGCGGCATCCCGGTCACCGGGAACGACATCGAGGCGGCGATCCGCATCGTCTCCGCCGACAGGAACGCCGACGTGTCCGTGGTGTTCGAGGACGTGGTGTTCAAGTCGTCGCGGAACCGGACGATCACCCCCAAGAGCGTCGCCCAGAAGCGGTACCTCGACGCCATCCGGGAGTTCGACATCGTCTTCGGCGTGGGCCCCGCCGGGACGGGGAAAACGTTTCTTGCGATGGCGATGGCGGTCGGGTGCCTCCTGCGCAAGGAGGTGAAAAGGATCGTACTGGTCCGGCCCGCTGTGGAGGCGGGGGAGCGACTCGGCTTCCTCCCCGGGGACATGGCGGAAAAGGTGAATCCGTACCTGCGCCCCCTGCACGACGCGCTGTACACCATGCTCGAGTTCGAACAGGCGGCGAAGCTCATGGAGCGGGGGACGATCGAGGTGGCCCCGCTGGCCTTCATGCGGGGCCGGACCCTGAACGACTCCTTCGTCATCCTCGACGAGGCGCAGAACACGACCTCCGAGCAGATGAAGATGTTCCTCACCCGGATCGGCTTCGGTTCCCGGGCGGTGATCACGGGGGACATCACGCAGACGGATCTTCCGTCGGGAAAAGTTTCGGGGCTGAACGAGGCGATCGCCATCCTCGATGGGGTGGCGGGGATCCGGTTCTGCCGGTTCACCGACATCGACGTGGTCCGGCACCCCATCGTCCAGGAGATCATCAAGGCGTATGAGCGGTTCGAAAAGCGCGACCAGGGGCAGTAGCCGCCCGCCGGAGAACGGGGCGTCGCCGCGGGGCCGCTACTGGCGGCTCCTCGCGCTGAGCCTCGGGTCGGCCGCCGTCTTCGCGGTCCTCTTCTACCTCTGGGGGCGGGAACTCTTCCCGCGGGCGGCGGGGCGATGGGGGGCAACCTTCCCCTTCGTCGGTGCGGTCGCGCTCACGCTGGCCGTGGCCCTCTTTCTCTCGGAATGGTTCGGGTTCGCCGGGCGCGAGGTCCGAAAGGTCCGGCTGGCGGCGCGCGACTTCCTCTTCCTCTGCTCCCTCGCCCTCCTCCTGTTCTTCGCGGCGAAGGCGGTGATCGACCTGCTGGCCGAGATTCCGGCGCTCGGGCGCGGCGTCCCGACGCGGGTGTACGCCTATCTGATTCCGCTCCCCGCCTTCACGATGGTGGTCCGGGTCCTCATCAACTCCGAGACGTCGATCCTCTTCACGGTCGCCGCGTCGGTCCTCTCGGCCGCCGCCGCCGCGGGGAGCTGGCCCGCGCTGCTGTTCCTCCTCCTGTCCGGGACCGCCGGCGCCGCGCGCGCGCGCCGGGTGCCGGACCGGTACCGGATGCTGATGGCCGGCGTGCAGACCGCGCCCGTGTGCGCTCTCGCGGCGGCGGCCCTCGAGTTCTCCTTCCACGGCGGCGGGGGAGTGTTGTGGGCCGGGATCTTCGGCGCCGTCAACGGCCTCCTGTCCGGCCCGATCGCCCTCGCGGTCATGCCGGTGGCGGAGTCCGCCTTCGGCTACGCGAGCGACATCCGCCTGATGGAGCTGTCCGGCACCGGTCACCCGCTCCTCTCCCGCCTGATGATGGAGACGCCCGGGACGTTCCACCACAGCGTGGTGGTCGGGACGCTGGCGGAGGCCGGCGCGCTCGCCATCGGCGCCAACCCGGTGCTTTGCCGCGTCGCCGCCCTCTACCACGACATCGGGAAACTCGGGAAGGCCCAATACTTTTCCGAGAACCAGGCCGGCGCGGCGAATGTTCACGACGCCATGTCTCCCGGGCTCTCCCGCGCGGTGATCCTGTCCCACGTGAAGGAAGGGGTCCGCATGGCGGGGGAGTTCCGGCTGGGGGACCGGATCACGGAGATCATCGCGCAGCACCACGGGACGAGCCTGCTGTACTGCTTCCTCGACAAGGCGAGGCCGATGATCCGGGACCGGAAGGCGTCGGAGGAGATGTTCCGGTACCCGGGGCCGAAGCCGAAGACGCGCGAGGCGGCGATCATCATGCTGGCCGACGCGGCCGAGGCGGCGGTGAGGAGCCTTGACCGCCCCGCGCCGCAGGAGGTGGACGAGACCGTCACCGGGATCGTCAACCGGGTCTACCTCGACGGTCAGCTGAACGAGTGCGACCTGACGCTGCGCGACCTGCACGCCGTCGGCCGCGCCATCAGCCAGGTCCTCGCCGCCGTCGCCCACGGCAGGGTGGACTATCCCGAAGCCGGCAAAGGTGCCGTATGACGCGGCGGCACAGCACGACACCAGCCACAGAGGGATCTTTGCCGCGTATGGTACGGCAGGAGAAGATACCTTGAAGGCGCAGGCGCTTTCAGGGGACATACCTGCCAGGGGGGGACATTCCTGGTTCTGGCCCGGGAGGAAGGGAAGGAGTGTCCTCCCACTGCGGGAAGGTGTGTCCCCTGCCCACAACCCACAATCACAAGGTTTAGGCGCTTTCAGGGGACATAGCTGCCAGAGGGGGACATTCCTTGCCTGACCCGGGCTGCAGGGAAGGTGTGTCCCCTGCCCACAACCCACATGTTTACCGCGTGAGCCTTCGCCAGGACCTTCGCCCCGCGCCGTTTCAGGGGCGGCGGCTGAAGGCGTATGCCCGCGCGGCGCTCGCTCTCCTCTCGGCGAACGGGGCCGACGTGCGGGTCCGGGTGGTCGGGGACGCCGCGATCGCGCGCTGGAACCGGGAATTTCTCGGCCGGGACCGCCCCACGAACGTCCTCTCCTTCCCGGAAGCGGACGGCGTCCCGGCGCGCGGCGCGAGCGTGGCGGGGGACATCGTCGTTTCCGCGCCCACCTGCCTTTCGGAGACGGGGGGATGGAAGGAGGCGCCGGAGGCGCGCGTTTTCTTCTTCGTCCTCCACGGCATCCTCCACCTCGCGGGGTACGACCACGAGGGCGGCGGCGCGCAGGCGCGCCGGATGCGCCGGAAGGAACTGGCGCTGTACCGCCGGGTCCTTGATGAGGAAGGCCGGGGGCGGACCCGTTGAACCGCCGGGGCCCGGCGGCACTCTTCCTGACCGGCGCGCTGTTCGTCCTTTCGTACGCGCTCGGGACCCCGGGGTACGACGTTCCCGGACTGCCGCTCGTCTGCCTCGCCCCGTTCCTGGCGCTCGCGGTTTCGGCCCGCTCGGCGCGGCAGGCCGCCTGGCGGGGATGGGTCGCGGGGACGGCCGGCAGCATTCCCCTCTATTACTGGATCGCCTACACCATCGCGGTGCAGGGGAAGCTCGGCTGGGCGCCAGGGAGCCTCGCGGCATTTCTCCTCTCCGCCTACGTCGGCGCCTACTTTTCGGTCGCCGCCGCCGCCGCGCACCGCCTCGAGGGCCGGTTCGGCGAGCGCGGCCTGTGGCTGTTCCCCGCCGTCTGGACCGCCGTCGAGATGGCCCGAAGCTACCTTTTCTCCGGGTTCCCCTGGATGCTCCTCGGGTACTCCGTCGCGGGGAGCGCGACGCTGCGCCAGGCGGCGGACCTGGCCGGCGTTCACGGGCTCTCCTTCCTCCTCGCCCTGTCGGGCGTCTCCGTCTACCTCGCGGGGAAGCGGCTGTCCGATCGTTTCCCCGCGAAAGCGGCGATCCCGCTGATCCCCGGGATCGCGGCGCTCCTGTTCCTCTTCCTGTACGGTCGGGCCGGTTCGGCGAACCCGGCGGGTCCCGTGGCCCGGGTTCCCGAGGTGAGGGTGGCCATCGCCCAGGGCGGGATCGACCAGTCCGTGAAGTGGGACCCGGGGAACCAGTTGGCGACGCTCGAGATCTACGGGGAGCTGACGCGAAAGGCGAGGGATGCGGGCGCGCAGGTGGTTGTCTGGCCGGAGACCGCGGCTCCGTTCTTCTACGGGTGGGAAGCGGGGCTCTCCCGGCGGCTCGACGCCATCGCGGTGAGCGGGGGGATCCCGGTCATCTTCGGGGCGCCCTGGTACGATCCCGCGGGGGGCGGGAAATTCTACAACAGCGTCTTCCACATGGACGCGCGCGGGGTCGTTCTCGGGCGGTACGACAAGCGCCACCTGGTGCCGTTCGGCGAATACATTCCCCTGCGGTCGGTCCTCTTTTTCCTGAGCAAGCTGACGGCGGGCGAGGAGGACTTCTCGAGCGGAACCGGCCCGGCCCTGTTCCGGGTCGACGGCCATCCGGTGGCCGCGTCGGTATGCTACGAGGCGCTGTTCCCGGCGTTGATCCGGGAAGGGGTCCTCGGAGGGGCCGCGTGGCTCGTGAACGTGACGAACGACGCCTGGTTCGGCGACACAGTCGCTCCTCACCAGCACCTCGCCATGGCCCGGATGCGGTGCGTGGAGTTTCGGCGCCCCATGGTGCGCGCCGCCAACTCGGGGATCAGCGCGGTCATCGACGGGGACGGGGGCGTCACCGCCTCCCTCGGCCTCTTCCGCCGGGGGGTTTTTGTCGCCGCGATCCGGCCGGCGACCGGAGAAACCGTCTACGCAAAAACCGGGGAAATCTTTGGGATTTCCTGTAGTATACTCACAGTTTTGGCGTTTATTTTTCCCCTGCGAGGTACCCATGGCATCCGGAATGCTGGAAGAGAAAACAACGGCGCTTGAAGCGCGGTTCCAGGCGCTCCGGGGCTATCTTTGAGGTAGACGCGAAGCAGGCCCGCCTCAAGGAGCTTACGGCCGAGGTCGCGCGCGACGGTTTCTGGGACGCCCCGGAGGCGACCGAGCGTGTCCTTCGGGAGAGGAAGACGGTCGGGACGTTCCTCGGGCGCTGGTCGTCTCTTGAATCGTCCCTGGCGGACCTGCGGGCGTATCTCGCCTTGGCGGGCGAGTCGGGCGGGGAGGGGCTGACCTCCGAGATCGAACAGCAGATCGCCGTCGTCGATGAGGCGCTGGACGCGATCGAGCTCGAGCGGATGCTCTCCGGCGAGAACGACGCGCTGAACGCCATCGCCACGATCCACGCCGGGGCCGGGGGGACGGAGTCCCAGGACTGGGCCGAGATGCTCCTCCGGATGTACTCCCGGTTCGCGGACCGGAACGGATACGCCATGGAGCTCGTCGAGCGGCAGGAGGGCGACGAGGCGGGGATCAAGAGCGCCACCTTCCTCCTGTCGGGCGACCACCCGTACGGGTACCTCAAGGCGGAAACCGGCGTCCACCGGCTCGTCCGGATCTCGCCGTTCGACGCCAACAAGCGTCGCCACACGTCGTTCGCCTCCGTGTTCGTTTCGCCCGAGATCGACGACAACGTCGAGATCAAGATCAACGAGTCGGACCTGAAGATCGACACACTTCGCTCCGGCGGCGCCGGGGGGCAGCACGTGAACAAGGTCGAGTCCGCGGTCCGGTTCACCCACATCCCCACCGGGGTCGTCGTGCTCTGTCAGCAGGAGCGGTCGCAGGGGAAGAACCGGGCGCTGGCGATGAAGATCCTCCGGTCGAAACTCTACGAGCTCGAGATGCGGCAGCGGGCGGAGAAGGTGAACGAGGCGCACAAGGCGAAAAAGGAGATCGCCTGGGGCTCGCAGATCCGCTCCTACGTCCTCGCGCCGTACCGCCTGGTGAAAGACCACCGCACGGGCCACGAGACGGGGAACGTCGACGCCGTCCTCGACGGGGACATCATGGAGTTCATCCGGAAGTACCTGCTCGGCGGTGGTCCGGAAGGGGAAACGGGGGACGCGGCGTGAACGAATCGTGGAACGACCTGATGAAGGAGCGCTTTCTCAAGATCGGGGCGCTGAAATCGGGGGGACAGAATCCGTGGCCGAACGACCAGGCGCCGGGGTGGACCAACGCGGGAGCCCGCGCCGCCGCTTCGGTGCGGACTCCGGAGGAGCTGGCCGCGGGGCCGATCCGGGTTGACGTCGCCGGGCGGGTGATGGGCCTTCGGCGCTTCGGGAAGGCGGCGTTCCTCGTCCTGTCCGACCGGTCGGGCCGGCTGCAGGCGTACCTGAAAAAGGATCACCTCGGGGAGGAGGCGTACGACCTCTTCCTGAAATCCGTCGACGTGGGTGATATCGTCTGGGTCGACGGGCCCCTGTTCCTCACCCGCACGGGCGAACTGACCGTCGAGGCGGCGAGGTTCCGCCTGCTGACGAAGGCGATCCGGCCCCTTCCGGAAAAGTGGCACGGGCTCTCCGACATCGAGACACGGTACAGGCAGCGGTACGTGGACCTGATCGTCAACGAGGACGTCCGGGAGATCTTCCGCCGGCGGGCGCGGATCGTTTCCTTCCTCCGCTCTTTCCTGACGACGCGGGACTTCCTCGAAGTCGAGACGCCGATGATGCAGACGGTGGCGGGGGGCGCGACGGCGCGTCCGTTCGTGACCCACCACAACGCCCTCGACATGGACCTGTACC
>Ga0265292_1003294_pt1 | contig 10018 bp, 12 predicted proteins | sample Munlanlewell296A_FD_189080 | JGI IMG/M metagenome (GOLD analysis project Ga0265292, IMG submission 189080) | Leachate microbial communities from a municipal landfill in Southern Ontario, Canada - Leachate well 296A | ecosystem: Engineered > Solid waste > Landfill > Unclassified | place: Canada... | reverse complement strand
ATGAATATACGTATCGTTTTAATCGAAACTTTATGAAAGAAAAAATATTTGACAATCTGATGAGACGGATGGTAAACGGCTCACCATGCACCTATAAAAATCTTATTGCTTAAGTGCCTAATTCAATTATATTATTAACAGACTTGAATTTTTTTAATAACGCCTGCAATGTTTTTTCACCGACTCCATCAATTTGTGTTAACTCCGATCTGGTAAGCGCTTTTTCTCTTTTACTTCTGTGGTGGGCGATTCCGAATCGGTGGGCTTCATTCCTCAAGTGTTGGATAATTTTTAATGTTTCTGATTTTTTATCAAGATATAGTGGAAGTGAATCGCCGGGATAATAAATCTCTTCGAGTTTTTTTGCAATGCCAATAATCCCGATCTTACCCCGCAGATCAAGTTTTTCAAGGCTTTTCAGGGCAGAACTTAGTTGTCCTTTTCCTCCGTCTACAACAATAAGCTGAGGTAATGGCTTATTTTCTTCAATCAATCGTTTATATCTTCTGTAGATCACCTCTTCCATTGAAGCGAAATCATCCGGGCCTTCAACAGTTTTAATATTGAAATGGCGATATTCTTTTTTTTCAGGTTTGGAATTTTTAAATACCACCATTGCAGCAACAGGAAATGATCCCTGTATGTTTGAATTGTCGAAACATTCAATATGAACAGGCGGTTCATGCAAGTGCAGGTCTTTCATCATTTGTTCAAGAATGCGTTTGCTGTGTCTTTCAGGATCTGCCAGTTCTTTTTGCTTTTGCTTGTCTTTCATGTAATAGCGGACATTCCTGTCGGATAATTCAAGAAGTTGTTTTTTGTCTCCTTTCCGTGGAACAGTAAAAATAACACCCGGAATCTCTATATCAAGCCCGAAAGGAACAATGATCTCTTTTGCATCAGCGCTGAAGCGTTGTCTGAATTCTGCGATGGCAAGAGCCAGCAATTCTTTGTCAGGTTCATCAAGTTTTTTCTTTATTTCAACCCTGTGCGACTGGATTACCGCTCCATGTACGACTTTTAGAAAGTTCACATAAGCGTTGCTTTCATCGCTGATTACAGAGAACACATCCACATTGTTGATAGAGGGATTTACTACTGTTGACTTGCCTTGGTAACGTTCAAGCAGTTGGAGTTTTCCCTTTATTTCCTGTGCTTTTTCATATTCCATCGATTCCGAATAAGCTGTCATCAGGGCTTTTAATTGTTTTTCAACGGCGCTGATATTTCCTTTGATGATTTCCTGAATTTGAGAAATGATGCTGTTATAATCTTCTTCTGTTTGATATCCTTCGCACGGGCCTTTGCAGTTACCAATATGATACTCCAGGCATATTTTAAATTTTCCGTTATTGATGTTCTCTCCGGTAAGTTTAAATTTACAGGTACGCAACGGATACAATTGACGTATCAGGTCAAGCAGTGTATTCATCATGCGCACGGATGCGTAAGGTCCGAAATACAATGAGCAGTCTTTGATCACATTTCTCGTGGGAAACACTCTTGGAAAGCATTCCTTCTTTATACAGATCCATGGGAATGTTTTATCGTCCTTCAGAAGTATATTGTATCGTGGCTGGTATTCTTTTATCAAATTATTTTCGAGCAACAGCGCATCAAATTCTGATTGAACAACAACATATTTGATGTCGGCAATTTTCCTGACAAGCACAGCAGCTTTACCACTTTCGTATTTTTCTTTGTTAAAATATGAAGAGACACGTTTTTTTAAACTCTTCGCCTTGCCTACATAAATGATCTTTCCGGTGCCATCATAATATTGATATACTCCCGGTTTGTCAGGAAGGCTTTTAAGGATAGAAATAATATGATCTTGTAATACTGTCAATTTAATTCAGAATTATGAATGCAGAATTATGAATGCAGAATTATGAATGCAGAGTTATGAATTAATTGGTAATGAAATAAACTTTTTAGGTCGTTTGCCCGCTTTGAGTGCCTCTAATTTATGAAATCTTATCTATATCGCGAAAAGTGGCAATAGTCCAAGCTAACTGCTGCAATAATTATATTTTTTCTTTTAATAACAAAACTAAAAAGCGACCCATGCAGTCATCTAAAAAAAGGATGCTCCCTGTAGTTATACCTATACCCATAGTTGGATATGTGGCATCACTGAATTGAAGACCTTTGAATGTTAAGAATATTGATGATCTGTCTTCTTTGTAATTAATCGTATAAGTCGAACCTAATATGCCCCCTTTATTAATATTTACTTTATCACCAATTTTACCAACATATTTAAAATATGATCCAGAAAGAAGTGCCATTTTAATATTATTAAAGCTGAAAAATGTTATTGATTTTGAGGACAAGTCACTTCCGAAAATATATATGGCATTTTTTTCATGATAGGAATCGTTTATTTTTTTCAGAGAGTCCGAAATCCAATATGTGTCAATATATATTTCTACTGTATTGTTTGAATCAATTATTGATTTGTTTTTGAATTTATAACTGTTTGCTCCAAGATAAAATGCTTTATCACGCAAACTATTATATAATTGAATCATGCTCGATTCTTTATTATAGCAAGTTCCTTTGATAGTTTTAATAAATTTTAATTTGGTAGTATCAATATTATTTTCAATAAGATCAAATTTGTCTTTTGAACTAAAGGAAAATGAACCATGAGCATTACTGTTTGTAGCTAGTAACAGAAATAAAAACAATATAAAATGTTTTATGTCATTCATAATGGTTGCAGTTAATTTAAAAATATCAGCTATGTTAACTTCTTTTCGTTGTTATCAATGATGCCGTGAAAATTGCTGTAAGTTCGTTAGCTTCTTTTATCAGCCAATCTAATTCTTTATCCGAAATCAACTCGAGTTCTTTAATAAATTCCAGCCAGAATAGGGATTCATCGCATTCTTCCTGAACTATAGTTAATTTGTTAATAAAATCAGCTTTCGATTTTGCACGAACAGTTGCCCTGTGATTGGCAGCTACTGAACTCGCTGCTTTCAGCAGTTGATAAATAATTACATCTGCACCTTTAGATTTTGGTAGTTTTTCGACAAATTTAAAAACGCGAATAGCGAAGTTCTTTGTCCTCTTCAACATATCATCAATAGCCATAACTTTTTCTATTTTAATTCCGATTTTTCAATTCTGAATTCTGAATTCTGCATTCTCAATTCTGCATTTATTTGGTTTTTTCAATCAACAACCCCAGTTCCATAATCCCCTGTGTAGGAGTTTTTGGCATATTGTTAACAATCTCGAATTTATATGTTCCTTTGGCGTTGAACTTCGCCTTTTCCATGATCATAACGATTTCATCCCAAATATCACCGGCAACATCACCTTTAAATTTTCCATCGGCATCGCGGAAATTTAGCTTATAGTTTTTTGTATGTTCCTCACCGTTTGGAGCGTTATAGGTAAAATTCACCAATAGCCCGTCGTAAGGGTAATTATCAATATGTCGGACGGGAATGGAAACATTATAAAAAGCGGAAGTGTCCTCAATAGGCACATCGAATTTAATGACATGGTCCATTTTCCAGTCATAATTGTCAAATTTTACGAACTCTTCAAAAACCTTATTCTTGCTGCACGAGATCAGTAAAAATGAAGCGGAAAAAAAAATGAGTATTTTCTTCATTGTGTTATATTTTTCTATCAAAAATAGGGAAATTTATATGAAGCGGCAGTTTATAATTCCATATAAAATTTATAAAATGTTTCTTTAATTCTATCTCTTACTTTCCTGTAAACATTCAGTATTTCCTCTTCCGTTCCTTTCGCATTTGCAGGGTCTTCAAAACCTATATGCATCCTGTGCTTTACGTTTCCCGAAAAAACAGGACACACTTCTTTTGCGCCATCACAAACGGTGATGACATAATCAAAAGTTTTGGCGGTAAACTCATCAACACTTTTTGGAAATTGGGTGGAAATGTCAATTCCTTTTTCCGTCATTACTTTTACTGCGTATGGATTAACGCGGATTCCGGCTTTTGTTCCTGCTGAATACACTTCCAGTTCCGGATCAAACGACTTTAAGAAACCCTTTGCCATCTGGCTTCTGCAGGTATTGCCGGTGCAGATAATTAGAATCTTTTTTTTCATATTTTTATACTTCTAAAAGTTATAGGTTTATGGGAAGTAGCAATAAGTTTGGTTTTTAGTTAAATGTCATAGGTTATAAAAATTATCAAATAACTTATACCCATTGACCAAACCGGCTGCCATAAACCATCAACCTTAAACAATACCAAAATTCCTTCTTAACAACAATTGCTTTTAGAAGTAGAACAATCGCAACTCGGTTCTGTTCCTCCGAGTAATCCGTTCAGAATAGCCGCTGCACATCCTGTTCCCGATCTCACGCGGATTGCGCCTTCCGGGCAATTCTTTTCGCAGGCGCCACATTCCATGCAAAGATCGCGGTTGATGATATATGCTTTTTTTTCTTTTATTCCGAATACTTCATGCGGACACACAATCATACACATCCTGCAACCGTTGCATTTCTGCTGATCCAGCTTAAGGCTTACCACATTTTTTAAATAAACCAATCCGTTCATAGTTTATACAAATCGTGTAACAATCCATCCGAATAATCCAATACCTGCAGCGCCTATTTGGAACGGCAATGCGAGTTTCATTTCTTTCTGTACGCCCGAAAGCGAGGTGAAAGTAGAAGAACCGGTAAAGTTCATGGCGAGAAAAGCCGACAAGCTTCCGATAATCAGAAACCATGATATGATTTCGAAAATATTTTTTCCAAGAAAATTAAAGTACAATAACAGAACAGCAAGAAGCATGGCTATTGCAAATCCTTTTAACGAAAATCGTTTGAAGGGTATCCATGGTAAAAGCACCGGAGTAAGCGCACAACCGGCAAGATAGGACGTCAGTAAATTCACAATCGCTTTTCCTCCTGTATCAAATGCCGTATCCACAGAATATCCATGAATATTCAAACCGGACAGGATAAAGAACAACAATGGAACGACAATCAGATAATATTTTCCGAATGCAAGTTCAACAGGTATCAGTTTTATCCTTTCTTTTAACGGAAATTTTACTCTACGCATTTCAAGAGTAGCTTTAAATCCGGCTTTAACAAAATCACCGATATCTTCAGCGCGGACAGGACCATAGATTACGGAAAATCCTGTTTTATTTTTTACTTCGTGAGCGGAAACGCCTGTAGCGCCAAGCTGCGGAACAATTACTTTTCTGTGGTTAACAATTTTATCCAGCTCGTGCTCTTTTATTCTGTAAACCAATTCTTTTGTCCCGAATGTGCCTTTTCCTGCAGCACACCACACATTTATTCCTTTGGTATCAAGAACAAGTATCCATGCATTCATGCCGTGCAGGGCGCGCCTAAGATGATCGAAACTTAATTTAAAATTTGCCGATACAAAAACATCAGAGCTTTCATCAGGCGTTCCGACTGCGTATAAGCCTTGTTTTACCTTATAGTTCATGCGCCCTATTGACCAACGAACTTTTATCGTTTCCCATACATCCGTTCTGTTCCAGACATCGGAAACCTGCGGTACTTTACCCGCTTTTGTTTCAATTTGCCCGGTGATATAATGTTTTTTCATTAATGATTATACAGTTATGAGCAAATAGAAACCTATGGCAATCAGCGCTATTCCACCGGCATATTTCATTATTGTTCCGAACCTGTTAACCGCTTTTGAAATTTTTCCAAATCCCATCCCAACGCCAACCATAGCCGCTGCAAGAGGTAGTCCGTATCCCAGCGAAAAAGTAAGCAGCATCAATATTCCCCAAACGACACTTCCTTTAACGAATGAAACTGCCAGAACGACAGGGAAAAAAGGATTACAGCATAAACCGCAAGCCGATGATAATCCGCCTATCGTGAATCCAAAAATAATAGCGGAAAAAATACCGCCTTTTTGGTTATTCGGATTGACAGAAACTGCGGGCATTTTAAAAGGCAAAAGATTCATCGTGTATAAACCGAAAAATATGGAAATCAAGCCCGCTGCAATTTTCCAGTAATTGCCGAAGGAATCGCTAATAAGTTCGCCGGCGTAGCCAATTATTCCGCCAATGACAGCCATCGAAACAATGGTCCCGATAAGAAAAAACACTCCTGACCATATAACAGCTTTTGTTTTACCAGTTGATCCTATTGTACCGGTATATCCGGCTACAACACCTATTGTTGCAAAGTTGCATCCGCATGATACAACGCTGATAATTCCCATCAGGAAAACAGCTGCTAAAAAGGCGATACCCGCCTGACCTGAATCAAGAACGCGATTAATCCACTCTTCCATTATTTCTTAGCTTTTGGACAGCATGACGGATTCTTCTCAGGATCACATATTTTGACGCATTTTATTGATTTTGTTGAGTCGCCACATCCTGATTTTTCTGTGGCTACTGTAACGCCTTTTGCATCAGACTTGCAGTTATTGCTATTGACAAGTTTTACTGTTACAATTGCCATAGCTGCAACAACGATGACAATAAATACTATTTTCATCCACAGCTTGCTTTTTTTTGGTGTGCAGCAATCACCACTGCTACTGCAACCGCAGTCTTGTTGTGTGTGTTTTTCGATTTCCATTTTTAATAATTTATTAATTTGCAAATTCACAGCTATGGCAATTATTCCTGCATCCAATTTCAGGCATGGACGATGTTTTCTTTTGCCGCGATGGTTCTCTGTATTCGTCGCATTCTGATTTGCATTCAGGACATGATGCTATATACTTCATACATGGACCATAAATCGGGTCATTCCATTCTTTTTTATTCCCTGTTGCTTTGAATATTTTTTTGCAGGAGATGCAGTTGAATTTTGATGTCATTATTTGAATTGTGATGGGTTATAGCACGAATTTACACAAAAATGCGCTACAAAAAAATATTTCAGATCAAATTTCCTTAAAATATTTTTTCTTAAACCAGAAAGCTACATTTACAAGGCTTATCAATACAGGTACTTCAACCAAGGGTCCAATCACACCAACAAATGCTTCACCGGAATTTAATCCGAAAATAGCTATGGCAACAGCAATAGCAAGTTCAAAATTATTGCTGGCGGCAGTAAACGACAGGGCTGTTGACTGTCCGTAAGTAGCTTTTGCTTTCCTGCTCATTATGAATGAAACGAAGAACATAATGATAAAATATATTGTGAGCGGAATAGCAATACGGATAACATCAAGCGGTATTTTGACGATGTATTCGCCCTTTAAAGAGAACATCACAACAATGGTAAAAAGCAGCGCTATCAGTGTGATGGGGCTTATCTTAGGGATGAATTTGGTGTGATACCATTCTTTGTTTTTTATACGTATAAGAATAGTGCGGGTCAGAAATCCGGCAATAAAAGGGATTCCAAGGTAGATGAAAACACTTTTCGCAATTTGGGAAATTGTTATTTTTTCCACAATGGAATTAGTTGGTAAGCCAAACCAACCGGGAAGTACAGCAATAAAAATGTATGCATACACCGAAAAGAAAAGTACCTGAAAAATTGAATTAAAAGCAACAAGTCCAGCGCAATATTCCGTATCGCCTTTGGCAAGCTCGTTCCATACAATAACCATTGCAATGCATCTTGCAAGGCCTATCAATATCAATCCGTACATATAATCAATGTTGAATTGAAGAAAAATAATTGCAAGTAAAAACATCAATACCGGACCGATAATCCAGTTTTGCACCAGCGAAAGTCCCAGAACTTTGTAGTTGCGGAATACCTTGCCAAGTTCTTCGTACTTTACTTTTGCCAATGGAGGATACATCATCAGTATTAAACCAATCGCAATAGGTATGTTGGTTGTACTGTCGGGCGAGGATTTTAATGAATCCCAAAACGCTGCAATAGCAGGGAAAAAATATCCCGAAAACACGCCAACGAACATGGCGAGAAAGATCCACAGGGTTAAATACCTGTCGAGAAATTTTAAACGTTTTTTCTTTCCTTCCATATTAAATAAAATTAGTAGTTATATTTTAGAATTATACTTATTCAATTACAGTTCCTTTGATTGACAATACAACCGGATTTGTTTTTGCATTTGACATAACTGTAATGGTTTTACTGATAGGACCAACTTTTTTTGTATCGTAAACGACTTTAATTACTCCGCTTTTCCCCGGAAGAATAGGATCCTTAGACCATGAAGGGACAGTGCAACCACATGAGGACTTTACATTACTCAAAACCAAAGGTTCTTTTCCTGTGTTTTTAAAAGTAAATTCACAACTGCCATCTGCATCTTTTTTTATAGTACCATAATCATGTACAGTTTTATCTAACGTAATTTCCGGAGCATTCGGATTTTCCTGTACATTTGTTTGTGTGTTTTCTGTTTGACCTTTCGTTACTGATATTGCTGCGAAGAGAAACAAGCAAATAATTAATGATTTAGCTGTTTTCATAATTTTGATTTTTAGTTTAAAACTATGTGATGTTTAAGATTACTACTCAATTCGCCATTTGATAATTTAATTTTAAGGTTACCGAAATCCGCCGCAACCGGACTATGCGTAACCATAAGGATTGTAATTCCCATATCCTTATTAATGTTTTTCATGAAGCTTAAAATTTCTGTTGAAAGATCAGGATCAAGGTTGCCGGTAGGTTCATCAGCAAAAATAATTTTGGGTTTATTCACAACAGCCCGCGCAATTGCCACTCTCTGCTGCTGACCTGCCGATAATTCGCGGGGCAAATGATTCATCCTGTCGCCAAGACCGACAAGTTCAATTACTTCTCTTGCAATTTCAATTTGCTTTTGCTTAGAATGATTAATTAAAGCAAGAGGAACCATCACATTTTGTAATGCAGAAAGATAAGGAATAAGTGAAAAACTTTGTAAAATAAACCCTACATTTTCTTTTCTGAAATTTGATAATTCGCTATCGCTTGCATTTTCAAGATGCTTATTATTAATGATGATTTGCCCCGATGTGGGTCTTATCAGTCCGCTGAGAGCAAGCAGCAACGTGGTTTTCCCGGAACCCGAGGGTCCGGTGATTGTTACAAAAGAACCTTCTTCTATTTCCAGTGAAACATCTTTTAATGCATCAACAATAGTATCTCTGCGCTTATATTGTTTTGATAAATTATTTGTTATAAGTAACATTATTATTCCTCCTGTATATTAGTAAAAGGTTCAAACCTTGAAGCTGCATAAGCCGGTATTATTGCGCCAAGCAATGAAATAAAAACCGATAATAAAACAGACCAAAGTAACAAAATTGGCAAGGGATGAACATTTATTCCCGCTAACTGCGGACCTAAAAAGTAAGCAATAGCAGAGCCAATCATATATCCGAATATGCCGCCAAGAAACCCCATTACTGTTGCTTTTGAAAGTAAAAGAAAATATATTTTTGATTTCGGATATCCTATCATGCGAAGTGTGCCTATTTCTTTTTTCCGCTGATTTGCATTTGCCCACATTGAATTTCCAATAGAGATACCTCCTACAACAAAAATAATAATGAGAAATATCAATGATATCCGATTCATTAATTTGTTTGTTTCAATTTGAGTGGAAACTATCTGTCCTATTGTTGTGATTTTTGTGTCAGGTAAAATGTTTCTTAATTTTCCCAAAAGACCTTCAGAAATGGCATTGCAGCAACCCATTATTTCAATAGCACTTATTTGCTCTCCTGTTTTCAGCAAATCCTGCACCGTCTGTAAGTGAGCAAAGATACGGTCGTCATCAATGGTGCCTGTTTCGGTTAAAACTTTTGCAACAGTAAATTCGTGTTCGAGAATTTTAATTTTAGAACCTTCTTTGAGTTGCAATTTAGTTGCAATGGAAGAACCGATAAGACAGTCGCCAAAGCCGATTGAATCAATTGATTTCCGCTGTAATTTTTCATCTTTATATCCGTGCGATTCATTAGCAGGATTAGGACCACATGATGCTTTTAATTCTTCGCCCATCAGCCCGGAAGTTTGCCATATTGGTTTTGAAGCCAGCTCGTTTTTCGGAAGGATCCCTGTGAGTACCACTTTTTCTTT
>Ga0265292_1003293_pt1 | contig 10021 bp, 9 predicted proteins | sample Munlanlewell296A_FD_189080 | JGI IMG/M metagenome (GOLD analysis project Ga0265292, IMG submission 189080) | Leachate microbial communities from a municipal landfill in Southern Ontario, Canada - Leachate well 296A | ecosystem: Engineered > Solid waste > Landfill > Unclassified | place: Canada... | reverse complement strand
GTGGTTTAAGTTCAATACTGACAGAGCGATTCTAAAGGGCTAATTTGACAAATAAAAGGAAAAACTTTAGTAATGTAGAATTATGAGTTGTGGTTCACACAACTCATAATTTTTTACCTGTTCTAAAGCTTATACTCTTGCAACATTTTTCCGGGATGAATAATTTTTAACGTAAAACCGGAAAATTAAATTCCAGATGGTAATTCGTTAGGAAGGTTGTGCGGACATGAAAGAATTTCTGCAGCTGATCATAAACCCCGGGTCTACGTCAACGAAACTAGCCGTATTTAAAAACCGGGAGCCTGTCTTTACTGAGACGATAAGGCACTCCGGCGGGGACCTAAGCAGGTTTGAAAACATCATTGGACAGTTTCTGTACCGCCTGGGACTCGTCAACAGCGCTCTTGACAAGTCGGGCATTAAGCCTGCTGAGCTGGCAGCAGTGGTCGGCAGGGGCGGTTTGCTGAGGCCGATTCCGGGAGGGACATATCTCGTCAATGAGGAAATGACTGAAGACCTGAAAGCTGAAAAACGCGGCTCCCATGCGTCAAATCTGGGCGGCCTGATCGCTTTTTCCATAGCCGGTGAATTGGGAATCCCCGCTTATATCGTGGACCCTGTCTGTGTTGATGAGATGGATGAGATAGCGCGCTTTTCCGGAATGCCGGAAAACCCGCGGGAGGGTTTGTTTCATGCCCTCAACCAAAAAGCTATTGCCAGGATGGCGGCTGCAGATATGGAAAGGGAATATAATGAAATTAATCTCATTGTGGCCCACCTTGGAGGGGGCATTTCTGTTGGAGCGCATTTAAAAGGCCGCGTTGTTGATGTCAATAACGCGATTCCGGGTGAAGGACCGTTTTCCCCTGAGCGGAGCGGCGGCGTCCCGGTAGGGAAACTGGTGGAAATGTGTTTCAGCGGTCGCTATTCCAGAGATGATATGTTAAAGAAAATAATGGGCAGTGGCGGCCTGGCGGCTTACCTGGGGACAAATGACGCTATGGAAGTGGAAAAAAGGGTTAACCAGGGGGATGATGAGGCCCGGTTGATATATGAAGCGATGGCCTACCAGGTCGCCAAAGAGATAGGGGCCTGCAGCGCCGTTTTACGGGGTAAAGTGGATGCTGTCGTGATCACCGGGGGACTGGCTTACAGCAGTATGCTGGTCAGCTGGATAGAAAATAGGGTGAGCTTCATCGCTCCGGTTAAAATATATCCCGGTGAAGACGAGATGGAAGCCCTCGCCGCGGGCGGCCTCAGAGTCCTGACAGGACAGGAGAAGGCAAAAACTTATTAACAAAAGTGTTTCAAAAAAAATACTGCGATAAATCTCGCGGTATTTTTTAAAGTATTAAAAGCAGAGGATATAGTATAAAAAGTTAGAGCCCAAACGTATATAAGTATATTAGGTATGATGGAGGCAGAAATGTTTTTTAATTCTTTCAACCGCAAGACAGTCAAAGAGCTTCGCAAAAACCAGGGTCTGACGGCCAAGGAACTGGCTCAAAGGTTAAAAATTGACACTGTTGAGATATTAAAGATAGACGAAATTAGACTCAAGGATGTGCCGGAACCGCTGTGTTCACTGATTACCCCTATCCTGAGGGGCGATGATACAGATAAAATGCCGTGGCTATAGTCTGCGAGGGCAGGAGAAATACGCCGCCGGGTGGAATTATTATCCTGGCTTACATAAAGTTTGGCTGTAAAGCACATCATATAGTGGGAAAAAATGCATGGAACTCCGGAGGTAATGATGGTTAACAGAGGTAGGATTGTGGGGGAATTTTTAAGGCTTGTCCGAATAGACTCTCCTTCCCTGCACGAAAGGGAAATCGCCGACTATTTACTGGGCAGGCTGGCCGGGATGGGCCTAGAGGTTAAAGAAGATACGGCCGGTAAGGCTATTGGGAATACCTGCGCCGAACAGACGGGAAATCTGGTGGCCACCTTAAAGGGAAACCTTCCCGATACTCCGACTCTCCTGTTTTGTGCCCATATGGACACGGTGGAACCTGGCCGGGGGGTGAAACCGGTGATTAAAGACGATGTGATATTTTCCGATGGGACTACTGTGCTCGGCGGGGATGATAAGGCTGGAATCGCCGCCATTCTTGAGGTGGTACAAATTTTAAAGGAACAGCATATCCCGCACGGAAACGTGGAGATTGTCTTCACGGTGGCCGAAGAAGTAGGGCTTAAAGGGACCCAGAACCTGGACTACGGAGGGTTAAAGGCCAAAATTGGGTATGTCTTGGACTGCGATGGTCCACCAGGCACGATAATTACAAAAGCCCCTGCCCAATACAAGATAAAGGCCAGCATTATCGGTAAAGCGGCCCACGCCGGAATCAGCCCGGAAGAAGGTGTGAACGCGATTTTCGTGGCCTCCCAGGCCATTTCCAGGATGAAACTGGGACGCGTGGATGAAGAAACCACGGCTAATATTGGCGTAATTTCCGGGGGGAAAGCGACAAATATTATTCCCGACCTTGTCAACATCGAGGGTGAAACGAGAAGTATTAACCCTGATAAACTTGAGGCTCAGACCGATTTGATGATCAATGTCTTAGAGCAGACTGCTTTGGAGATGGGAGCCCAGGCCAAAGTGGAAAAGGAATTCTTATACCCCAGGCTTAATTTGCATGAAACGGCGCCAGCTGTCAATATAGCAGTAGAGGCGGCTCGAAGTATAGGACAGACCCCGCTCACGGTCAGCACCGGGGGAGGTAGTGACGCCAATATCCTGAACAGTTACGGGATACCTACAGCGAACCTGGGGATTGGGATGAGTAAAGTACACTCCAACGAGGAATTTATTACTGTCGACAATCTGGTTTTAAATGCCCGCTACCTGATTGAAATAATTAAGACCGCGGCCGGGAAGAAACAGTTGACAGGTGACAGTTGACAGTTGACAGTTGACAGTTGACAGTTGTCAGGTGTTAGTGAGGAGAGCCTAGCGCAGCAAAGCTACAATCAAAACTTTTAAAAAGCAAAAAACAGCCACGGATTACACGGATGAACACGGATATGGCCGTGAATTTGGGATAAATAATAAAACATTTAATAAAAATAAAAAACAGTTACTGATCATCCGAGCTTACTTTCCTACTCAACATAAGTGTAGCTTGCAGCGAGACGTACACAAGTTACTGAAGGTCACATTTATGTAGGTGGGAAAACCGGGGGTTGGGATAATTGTAAGGTAAACATGTTTTTATATATTTAATGATTTTTTAAGGGTTCTACTTAAGAATCCGTTGTTTATCAGTGTTATCCGTGGTTAAATAAAATTTTAGTTTTTATGGCAAACTTTCATGAAGTAGTATATTGGGGTATTAAGGTAGGTGATAGTTAGTGATTAGGATCCGTAAGGGGAAGGTTACTGAAATAGTCAGGTGTTCTCAGGGAGTCACCGAAATCAAAGTCGAAGTCGATGGGAAGATTGAGGATGCCCTAAATTACGACTTTATGACCGGTCCGGTCCATATCGGGGATGGGGTTACCCTCAATACAACCGCATTGCACAAAGAACTGGGTACAGGCGGTTACCATTTTGTGATGGCCAATGCCAAGGTCCGCAAGACTGATGTCGATGAAATGGGCCATATCATGAAACTGCGCTACACTCCGAGCCAGGTGAAGTGTTTTACTGTTGAGGAAGAACTAAACCCCAACAGGGCTAAGATAGCGGATTTTACCTCGCTGTTGGGGACGCCTGTCGTTGTTGGGACTCTCCACAGTATGCTGGCTCCGGCTGCGGCCGGGGTAAAAAAGGCCAGCGGTGGTAAACTGCGGGTCGCCTATGTTATGACAGACGGGGCCGCCCTCCCGATTCAGATCAGCAGGACAGTGGCCGAACTCAAAGAAAAAGGGCTGATTGACGCTACAGTCACGGTGGGGAATGCCTTTGGCGGGGATTTTGAGGCAGTTAATATTTACACTGGATTAATTGCTGCCAAGGAAGTCATTGAGGCAGATGTTGTTATTGTCACCTTAGGCCCGGGGATAGTTGGGACAGGCACCAAATACGGGTTCTCCGGTATTGAGCAGGGTGAAATAATAAATGCCGTCAATATTTTGGGAGGTAAGCCGATTGCTATCCCCAGAATCAGTTTTACCGATCCCCGGGAGAGGCATACCGGAATCAGCCACCATACCCTTACTGTTCTCGGCAAAATTGCGGTTACCCCGTGTTTGGTTGTTTTACCTTATATGAACCCGGTTAAAGAGAACTTTGTTAACAAACAGCTGATGAAAAGCGGCGCCGCGCTGGAACACCGGATTGTTATGGAGGATGGGGAGCCTGCTTTGCTGTATCTGATCGAAAAAGATATTGTAGTTACTACAATGGGCCGGAGTATGAGTCAGGACAAGGAATACTTCCTGACAGCCGGCGCGGCCGGGATCTTAGCCAGTAAATATGTAGTGTACTGATTGGAACCAAAACCCTTTTTTCATCGTCTCTTGTTATAAAAGGGGGCATATAGATGAAAAAGTTAAATGCAAGTTTATTCCCGGCTCTGGTTTTGTTTATTGCGCTTGTGATGGCAAATGTGCTGCCATCGGTACATACCGGGAGAGGAAAAGTGTCGGCGGTCCAACCCCTGCCGGTAGTAGGTTCTTTTGAAAACTTCAAGGTACTGCTGTCAAATGTTCAACAGACCGGTTATTCCATTAACAGCGGGATGATGAGAAAAAGCCTGGCCCCCAGCGTGCCGGCTGCCGGTATATCTGAACAGAGCGCGAAAAACGCTGCAGATTACTCAACAACCAATGTCCAGGTTGAGGGTGTTGACGAGGCGGATGTCGTCAAAACAGACGGGAGATATATTTACCAGGTCAACAACCAAAGGGTTGTCATTGCCGGGGCTTATCCGGCCGCAGAAATGAAAATAGAAACAATCCTGGAGTTTGCAAAGAATTTTACACCCACTGAGTTGTATGTTGATAAAGACCGTCTGGTGGTAATTGGGAACAACTACAATGATGGTCGGATACAGAACACTGTTAAAACAATTATCTTTGATATCAGTAATAAGCAGAATGTCAAGAAGCTGCGGGAAACAGAACTGGAAGGGAGTTATATTTCTTCCCGTAAGATCGGTTCGGCGGTTTATCTGGTAGCGAACAAAAACATAGACTATTATTATATCCTGCAGCAAAAATCCGGAGACTTTACCCCGGCTTATCGTGACACGGCAGGTCAAGACAAGTTCGTAAATGTGCCTTACACCGCTATTCGCTATTTCCCGAATATGGTAGAACCAAACTACCTATTAGTTGCCGGGTTGGACCTGGCGAATCCGGACAAAAAGATGGAGGTCTCCACTTACCTTGGGTCCGGGCAAAACATCTTTGCTTCCCAGGATAACCTATATGTTGCTGTAACCCAGTATGAAACAAACGGTGATTTTCCCAGACCGGGCATCGGCATTATGGCTCCTTCCATTCTACCTATGCCGGAGAGGGAACCCAGAAATGATACAGTCGTCTACAAATTTATGCTCAACCAGGGGCAGGTAAAATACACAGCCAGGGGAGAAGTACCTGGCACAGTATTGAACCAGTTCTCGATGGACGAATACAAAGGTAATTTCCGGGTCGCCACGACGAAGGGTGAAATCTGGAGAAAAGACGAAAATACTTCCAAGAACAATGTTTACATCCTCGACGGGGAAATGAAGACCATTGGTAAATTGGAGGATATTGCCCCAGGTGAAAAAATATATTCTGTCAGATTTATGGGTGACCGCGGGTACATGGTTACTTTTCAGACAGTTGACCCGCTGTTCGTGATAGATCTGAAAGATCCCAAAGCTCCGGCTATTCTGGGCGCGCTTAAGATACCGGGTTACAGTGATTATCTGCATCCCTATGACGAAAACCATATCATAGGTTTTGGTAAAGACACGGTCGAAATGTCCCAGAAAGACTGGGGGGGCAATGAGGTCGGCAAGATGGCGTTTTACCAGGGGATGAAAATAGCCCTGTTTGATGTCAGTGATGTCAGCAATCCGGTTGAAATGTTCAAGGAAACGATTGGTGACAGGGGTACCGACTCAGAACTACTGCGGAACCACAAAGCTCTGCTGTTTGCGAAGGATAAGAATTTGCTGGCCTTTCCCATCACTGTTATGGAAATCCAGAATAAAGAGGTTGAGTATAACGGCATGCCCGCGTATGGCCAGTTCACCTTCCAGGGGGCCTACGTCTATAATCTCGATTTGAAAACGGGTTTTACCCTTAAAGGACGGATTACCCATCTCAGTCAGGAGGACAGTCTAAAATCAGGACACGACTGGTATGGAAGCAGTAAAAATGTAAACAGGGTACTCTATATAGGCAATACCCTTTATACGCTGTCCAATGATAAGATTTTGGCGAACGACTTAAATACCTTAAAAGAAGAAAACAGTCTTGAGATTACTCAATAACTGGTCTTACTCGGGGGCCATACCATCCAGAAGTTCCTTTACCGTAACATAGCTGAGGGCATGTTCCGCCAACCGGCTGCGGATTTCGGCAGCAGTTCCCGCCATATAAAAACGGTCTTTGTAAACTAATTCTAAAAGCACTAAACTGCCTCCATTCATGGCTGTAATTTAGAAGTAGTCTATGCCTGTCCGCTAAAATTTATGAATATTACCTGAACATATTTTCTCAGGGGGGTTTATGAAAAGCTATTTTGTTGACCTGCATGTCCATATAGGCCGGGCCGGGGACGGTTCTCCGGTGAAAATAACTGCCGCCCGCAGTCTTACTGTGGCTAATATCCTGGAAGAATGTATGGTTCGTAAGGGGATTGACATGGTTGGGATTGTGGATGTCTCTTCCCCTCAAGTACAAATTGACCTGTCCCGGCTCATAGAAAGCGGTGTTTTAAGGGAAATGGACGGGGGCGGACTCCGCTATAAGGAGCGAGTTACCCTTATCCTCGGTGGAGAAGTTGAAACAACCGACCGGGTTATAGATGAGTCTGGCCAACAGAGGGACAGGAGCGCTCACTGCCTGTGTTATTTTCCGCATTTGGCTGAGCTGAGAGATTTTACGCGGGAAATGTCAAAACAGGGAAGGGTTAGAAATCCGAGTCTCAGCTCCCAAAAATGCGGCCTGACAATGCAGGGTTTGTGGGACCTGGTTAATCATATCGGAGGAGTCCTTATCCCGGCCCATGCCTTCACACCCCACAAAGGTGTATATGGCAGCTGTGTGAGGCGGATAACCGAAATACTTACTCCCGAAGCCTGGGCTTCTATCCCGGCAGTCGAGCTGGGACTCAGTTCAGATTCCAATTATGCCGATATGATCTCAGAGCTGTCTGACAAGACCTTTGTTAGCAACTCCGATGCCCATTCCCTGCCTAAAATAGGCCGGGAATATAATGTCATTACAATGCCGGAACCTACGTTTGCCGATCTGGTCATGGCCCTGCGCCGCGAAGGCGGACGGGCGGTGACAGGAAACTATGGATTTGACCCTAAGCTAGGTAAATACCACCGGACCTATTGTGAGGAGTGCTGCTGTACGGCTGACCTTGACCCGCCGGTGACGGCCTGTACCCGGTGTGGAGCCATAATTGACGGGCGAAATGTGGTCAGAGGTGTACTTGACCGGATATTCCAAATTAGGGACAATGACAGTACAAAACCGCCTGGGCACAGGCCCGTTTACAGACATCAGATACCTCTCGAAAACCTGCCCGGGGTAGGGAAGAAAATGCTGAATAAACTGCTTGAATCCCATACTGAAATGGAAATTCTGCACATTGTCAGTGCAGCTGAACTTGAGGGCATTGCCGGTGTACAGCTCGCTGAACTAATTATCCTAGCCAGAGAGGGCAAGCTAGAGGTAGCCGCCGGTGGAGGCGGCCACTATGGGAGAGTGAGAAAACCAGTTGACAGTTGACAGTTGACAGTTGACAGATGACAGATGACAGATGACAGATGACAGATGACAGATGACAGATGACAGATGACAGATGACAGATGACAGATGACTGGCGGCCTATATACTAACACCCGACTACTGTCAACTGACAACTGTCATCTGTCAACTAATCTAAAATGAAACGGTGATTGAATGAGAAAGAGTGTTTCTTTAACTGTAAACGCATCAGGTGCTGTCAAGGCTGCGGAAGCAGGAGATGTTGTGGTCATAGTTGATGTGATTGATATGTCAACCGGGCTGGAGGCAGCCCTTGATGCCGGGGCATCTTATGTTTTCGGGGCCAGCCCGGACCATGCCAGGGCGCCTGTGAAACTGTGCCCGGAAGAAATTGGCAGGCTGGCCGGGACGAAAGCCAAACAGGAAGGTACCGGAGTAATTATCATATCGGAACCGCGGGTTGGAACCGAAGAAGAACGCCGGACCCGGTCAGCCGGGGTTATCAGGGGTATAGAACAGGCCGGGGCTAAAGTTGAGGCCGTGTTTCCCAATGTGGGGGCAGAAACCCCCAAACTGGGAGATTTCCGGGGCAGGGTAGTGGTGGCTGTGACCGATGCCGGCGGAGTGGCTTTTGATGCGGCTTTTACTGCCGGCGCGCCGGCGGTTTTGACAGGTACCATTGCCAGGACGATGCAGAAAAGAGGCCGGGAACCTGCCATGGCCGCTGCCCACAGGGCTATAGAGGCGGCTGCCGCGCATGGGGCGAATATAACCGTAGTGGCGGCCAGCGCCAATTCGCTGGAAGATGTTTTGGGAGCCGAATATATTATGAGGGCAATTATTGAAGAAGGGTTTACAGCATTAAGTTAAAAGGCGCTGATATATTGAAGTGATAAAGGCTAGTCCGTTTTTTCGGGGGTATGCTACCCGGCTTGGACTAGCCTTTTGTTTTTAATGCAATTCATCCGTCTAAAACCGCATTTCATACCATCAAAACCGCATTTCATACCTTCAAAACCGCATTTCATACCTTCAAAACCGCATTTCATACCTTCAAAACCGCAATATAGGAAGGTTTAAAAGGTTAAAAAAGTTAATTATAGAAATCTATTTAAGTTACCTAAAACAAAAATTAATCCAAGCAACCGACTTTTTAGACATATAGAGTGCCTTTTTGGACAATTACAAGAGGTATTAAGTAGAAAATCAATAAAACTATAAGGAGTTAAATATGGAAAAAATATCTTTTCCGGTTATGCTTTTGATTTCTTTTCCGGAAGCTATGCTACTAGGATTACTTGGCTTATTAATGTTAGGATTCAAACCAACTCCGAAGCAAGTTTTCCTAATCGGTTTTTTTGAGGCAATGTTCAGTTACTTAATACGTTCCTTCCCTTTACCTTTTGGCATTCCTACATTTTTACAATTTATTACGTTTTCTTTAATAATTTATCTTGTGATGCTTATACCATATAAGACTAGCTTTTTGGCTGCTTTAGTGAGTTTAAGTATTTATGCTTGTGTGGAAGCTGTTTCTATACCTCTTTTACTTAATTTAACGGGACTTTCTCTCCAAGTTGTTTTAAATAATATCTGGGTCCGTTTGGCTTTTTTTCTACCTGAGGCTGTTATTATGATTTTCATTATTTTTTTAGCACACCGCTTTAATATCAAATTGTTTATAAAGTCCAATAACGTTGAAGATAAAAATCAAGCCTTTAAAATTAACAAATCATTTCCTTTAATTTGTTTGTTTTTTACTCAAAACATTATTATTGCACTTTTTTATCTGGCAAACTATGTAGGGATTTATGACCGTTCGATTTTTCAAAATTTGCTCCGGTTATTGTTATAATTGCGATTTTACCGGTTGTAGCAATTGTTATGATTAAACGAGTAATATCGTTAATTCAAAACGAAATCGAGAATCAAATCCAGCTTGATTCTCTCCGTCATGTTGAGGAGTTGTTACAGACAATTCGCGGGCAGCGTCATAATTTCAGCCATAATTTACAGACTATTTACGGCCTGCTTGAGGTTGAGGCTTTTCAAGAAGCACAGGAGTATATAAGGGGCAATATGTCGGAAATCGCGGCTACATCAGAATTAATAAAGACGGATAATTTGGGGA
>Ga0265292_1003292_pt1 | contig 10022 bp, 11 predicted proteins | sample Munlanlewell296A_FD_189080 | JGI IMG/M metagenome (GOLD analysis project Ga0265292, IMG submission 189080) | Leachate microbial communities from a municipal landfill in Southern Ontario, Canada - Leachate well 296A | ecosystem: Engineered > Solid waste > Landfill > Unclassified | place: Canada... | reverse complement strand
ATCATTGAAAATGCTGATGCGACGTATGATTTTAACAAACATTCAACAAAGTTTAAAAAAATGAAAGACACCGGGTGTGGATTTGCATCTGTAAATCAGAAAACCGGGACTTTATACACAGACTCTAGTTAGTGGAGGATAGTCCATACTTAAAATTAATATTTTGCCTGTCACACAATATCGGAAGAAAAACTAATCCGCTATAGATGGTTATCTTCTCCCGCTTCCATCAGGAGGACCCGTTCTACCATCCCGTTGAGGGCCGGATGACCTGCCGCCTGAAGGCGGACTAATTGCTCTACTACCCGATGGTTGACTGAAACTCTTACCGCCTGAAGGCGGACTGATTGCTCTACTACCCGATGGTTGACTGAAATTCTTACCGCCTGAAGGCCGACTGATTGCTCTACCACCCGATGGTTGACTGAAATTCTTACCGCCTGAAGGCCGACCGATTGTTCTGCTACCCGATGGCGGGGGAGATGTTCTGTTACGATTAAAGATAGACTCGGCGCCTTTGTTGACCCCGGTGGGAATAAATTTATTTGATCTTGGAGCGCCTATCCCTCCAAATGTCCTTCCATGAAATCTGTCTATTGGATCGATTCTATGGACCCTGTGATGTCTGGAATCATTAAAATGATTCGAGACGAATTCATACCTTTGGTGAAAGTGGACTGTTCTATGGAAATCATTCAGAATGAAAAATCCCGGGAACCAAAAATCATACCACCAGAACGGAGAGGGAACCCACGCATACAGGTAATAATAATCAGGTGGAGGAGCATAGTACGTGACTATCGGAGGTCCCTGATTATAATAGTAGTTGTTTATTACGGAAGTTTCGGGATACGCGGAACTTGCATTAATTTCATGGGGTTCACCGGATGTATAAGTTCTAATCGTTAAACCAACGTCAACTTTGGCGTCCTGAAACCTCCTCAAAGCCTCATCCTTAGCCATTGATAACTTTTGGGAATCCACTGCATCACTAATTGATCCCCATATCTCACCCATTATATCGGGAGTGACAGGGTAGTCGGCAATCCATCCGTTTCGAGGTGTGATTCCAGCCGAGCTTAACAGATTCTCTGCTTCAACCTCGTCTTCGGTAACTCCCAGGGCAAATGCAAAGACAAGTTTGACTGCGAAGTTACCTTCACGGACAAGCGGCTGCTCTATCGGAGGGGGGGCTTTTGTTGTCGTCTGCTGAGATTGTGCATGAATCATTACCGGTAACAAAAGCAAAACAATAACAATAGTTATACTGCTTATGTAAAGCGACCTTTTCATATGTTGCCTTCTCCTTTCTTTCCTTCCGTCAAAGATCTATACTTCGACGGATTGGGCATCGTTTTTCCTAAAATCCTTACAATAATATTTTATCACAAAATGAAAGGTACTCATAGTTAAAGAATTGCGTCATTAAAAATCTATGTGAAATCGATTGCCTTTACAAAACGGCAATCTCATAATAAAATGTTATTAATGGTAATCTCAGCCAAGCTTAAAGGTTTAAGATCAAGTAGGAACATAAGTAAGGAGTTGAAAGATGAGTTTAGAAATAGTTAAGAATTTCATGTGCACCAGGAAGTTTTTTAAAGAGCTTGGCAGTCCTGTTCTTGAGGCAAAACAATCTTGTTTGAAGAAGAAAATATGCAATACGCTGAAATAATAAAATGTCTTTCCCCATGTGGTTTAAACTGTGTGAAATGTGAAAAAACAAATTTTGACCCTAATCTCAAAGAGAGATGGATAAAAATAAATAATCGGATGAAGACAGTAGGTGTTGAAGCATACTATGAGGAAACAAAAGATGCACCCCGATATATATAGTCCCTTTTAATTATGCCGGATCACATCCATTGCATTATTGTGATTAACAACAATGTGGTGGCCGGTTTAAATATTAATGTAGGGGCGGGTTTTAAACCCGCCCCTACAGACTCGGCCGAGCGAACCGGGTGTATTAAAGCAGCCTGTCCTTTTTCCATTTTCCTCCTCCGCCCCACAATTTTTTTTTCCTTTCCCATGTTACAATGGCTCATGACTTACGGAAGATCAACACTGGTCTGCTCCGCTTGCAAAACGACCCCCCTCAGGGATGCCTGGGACAACGGATCCCGAAATGCGGGATTTGTCCCTGAATTGATCTGATCGTGCAGATTCCTCCCTATCTTGTGAACGAACATTATGACGACCGCTATTTTGATGTGGTCAATGCAATTGAAGAAGCGAAGCACGTCTTTTTTCGGGGTACCGGCATCATGGATATCCTTTCTGCCACAGGGCCGGGTAGAAAAGAATTCAGAATAGGTGAAACAGGCTTCGGCGCGGGCCGTCTACTCATTGCCCTCATGGATTTTCTGGACAATTGCGGCATCACGGATATAGCGATTACCTACAATTCCGTTGAACTGCATCCGGTCACTTTTGAGCGAATGGCGTCCATTCTCGGTGGATTCAGAACAGAGGCCGGTCCGCTTATTGATCTGCTTGTCCGGACCTACAGCCGCGTCGAAATTTCCAGACCGGGGTGGCACCAGATGCACCTCACCCGGCCTTTTGGCATCCTGACCTTGAATCTCTGGATTGGCGAGGCCCTCGAAATGGTCCATGCACTCACAATTCCCTGTGACGCATGGTTTCTGGATGGTCATGGACCAAAGAAAAACCCTGCCATGTGGCGGCATGAACTTCTTATGGCGATTGGAGAAAAAACAGTGACCGGTGGGACCTGTGCCACCTATACTGTTGCCGGAGCCGTAAGACGGGGACTTATCGCTGCGGGGTTTTCCGTCGAGCAGCGCCCTGGTTTTGGCGGGAAAAAATCAGTACTCAAGGGGCTAAAACTGTAGCGCAGACATTCAGCGCCTCTTATCATACTGATCATCAGCGCCAGGCTTGCTTAGGACTCTTTGAGGATTTCTCCTCCATAACTGACCACTCTTGGGAGGACAAAAAGCGAAATAGATTCGCTTGTGAACAAGTTATCGAAAATGGCAAAAATTAGATATTTAGAGGTACAACATGGCTGAAAAAATCATTTTTACATGGAGTGGCGGTAAGGATAGTGCTATGGCACTTTACGAACTACAGCGGACTCATAGTTATGAAGTGTCTGCATTGTTGACAACCATAACAGAAGACTATGAAAGAATCAGCATGCATGGTGTACGACGGATTTTGCTTGAGCGACAAGCAGACTCCTTGGGGCTTTCTCTTGAGAAAGTATTCATTTCCAAAAACACTTCTAATGAAGAATATGAATCTAAAATGCAAGAAGCTCTGATAAAATATCGGGCGACCGGTGTTCCCTCTGTAGTTTTTGGAGACATCTTTTTGGAAGATTTAAGAAAGTATCGAGAAGACAATCTATCGAAGGTAGATATGAAAGGGATATTCCCTATATGGAAAAGGGATACTACCGAGCTTGCACATACATTCATAGATTTGGGTTTCAAGGCGGTTGTTACTTGTGTTGACTCAAATGTTCTCGACAAAAAATTTGTGGGTAGAGTCTTTGAGGAGCAATTTTTATCTGAACTTCCCTCTACCGTTGATCCTTGTGGTGAAAATGGAGAATTTCATTCATTTGTATACGATGGACCGATATTCCGAGAAAGGATAGCATTTACAATGGGAGACATCGTTTTGCGAGATAACCGTTTTTACTTTTGTGATTTGATACCTGTTCGATAGGTGTTATGCGCACCTTATCTCTATTGATCGTTAAGCGCAAGGATGCGTCAAGTCTCCTCTGTAAAATTCTCATAGGGACTTTATTCTCATCGTTTTCATAAATTTGATTAAACCGCAGTCCTTTGAATTTCCGATGCTCATATTTCCAGAAAGATTGCCTTTGCCTCTTTGGTCATGCCCGCACCTTTCTATTCCGACCGGCATTCCTCACCTGCGGTATCCGCATTCCGATGTCCCAGCTGCCGCTCTTTATTGTCCCGGGTTTTAATCTGCTCTTGACAAAATAAATATTATTAAATTAAACTCAGTTACTAATTAAACATGTTTAATGTAAAAATTATGAACCGGCGTGAAGCTTCTAAAAAGGAAACCAAACGGCTGATATTGAAGGCCGCTCGCATGCTATTTGCCCGAAAGGGGATGGAAGAATGTACCATCAGGGACATAGCAGGGAAGGCCGGTGTGTCTCCGGCCTCCGTGGTAGTGCATTTCAAGAGCAAGACGGCATTGCTTGAAGAGGCCCTCTGCGGAGATATTGAAATTGCTTTTTCTGAACTCGTAAGATCGATGCCCGAAGACTCGGATCTACTCGATCGCCTGATGCATTTGTGGAAAGGATTTTTCAGACTCTATGACAAAAACAGAGACCTTTACAGGGCTCTCATCCGCTCCACAGTATTTGAACCCGCAAGCGAAACCCCGATCATGTCAAAACTGTCCGAACAGTATATCCAATTTTTGTCTCACATTATAGAGGAACAAAAGACGCGCGGCGTGGTTCGGCCTGAAGTGGACTCCATGATCGCCGCCGCTTCGATCTTCTTTTTGTATATGGGAGCACTCATAATGCTGTTACGAATACCTGAAATGACTGTTGATATGGTTTCGGATGTCCTTGCTTCCATGACCGGCCAATGCCTTAAGGGCATCACGAGGTGTCATCAATGAAAATACTGCTTGTGCAACCCGTGAAACCTGAGAAGGCACTGGGAGGCGAGGATTTTGCAATTTACGAGCCTTTGGCCCTTGAATACTTGCCGCCGGGCTTGCCGGTGACCATGACGTCCGCATCCTGGACATGCGGCTCGATCATGACTTGGACACTCAGCTCCGTGAGTACCGTCCGGATGTTGTCGGCATCACATCATATACCGTTCACGTAAACACAGTGAAAATGCTTTTTCGGCAGATCAAGACATTCAATCCTAAAATCGTCACTATAGTCGGAGGACACCACGCAACGATAATGCCTGTAGATTTTCATACGCCGTTTATAGATGTGATTATTACAGGCGAAGGTGTTTTTCCCTTCAGGGAGGTCATTGCTCGTCTGGAAAAGAAAATGGATATATCCGGGATTTCCGGGGCAGTCCATGCGGAAGGTTGCCCTATTGTGATATATCAGGGAGATCAGGACATCGATCTTGACGCCCTGCCGTTCCCGAGGAGAGATCTCACCGCAGGCTACAGAAAATCATATTTCAGCGAGTGGATGAGACCCCTTGCGTCGATACGAACATCGAAAGGCTGTCACTTCAGATGCCGGTTCTGCGCGCTCTGGAAATTGACCGGGGGACGCTATTTTACCCGGAAACCGGAGTGTATTGTAGAAGAGCTTGGCACGATTCGGGAGAAGTATGTGTTCTTTTCGGACGATGAATCGCTGCTTGATATCAAGCGCATGGAAACGCTTGCGGAACTCATCGGGCAGGCAGGCATTGAAAAGCGTTTTTTCCTTTACGGAAGGAGCGATACGATCGCGAGGCATCCGGAACTGGTTGAGAAGTGGAAGAAAATAGGCCTGGAGCGGGTCTTTGTCGGGCTTGAGTTCATGCGGGATGCGGATCTGAACCTGATCCGCAAAGGTTCAACCGTCGAAAACAACGAAAGGGCGCTCCAGGTACTTAAGGGACTGGACATCGAAATATTCCCCATGTTTATTGTGAAGCCCGAATTCGAAAAGAAAGACTTCGCGGACCTGCGGAAATACTGCCGCGGCCTGGAGCTTGATTTTATCGGCTTTTCAGTACTGACTCCGCTGCCGGGAACAGATATGTATAATGATGTGAAAGACAAGCTCATCAATTCCAATTACGACTATTTCGATTTCTTCCATACGCTCCTGCCGACGAAACTGCCGGTAAAGGACTTTTACAGGGAACTTATCTCACTGTACAACGGCTCAAGGTCCTTGAAGAACCAGATCAAACTAATGCGCAAATATCGCCTCCGGGAATTGCCGTCGCTCTTCAGAATCTATGGTGACTTCATCAAGCGGCTGAACACGCTGGAGCAGGATTATACAACCGATTCCATGTAAATGAGTGGCGATGGGGAATCCATATTGATTAAGTCAAACAAAATGAGAGGATACAGTATGAAACAATTAGATAAGAAAGAAGCATTTGAACTCAAAGAGGAGTACGATTTTTCCAAAGGGATAAGGGGAAGATTCTATAGACCCAAGAAGGTCTCTACAACCATCAGACTTGACAATGATATTCTGTTGTTTTTCAAGAAACTGGCTACGGAAAAGAAATCCGGCTATCAGACACTCATGAACGATGCTTTAAGAGAGTATCTCAAAAAGACTGGGAAGCAGTTCGCATAAATGTTTGTGGGGATTTGACTCAAAGTCCTTCCTCCTACACTCCCCTGAGAGTTGAACTTGAAAGATATATAGTTCAACCGGCAATCTGCAAAAAATTCCCACAAGAATATTGGTTTGTATAATTGTGTGTATTCTATATAATGTTTAAAATAACGATAATATTTAAAAAAACCATACTTTCATCAGCACTTTTATCGCAAATAATTTACAATGAAACCGGGAGCGTATAATCTTTGAATCAAATGTAGAATCAGCATAAAAATAAATGTTAGCTGAATAATGACGATGAGAAATCTATTGGCACAGATACTGTGTAAATGAAAAAGAAGAAAGGAGTCTGCCCTTGACATGGGACTATTTAAATTCAATAAATCTAATCAGTTGCGTTAACTGACCTACAACATCTGATGCGGTCTTAGACAGCTAAGCATTTCGTTATGTGTTAATTTCGATCGTATTCATAATATCCTGAGTAAAATTACTCAAGCTATTGAGCAAACCGGGTGTATTAAAGCAGCCTGTCCTTTTTCCCTTTTTCTCCTCCGCCCCGCAATTTTTTCCCCTTTCCCATGTTACAATGGCTCATGACTTACGAAAGATTAACACTGGTATGCTCCGCTTACAAAACGACCCCCCTCAGGGATGCCCGGGACAACGGACCCCGAAATGCGGGATGTGTCCCTGATTTGATCTGCGCGGGGTCGGGAGTGAGGGTACAACAAAAAACGGAAGCTCCAGTCGCCGGAAAGCGTTGCTTTATCGGAGGCATACTTCGGCAGCAAAAAAGACGATGGATTAAATCCCGGCATGTTAGTTACACTGTCATTAGTCCTGACCTTTAACGAGGAGGTAAATTTCCTGATGGGAAGAAAGCTTTTGATAGTCCTGCTGTTTTCCATTGCAGCGGTATGGCTTCAGGGCTGCGGCGGAGGTGACCAAGCGGGAAATGCCGGAGGTACAACCGGCAATTCTCCGCAGCAGGTCATCACAGGCATCAGCACAGCCATGCAAAATGGAGACATATCCGGCGCACTCGCGTACGTCGGCAAGGCCTCACAGGCTAAGGTCGGCGGCGCCCTTCAAAGACTGGACACTTCAGCGCGGCTGCGGCTGGCCATGGCTGTCCTGGGCTCAAAGAAGGTCGGCGAAAGCGGAAACAGAATTGTGTATAAGGGGACTATTATACTGCCCAACGGGCAGGCGATCGAAGAGACCTTTGAAATAATAACGGAAGATGGCATCTGGAAGTTGTCAAGTCTTTGACGGAAGTCCTCTTTTGATGACAATAAGAAGGAGATTGCTATGCGAAAAGCGATAATGACCGGTCTGTTAAGCCTGGCCGGACTGGTCTTCGTTACAGCCGCTTCCCCTTATGCCACTCATTCGGGTCGGTTTTCCCTGGATGATCTGGCCGTGAAGATTCAGAGTTGGTTGAAACATGATAAGCCGGAACAGGTCACGAATGACAATAACATGAAGACCCATCCTTGGCTGGCGCTTCGGGCAATCCAACTCTTCGAGCATTCAACAGGGACCTCCCTGCCGCCTGAAGTTAAGCAGCAGATTGTGCTTGGTTCAATCGAGGAGGACTATGACATCTCAGGTACTTCGACAGTCGGCGATTACAGCCATGTGCAGTCAAACGAGCCTCTCTCATCATGGCAATGGGACAGGCAGCAGGGCGTCATAGGAGAGGTGAACAGGTCCGAAAACCACTTTATGAGCAGCGACGATGATCTGGATGGGCTCACAAACGGAGCGCCTTTCGTGAATACAGCCAGAAACGTCTCTGCGCTTAAATGGGCGAATGATGATCCGCGAAATTTGATAAACTTCTCCATGGCAAAGGCGGAAGGCAATACGCTTAAAGGCTGGAGATATCTGGGGCATATCCTGCACCTTTTAGAGGAGATGACTGTGCCGGCCCATGTGAGAAATGATGCGCACATCATTTATGAAAACTACGAAGGATATATGGCGGCGAAGGTCCCTGCGGAGCTGTTTTTACTCGCCGGGGGCGATGCGGTGAGGCAGCCCGGGGAGCCGAGCGATATCGATATCGCCCCTTTTTTCCGCGAGCTGTCGGGCTATACGAGGGCGAATTATTTCAGCGAAAACACGATGTTCAAGAACATCTATTATGGAATAGATCTGCCGGTTGCGGCAGTTTCAGGTGAAGACTATCATTATTTCTACGGGACACACGGAAATAGAATAGCGAACAAGGGCCTCCTTTTCTGGGCGGTCTACTCTTCCGCTACCTCATCTGCCGATCCCAGACCTCTGGGAGAGACAAACTACGGTCTGGTGAAGACGTGGGCGAGAATCGACCAGTCAGTTGCGGAAGATATGTTCTCTGATTTAGGTCCCCGGGCGATCCAGTATGGCGCGGGACTGATAAAACTCTTCCATGATTTAGTTATTCCACGGTCTGTGCAGAATACTAGGTAACGGACAGATACTTCCCGGATTTTTTTTGACTTCCGGAAGAGCCTGTCCGTATCCGCGCTCACTCAACGACTTCAAAAACGCCTTCCAACCCCTTATCCTTGTGGCTCTTGAAAAACAATAATCTCTTGTCACAGGAAAAAGGATATTTGCCGGCCTTTGAAGAGAAAAAGGAGGGGATTTTTGTTGATTACGCTGACTTATTTATCACAATTTTATAACAATCAGGATATGTTGCCTTTTCAGGCGGTTGGACAAAATGCCTAAAAAACATTTATTATTAATGACATGCGAGAGTGGCGGAACTGGCAGACGCGCTGGACTTAGGATCCAGTGGGGCAACCTGTGGGGGTTCAAATCCCCCCCCTCGCACCATAAATATTCTCCTAAAATTCAATAGGTTATGAAATCACGTAGAAAGTGAAATAGTTTTGACATATGGAAAACCTTTTCGAAAGTACAAGTTGGGAAAAAGAGATATCTATTATTACAAAGGCTCTGCTTAAAATTGCGACTAACAGCGCTGTTAATGCGGAAATACCGGAAATAGATCATTATGTAAAAAATCTTAAAAGCGCTCTGAAAAAAGGCGAGCTTCCCACCATCGAAAGGGCTTTGCTCAACTTATATATACGATTGCATGGTGCGGGCTCTACGTATTCTCCACAAGAAAGGGAAACACTTACGAAAAGAAAAGGATATTCATGCTACCCTGGGGGTCTTTCACCTCTGATTAAGGCAGTGCAGTTTATCAAGCCTGATTCAATCGTCGCCGACCTTGGCGCAGGAAATGGACTACAGGGATTGTTGTTACAGTGCATTTGCCCACACCAAAAAACAATCCAAATCGAGCTTTCTTCCGAAATGATTCGTGTCGGTCGACTCTTTCAACAAGCGCTTGGGCTTAGCGCTGAGCGTGTAGAGTGGATTCACGACGACATTGTTAACGTATCGATTGAAGCAGCTGATTTTATTTATGTATATCTACCGGCCAAACCTCTCGATGGCGGGAAAGAGATTTACGAGGCTATCGCCCATAAAGTCAGTACGATGAAGCGACCGCTTGTCATCTTTAGCGTAGCTGATTGCCTTGCCAAATTTATAGACAGCCGGTTCGCCGTTTCTTACACGGATGGGCACCTCACCTGTTTTGTTAATGAGTAACGAGTCTGTAGAAAAAGTCCTTGTGATATAAATCGCCGTAATTTTCGGGGTCTCTTGCCCATTCGACGAACCGAGATCGCTTAATACAGTGCATTCT
>Ga0265292_1003291_pt1 | contig 10031 bp, 6 predicted proteins | sample Munlanlewell296A_FD_189080 | JGI IMG/M metagenome (GOLD analysis project Ga0265292, IMG submission 189080) | Leachate microbial communities from a municipal landfill in Southern Ontario, Canada - Leachate well 296A | ecosystem: Engineered > Solid waste > Landfill > Unclassified | place: Canada... | reverse complement strand
CTGTCAAGGATAAATCCAGGCCGGGCACGGGGCGACCCGAGGAGGACGGCTACTGGAAGACTTTCGCACGGGATCACGGATCGATCATCCGTCAAACGGCATTTTCGCCGCGCTCCCCCGTGCTGATGCGGACCGCCATCTCGATCGGAGTGACGAAGATCTTGCCGTCGCCCCGAAGGCCCGTATGGGCCGTCTTCTCGATCAGGGATACGGTCTCTTCCACTTTTTCATCCTTGCAGATGATCTCGAGCTTCATGCGCAGCGAGTAATCCAGGAGATCTTCGTCGACCCGCTTTGGGGCGCCCATCGCCCGCCCTCGCCCGAAACCCTGAACGTTGGTAACGCTCATCCCGGTGAGCCCTTCGATCTTCTGGAGGGCCCTGGTGACTTTCGAAAGCATGTGCGGCTTGATGTACGCCTTGATTTCCTTCATCGGCTTCCCTCCGCTTGGGACTGATGGTTGTTTTCCTGCTCCACGTCGATGGAGAACCAGCGGTAAACCGCCGGGATGACCAGCAGCGTGAGGGCGGTGGACGTCACCAGCCCCCCGATCACCACCGTGGCCAGGGGACGCTGCACTTCGCTGCCCGTCCCGTGGGAGAGCACCATCGGCACCAGTCCCAGGCCGGCGGCCAATGCGGTCATGAGGACGGGGCGAAGCCGCAAACACGCTCCCCGGATGCAAGTCTCCTCCATCGGAACCCCTTCGCGCAGCAACTGGTTCAGGTAGGTCACCAGCACCATCCCGTTGGCGAGGGCGATTCCGAAAAGGGCGATGAAGCCCACCGACGCTGGGACCGACAGATTTTGACCGGTCAGCCAGAGCCCCGCCACGCCCCCGACCAGAGCCAGAGGAATGTTCAGGAGGATCAGCAGGGAGTTCTTCAGCGAGTTGAATGCCGAAAAGAGCAGAAGGAACACGATCAGGAGCGTGACGGGAACGACCAGGGCCAGTCGCTTGTTGGCCTCCTGCTGGAGCTTGAACTGCCCTCCCCAGTTCACCAAGTACCCCGGGGGCATCTTGACCTTCTCCTCGATCGCCTTCTGGCCGTCCCGGACGAACGATCCGATGTCCCGGCCACGAACGTTGCACTGCACCGTGATGAAGCGCTGGTTGTCCTCCCGGGTGATCTGCCGGGGCCCAACGATTTCCTCGATCTTCGCGAGATCGGACAGCGGCACCTTTTGCCCGCCCGGCGCGGCCACCAGTATCTGACCGATCGCTTCCCCCGTGCTTCGGCTCCCGTGAGCATACCGGACGACGATGTCGAAACGGGGAATCCCCTCGAAAATCTGACCCGCCTTCTCGCCCCCCACGGCGGTCTGGATGATGCTCTGGACATTCTCGACGTTGATCCCGTGGCGGGCGATGGCCTGCCGGTCCACCGTGATGCGGAGCTGTGGCGTCCCGGTCACCTGGTCCTTCTGGACATCGTCCGCGCCGGGCACGGTCCGGATCACCGCCTCCACCTCCGCCGCCTTCTGTTTCAACACTTCCATGTCCTGGCCGAAGATCTTGATCGCAAGGTCCGCCTTGCTGCCGCTGATCAACTCGTCCACCGCGGCGGCGATCGGTTGCGTGAAGTTGAACGCGGCCCCCGGGAAATTCCTGAACTCGTCGCTTATTTTGTCGAAGAGTTCCTCGGGGGTTTTCGCGGTCTTCCACTGGTCCTGTGCCTTCAGGGCGACGAACGCCTCCCCGGAATTGACCGGATCGGCGTGGGCTCCCACCTCGCCGCGGCCCACGCGAGTCACCACCGTGGTCACCTCCGGGAACTTCGCCATGAGCCGGCGCTCGAACCGGAGCATCGTGTCCCTGGCCTCTTCCAGGGAGATCGAGGGTGCCATGGTGGCCCGGACCAGGAGATCCCCCTCGTTCAGCCGGGGGACGAATTCCGAACCCAGGCGGGTAAACAGGAGTCCTCCGACTACCAGGAGGCCCAGGGCCATTCCCATGGCGGCGAACGGCTTGCGAACGAAAAAGGTCACCAGCGGCCGGTACGCCGCCAGCATCCAGCGGACGACGACGAACTCCTTGTGCTCTCCGGACGCGTGCCGCGGCCTGCGCATGAGAAGGCTGGCCAGGACCGGCGTCAGGAGGACGGCGAACAACAGGGACCCGAACATCCCCAGCGCCATCGTCTGCGCCAAAGGACGAAAGGTCTTCCCTTCCACTCCCTGCAGGGTGAACAGAGGCAGGAACACGATCACGATGATGAGCAGCGAGAGGACGATGGGGCGTGCCACCTCCACGCACGCCCTGAGAATCACATGGGGAAGGGGTTCCTCCGGGTCTTCCTCCCGGAGAGTCCGATCCACGTTCTCTACCATGACCACCGAGCCGTCCACCAGGAGGCCGAGGGCGATCGCCAGTCCCCCGAGGGACATAAGGTTGGCGGAGATGTCGAGATATTTCATCGCCAGGAAGGAAAACCCCAGCGAGAAGGGGATGGCGGCCAGCACCACGATGCTCGGCCGGATCCCGCCCAGCATCAGGAGCTGGATCAGCACGATGAGGGGGACCGCCTCGGCCAGGGCCTTGGTGACCGTCCGGACGCATTTGGCCACCAACGTCGCCTGGTCGTAATACGGGACCACCTTGATCCCCGGGGGGAGGACCTTGTTGATCTTGTCCATCCGGTCCTTCACGTCCCTGATCACGGTCGAGGTGTTGGTCCCGATCAGCTTCAGGACCATGCCGATCACCGCTTCCCCCTTCCCGTTCATGGTCGCCAGGCCGAGACGGACCTCGCCGCCCGTCGCCACATCGGCCACCTGCCGCAGAAATACGGGAGTCCCGCTCCTGGACTTGAGGACGATGTTTTCCAGATCGGGGATCTTCTCGGCAAGCCCGACGGACCGGACGATGTACTGCTCCGCGTTCTTGACGATGAACTGGGCCCCGACGTTGGAGTTGTTCGCCTTGACGGCCTCAACGACGTTGCTCAAGGAAAGGTCGTACCGGAGAAGGTCTATCGGTCGGACGCGGATCTGGTACTGCTTCACGTCGCCTCCGAGGGAGAGGACCTCGGTCACCCCTTTCACGGTCTGGAGGTTGAATTTGATCAGCCAGTCCTGGATTTCCCGGATCTGCTGGGGCGTCCGTTTGCCGGTCTCGTCCTCCACGAAATAGAAGAGGATCTGGCCGAGGCCCGTGGAAACGGGGCCCATTTCCGGATCCCCGAACCCCCTCGGGATCTCTTCGCGGGCGATCTGGAGCCGTTCGTTGACCAATTGGCGGTTGAGGTAGATTTCGGTCCCGTCATCGAAGTAGATGTTCACCACCGAGAGCCCGAAGTTGGAGACCGACCGGATCTCCTTGAGGTTGGGGAGGCCGCTCATGGCGACCTCGACCGGGTAGGTGACGTACTTTTCCACCTCTTCGGGTGCGAGCCCCCCCGTTTCCGTAAACACCTGGACGAGGTTCGGCGTTACGTCCGGGAAGGCGTCCACGGGCAGCCGGGTGTAGCTGTAGGTCCCGGCAGCCAGGACCAGGCCGCCGAGGACCAGCATCAGGAGGCGGTTCCGGAGGACGAAAGCGATCAGTGTCTGCATGGGGGCTCCTCTCCCGCCTCAGTGGTTGTCGCCGTCGCCGAACGACCCCTTGGCAAGTTGCGCCTTCAAGGTGAACGCGCCGGCGGACACGTACTTCTGCCCGGGCTTGAGGCCCGAGGTGATCTCCACGTGCGTCCCGTTGGAACGGCCGACGGCGACCGTCCGGGGCTCGAAGCCATCCTTGTCCTCCACGAACACGACCGTCTTCTCGTCCATCGTCTGCAAGGCGGTCTTCGGAACCAGGATCGGGACCGGAACGGTGCTGAGGGTGACCCTCCCGGTGACAAACAACCCGGGCCGCAACTGTCCTCCGCGGTTGGGAAGAACCACCCGGGCGGTGGCCGTCCGGGTTTGCTCGCCGACGAGCGGATCGATGTAGCTGATCTCCCCCGTCATATCCGGAATCCCGTGCCCCGCCGAAACGACCACGGGCTGGCCCACCCGGACCGACGGGATGTCCTTCTGGTACACGCCCAGGTTCACCCAGACGGAACGCAAGTCTGCGATGCGAAACGTTTCGGCGTCCTCCTTTTTCGCCTCCCCCAGCGCCACGTGCTTCTCGATGATCACGCCGTCGAAGGGAGCGATGACCTCGTACCGGATGTACGAGACGTCCGGCTGGGAGGGCAACTGCTCCAGGTAATCGTCCGAAAATCCGAGGGCGTGCAGCTTCTGTTCGGCGGACCGGAGCTCGATCCGCGCTTCGCTTAGCGCCTGTTTGGCCTGCAGGTAGTCCTGGGTAGGGGAGATCTTCTTCTTCCAGAGGTCCTCTTCCCGGTCGAAGTTGGCCTTGTGAAGATCCATCTTCTCGCGCGCGGAGAGGAACGCCGCCTTGTTGTCGGCCAGTTCCTTGCTGTCCAGGACCAAAAGGATTTCTCCTTTGCGGACGTGATCCCCGAGAACTTTCCGGACCTCTCGGACCACCCCCGGTACCCGGGGGACGACATGTGCGACCCGGTCCGCGTTGGGAACGATCTCTCCGGGAAGCTCGACCTGGACCTTGAGCGGGCCGGAACCGGCCGTGGCGAGCTCAATGCCGAATTCCTTCAGTTGCGCTTCCGTCAGGCGGATCGCCTTCTCGTCCCCGGTGTGCTTCTTCTCCTCCCCCTTCCCATGAACATCCTTCGCGTCCTTGCCGGTGCCCGTAGCCTCCTTCTGCGCCTCTTGCCCTTTCTCGGCCGACCCCGAGGGGGCCTGACCCGTGCATGCGGTCCCCCACAGCAAAGCAACCATCATCAATAACGCCGGCAGGACTTTAACGAACAAGTTTCCCGTGGTCTTCATCGCCTACTCCCTCACTTGGTCTCGTTGGATTTCACTGGTTCGTCGAGATCGCCGCCGATCAGTCGTTCCGTGTCCGCCACCGCTTTGTGATAGGCGCCAAGGGCCTCGACATACCGGCCCCTTGCCTCGAAAAGCGTCCGTTGCGCGTCGAGGACATCAAGGTAGCCGAACTTTCCCTGCCGGAATCCCTCGGTGGCCGCATCGAAGGCGCTCCGGGCTCCCGGCAGTACGGCGAATTTCAGGGTCGTCGACTCCACGTATCCTGTTGCCAACGCCTGGTAAGCATCGGAAAGGGCGGCGAGAACCTTGTTCCCGGCGGCCTCACGCTCCCGTTCCGCCTTGGAAATCCGGTATTGCGATTCAAGGATCTTTCCCTGATTCCGGTTGAAGATGGGGATCGGGATGATAGCCCCGGCGACAAAGAAAGTTTCTCCCGGTTCATTGAAACGACGGATCCCGGCATTGATCGTGATGTCGGGAATGCGGTTGGCGCGCTCCTGCGCAAGGACCGCCTTGCGCTGCTCCATCTCCGCCGCCCAACGGGCGACATCGGGATTGCGGGCGATCCGGTCGGCAAGAACCTCCATCAGCGGAATCGGGGTCAACCGGTCCAGTTGGCCGACGGCTTTGGAAAACATCGGCTTGGCGCTTCCCCACGTCGCGGCCAGCCTCTTCCTGGTCCCCTCAAGGGCCAGCCTGGCCCGTTCGAGGTCGATCCCGCTGATGGACCAGGCGACCGACGCTTTCGTCTCTTCCACGGGGGAGATTTTCCCGGCAGTGACCCGCGCGGAGACGACATTCAGCACCTCCTTTGCGAGACGGGCGATCTCCTCCGCAAGGGCTAACTTTTCCTGGGCCGAAAGGACCTCCACGAACAACTTGGCGACCTCCGCCGCCAGGTCCGCCCGCTTCGCCTCGTAATCCCACCGGACAACCTCCTTTTCCGCAGACGCCAGCTTGATTCGAGCGGCCCTCTTTCCGCCCAATTCCAGCAGTTGGCCTATCGAGAGTGTGGTCTCAAGGGCCTCAAATTTGCGGAATGGCCCCGATCCGAGGAAATTCTCCAGGCCGACCACGAGCTCCGGGTTCGGAATCAAACCCGCCTGCAGGATCTTGGGATCCCCGGATCGTACTTCCCAGGAAAAAGAGGCAAGGTCGGGATTTCCGGCGAGCGCCAGCTCAAGGGCCTGGCGGAGGGTGAGCTCCCCCGAGGGCTCCTGGAGTTCCGCCGTGGGGACGGGGCTTGCAAGACCGTTCCCGACCGTCGCGGGATTTCCGGATTCCTGGCGGGTCGACGGCTTCGGATCCGGATTCGTTCCCCCCGCATGCGGTGTGGCGACGCAGAGAAAAACCGCTGCTCCAGCGATTACTGCCAGGGATAACCGTGACTGTTTCATTCGATTCCTCCGACATGGAACGCGCCTGCTCCCGAAAACTCCCGGAGAGCGGAACGCGTAATGGCCAATAGGGAATGGCGGTCATCGTCCGGTGCGCCATGGAACATTGCACCTGGGGATCGGTCACTCAACTCCCATAACTGTGAAGACCCGACAGGACCAGGTTGACGCCGAGATAGCAGAAGACCGTCGCCGCGAATCCAGCGATCGACAGGATGGCCGCCCGCGTGCCGTGCCACCCGCGAGTGATCCGGGCGTGGAGGAACGCTGCGTAGACGAGCCAGACGATGAGCGACCACGTCTCCTTCGGGTCCCACGACCAGTACGTCCCCCACGCGTAGTTCGCCCATGCCGCTCCGGTGATGATCCCCGCGGTCAGGAACGGGAACCCCCAGATGATCGCCCGGTAGACGAGGTCGTCGAGGACTTTGGAGGAGGGGAAGCGGACGATGACGCCCTCCGTCGTCCCGGCCTTCTCCTGCTTCGCCTTGAGGAGATACATCGCGGCCACGCCGGCGGAGACGGCGAACGCCGCGTACCCGACGAAGCAGGTGATCACGTGGGCATGGAGCCAGTACGACTGGAGCGCCGGCACCAAGGGCTGGATGCCGCTCTCGTTCGTGAAGGCGAAGACCATCGTCAGGAATGCGATCGGAATCACGAACGCGCCGAAGGAGCGGTCCTTGTACTTCCATTCGACGAACAGGTAGAAGAGGTTGACCGACCAGGCGAAGAAGACCAGGGACTCGTACAGGTTCGTGACCGGGATCCTGCCGATCCCCATCTTGTACGACTCGGCCCATCGGACCCCGAGGGCGGCCGTGGAGACGATCGCCGCGGCAACGCAGATCCACGTCCCGATGCGGGCGAAGACCTCCTTCTTTCCGTACATGGCGGCGATATAAGTTCCGGACGCTCCGCCGAACAGAAGCGTCGTCAGATCGAAGAGCTGGACGTTGAGCGTATTCATGCGGGATTCTCCTTTTCCGTGTTGGATGGATCTTTCCGGACTTCGGCCAGAACGGAAACGAAGGTCTTCTCGAAGGCCGGCCGGTTCCGGTTGGCGCTCCCTGCCGCCGTGACCTCCACCTTACCGTGAGGCCCCTCGGCCAGCCGGATCCAGATACGCCGGTGGGAGACGAAGAAGGAGATCATCATCCCCGCCGTCAGCAACAGACACCCCAGCCACACCACGTTCACCCCCGGATCCTTGGCGACCTGGAGGCCGGTATACATCTTCGCGGTCAATCCTCCGAAGGAGAACACCAGCGAATCGTTGCGCCGGCGATCCAGGTCCGGCTGTCCCTGGAGGATCCAGAGGTCGGCCGCAGGCTGGCCGGGTTTCTCGATGACCACCTGGAGGGCGGGACCGTTCCCCTGGAAATTCTGCTCGTAGTTCACCCCACGGACGACACCGTATCCGTCGATCCGGACGGGTTCGTTCGGAGCGAGGGAGAGGTTGCCCCCGGGGGTGCCGTCCTGGCGGCTGACCGCGACCTGCGCCGTTGCGCCGCCTTCCTGCCCATAACTGGACTGGTAGAACCAGATCCCCTTGTAGACGAGGGGATCGTTGACCGTGATCGTCTTGCGCACGACCTCGCGACCGCTCTCGATGACGCTCAAGTCCGAAGCGTATTTCTTGGGCTGTCCGCTCGGGTAGGTCTCCAACCAGAACCTGTTGTTCCGCACGGAGAAGGGCAGGTCGATGTGCTCCTTGCCCCCCCGTGCGTCCAGATGGGACGCTTCCTTTCCATCCGGGATATTCACGTACGATTTGAACCCGAAGACGTTCCCGATGATCGCCCCGATGAAGACGATGACGATGCCGGCGTGCGTTGCGTACGCGCCGAACCGGGAGTAAACGCCCTTCTCCGCGTAAAGGTGTACCACCCCGTCCACTTCGGTGACTTTGGGAACCGCGAACACCCGGGCGAGGGCGGCCTTGTAATCTTCCACCCGGCGCGGGATATCGCCCTTGCTCTTCCAACGCTCCGTCAGGGGAAGGGATTTTTCCGTCGCGTCGTCGAGGACCAACTTGGGCTTGCGGACCGTCCTGATCACCCGGGGAAGACGGTCGATCGTGCAACAGGTGAGGTTCAAGGTGAAGAGGCAGAGCAGAAGAAGGAACCACCACGAGTGGTACATGTCGAACAGGTTGATCCGATCCATCAGGTTGTACGCCCAGTCCTCGTACACCTGGCGGTATTTTTCCGGGGGTTGGTTTTGCTGGATGACCGTACCCAGGATGGAGGTGACGGCCAGCACGATGATGATCCAGATCGCGAGTTTTACCGAAATCAGGAAATTCCAGACTACGGTCGCAAACGGCTTCGCATGCATCCGCTCAGTGGTGGCGGAGACGGGGACATGTTCGGTACGAACCTCGGAAACGGTTTCCATCGGAACTCCTCCCGTCGGTAAAACGTGAATATCCGTCTCGGAGAACGATGACATACGTGCCGGCTTCCGCGGAAACCGGCGACCAGGGGACGGAAAAGAGCGGGATTAACTTCTGGGAGGGCGGAGGAAAGAGAACGAAGGGGCTTCGTAGTTCGTTGTGTATTTCGGAGGTGCGAAGCGCTGCGCGCCGTCGTCAAGGGAAACGGTCACCGGAGACGACTCGATACCCGGGGACAGGCAGAAGGAACAAAGGGTGCAGGAGCCATCTTCCCCTGCATGGCTTGACGGAGTGGAGGGAGCTCCCCGATCTCCGGGGAAGCCGGAGGAAACCGATGCCGTTTCGCAGGAAGACGGACAGGCTGCCTCGGTTTTCGTCGAGCAAGGATTGCACTCGGCCGCTTCCGAAATGGAAACGAACAGGAAGAGCCCGAGGAGCGCAAGGGCTATGTTCGGGAGATTCGATCGCAGGAACATTTAGCGGATTATATCCTGCAGGCCGGGGTCCGGCAAGAGGAAAGGAACAGGAAAGGATCAGATATCGAGCGACGAGACGTTCAGGGCGTTCTGCTCGATGAACTCGCGGCGCGGCTCGACCTGGTCGCCCATCAGCCGGGAGAAGATCTCGTCGGCGTCGGTCTCGTCCCCCAGCTCCACGCGCAGCAGCTCGCGCGACTCGGGGTTCATCGCCGTCTCCCACAGCTGGTCGGGGTTCATCTCGCCCAGGCCTTTGTACCGCTGGATCGTCTGCCCCTTCTTCGCGGCGTCCAGCACCTGGCCCAGAAGGCACAGGGGGCCGTCGGCTTCGGGGAAGCTCCCCTCCCCTTCGAGCCGGTACGGCGACGGCAGCGTCTCCCGGATCTGCGCGGAGAGCGATCCCGCCTCCCGCAGGTCGGGCGACTCCATCAGGTGCCGCCCCACGAGGCAATCCATCGGCAGCCCGCCCCGCTTCCACGAGAGGCGCGCCCGCACCCCTTCGGCGTCGGAATCGGGGTCCGGGTCGAACGAGAACATCGCGTTCGTCACGTCGGGGCGCGACACTTTCCATTCGGCGAGCAGCGCCTTGAAAAATTTCTGCGCGGTCTTCTCCGCCGAGAGCGCCTCCGCCCCTTCCGTCCCCCGCGAGGCCAGCGACAGGAAGACGAAGGCGGGCAGCCCCCGCCGCTCGGCGCGCGACGCGACCTGCTCCAGCCGGGAGATCTTCGTGAGCCACGCCGCGAGCCGCTGTCCCGTGAGGGGCCCCGTGCCTCCCGCGCCCGCGACCCGCCGACCGGCGATCCCCAGCTCGATGAGATACTTCCGGAACGCCGCGTCGTCCTTGAGATACGTCATCTCCTTGCCGCGCCGCACGCCGTACAGCGGCGGCTGGGCGATGAAGATGTTCCCGCGGTCGAGCAG
>Ga0265292_1003290_pt1 | contig 10031 bp, 9 predicted proteins | sample Munlanlewell296A_FD_189080 | JGI IMG/M metagenome (GOLD analysis project Ga0265292, IMG submission 189080) | Leachate microbial communities from a municipal landfill in Southern Ontario, Canada - Leachate well 296A | ecosystem: Engineered > Solid waste > Landfill > Unclassified | place: Canada... | reverse complement strand
ATAATTTCTGTCCTAATGTCCTTAATGTGGATTTACTTTTATCAGTTTTCTTCAGTTGTGTAGCCGTGTTTATGCAGGGTATCAATATCTTCTGTCCAGCGCGGTTTCACGCGCACGTGCAAATCGAGGAAGACCTTACAGCCAGTGAATTCTTCAATATCTTCCCTTGCCGAAGTTCCTATTTTCTTTATCATCTCTCCATTTTTGCCAACAATAATACCCTTCTGCGATTCTTTTTCAACAAATATATTGGCTGATACAACAAGTACTTCATTTTTGCCTTCTTTTATCTCATTTACTTCAACAAGCGTTGAATAAGGAACCTCCTGCTTTAACAACCTGTATATCTTTTCTCTTATGAATTCGGAAAAAACAAACTCCTCAGGACGGTCTGTTATCAAATCATCATCAAAGTACCGGTGAGCAACAGGAAGATCATTGCTGACACATGCTATAAGCCTTTCCAGATTCGTGCCTTTCTTGGCTGATACAGGAATAAATTCTTTTATATGTTTGTATTTCTTCATGCTTTCGATCATGAGAAGGATGTTCTGTTTCCCAATAAGGTCGATTTTATTTATCACAAGATACACTATGGCACCTGTATCAGTAGTGCGGCTAAGAATCTTTTCATCTTCACGGGTAATACCGGCCAGGGCATCTATAATTACAAGGATTATATCCGCACTGTTCAGCGAGCCGTATGCAATACGGACAAGATTGTTTCCCATTACTCCCTTCGCCGCGCCTATCCCGGGGGTATCAATGAATATTATCTGGCTATCATCCCTGTTTAATATACCTGTGATCTTGTTTCTGGTTGTCTGCGGCTTGTTTGAAGTTATGGAAAGCTTGTTCCCTAACATGCTGTTCAACAGGGTTGATTTACCTGTGTTTGCCCTTCCAAATATGGTCACAAAACCGCAGCGGAAATTATCATTCTCCTCAGCCGCCTTATTGTTTTTTTTATTCATCGCAATGTCCGTTCTTTGATTGTTTTCTTTATCTTAGCACAGTATGATTAAGTCTTGGTAAAAATAAAGACAGAACTCATATGAAATCGTTTATTTTTTTTGAGCTTTCAGTGCTTGCCATATTTCTTGTGACCTTATGGCATTCTGCAAGGAGACAAGCATATCATAAAACAGAATTCTGGGTTGCCTTTTGTTATGCCCTGCTTTTCGAAGAGCTGGACATAAGGTTCTTTAAAACCTACCACTACGGTGACGGATATTCTCTGGTTATAGGGAATGTCCCCATAGTCATTGCCCTTGCCTGGGCAATAATCATTTACACAAGCATGCAAATCTCCGACTGCTATCCGCTCGATGATTATGCAAGGCCCTTCTTCGATGCGCTCACTGCGGTACTTATAGATCTTTCTGTTGATACGATTGCAATAAGACTAGGTTACTGGCAATGGAATATACCTATGAACCAGGGGTGGTTCGGGGTCCCGGCAGGAAACCTCTACGCATGGATGTTCGTCGTATTCTTCTTCTCTCTCTTCTGCAGGGTGACAAGAGTGCTCTATAATAAAAACAAGATGTGGCTTCTTCTGCTCGGGGTTGTCCCGATTCTCTCGTATGCAGCGCTGTTCATATCCATTGTTGTAACAGGAACAGTAAATGTTTATCTGGGACTGGATGAAAACATGAAACTTCTCACTTTTCTTGGGATAGTGATCTTATTCGCATCCCCCTGCATTATAAGTTTTATAAAAAGGAGAGATCATTTCCCCGCATCCATCCATCCAGTGATATACTTTGTCCGGCTTTGTCTTCACAGTTTCTTCCTCATTGAGCTTCTGATAAACGGGCTCTTTGTCAGCATGCCTGTTCTGCTTGTCATTTCACTCTCTGCGCTCTCAATCGAAGTGCTTATACACAGAGAAATAAGGATTTGATCCTTATTTCGCCCTCAGCATCGTGAGCAGCATCTTAAACCTCTTGGTTGCCTTAAGCGCATGCGGGACATTTGCAGGCATTAGCACCATCTCCCCTTTGGAGGCTTTTACCGGTTTGCCGCCTATCTTTATTTCAACCTCACCGTCAATGACCTGCACAACCGCATCAAATGGGGCCGAATGCTCGCTCAACCCCTGCCCTTTATCGAATGAAAAAAGGGTAAGAGTGCCTGCACTGTTATCAACAAGAGTCTTGCTCACGACAGAGCCTTTCGCATAATCAATGAATTCCCCGACATTCACGGCAGTTGATACCGGCAACAACCCCTCGTCAAACTCTTCATCATTATGCTTTTTCATTATTATTCCTCCAACTTAAAATAATTTATACCACAGAGAACACAGAGTATTATTCTCAGTGGACTCTGTGGTAAAGCTTTTTGAAAAATCCTGTTTGATAAATACTCACCTTCTTGCCATTGCAAAAACCGCAACTTCACTTGCTCTCCCTTCTCTTATAAGAACATTGGCACATTCGCTTACCGTGGCACCCGTTGTTATCACATCATCAACCAGTAAAATCTTTTTCCCTGCAATCAGCTTATCCGCTCTTCTCCTGACCGCAAAGGCACCCTTAACATTCCGCTCCCGTTCAACCTTGCCAAGCCCAACCTGCTGCCTGGTATACTTTCTCCGGCGCAAAATATCTAAAGAGGGAGTTGCAAGAGCCTTCGAAAGTTCTGATGCGATGATACGTGACTGGTTAAAGCCTCTTTCCCATTCTCTCAAAGGATGCAGAGGAACATATAGGATAGCATCAGGGCTGAATGCAGATATGCCGCTTTTCCCGGATGAGAAAAACACACGCATTATCTCCCTTCCCAGTGAAATCCTGTGTTTATACTTGAATGAATGCACTGCTTCGCGGAGAATACCATCATACTTTCCAATCGCAAAGACATTCGATACAGAGCCGCTAAATCCATGCTCTCTCTCAGCCGGACGGATTGGATCATCTATTATCTTTTGAAGACATGAAGCGCATATATTTTTTTCCGGAAAGCCAAAGAGCTCAGTCCCGCAATAAAAACAGGACGGGGGAAAAAGAAGATCAATAAAACCATCAGCAAGATTTCTAAAAGAATTAAAAGTGACTGACATATTGACATTAGACCATATCTTTATATAAATCCAAATAATATTTAAATAACATTTCCCATTCCGGAAGCTTTAATTTTTAACATGTTATTAAATTTAGGAGACATTGATGGTACCATTCAACATAATTAAATCTCTTGCAACAAAAACGGACTCGAAAATCCTTTTTCTCATTCTCGACGGATTGGGAGGGCTTCCTGATCCTGCAACAGGAAAATCAGAACTGGAATCTGCGAATATTCCAAATATAAATTCGCTGACATCGCGTGCGGCATGCGGGCTTTCAGTGCCTGTCTCCCACGGGATAACCCCCGGCAGCGGTCCTGCGCATTTGTCGCTCTTTGGCTACGATCCATTCGCATATGAAGTAGGGCGCGGTGTGCTTGAAGCGTTGGGAGTGAACTTTCCGCTTAAAAAAGGTGACGTTGCATTCAGGATAAATTTTGCCACAGTTGATTCTAACTGCATCCTGACTGACAGGAGGGCGGGCAGGGTAAAAACAGAAATTTCAGCCAAACTCTGCGAAGAGCTGGAGAGCAAAATCAAACTGCCCGGAGTTGAAGTCTTCGTAAGGGCAGTAAAGGAACATCGTGCTGCTATGGTTTTGAGAGGAACAGACCTTGGAGGAAACATAGCCGATACAGATCCGCAGAAGGAAGGTCTGAAGCCTAAAAAGGCAGTTGCGCTCGATGAAAAAAGCAGACATACCGCAGAGCTCGCAAATCAGTTCATAGAAAAGGCGGGAGAAATCCTTAAAGGAAAAACACCTGCAAACTATGTTATGCTCCGCGGAATCTCAGGTTACCATGGTCTCCCGCAGATGCAGGATGTCTATAACCTCACACCGGCTGCCATAGCCACTTATCCGATGTACAAGGGGATAGTGCGGCTCCTTGGCATGGAAGTTCTTGATACAGGAGACACATTGGACGGGGAAATCAAAGCCCTCCATGAAAACTATGACCGCTTTGACTTCTTCTATTTCCATATTAAAAAGACTGACGCAATGGGGGAAGACGGAAACTTCAAGGGGAAGATAGCGGCAGCTGAAGAGTTCGACAAAAGGCTTCCGGAAATACTTGACCTTAAGTTCGATGCCATTGTGCTCACAGGCGACCATTCCACTCCGGCAATCATGAAATCACACGGCTGGCACCCTGTACCTGTAATAATCTGGGGCAACTATTGCAGACCTGACAGTGTCAAGATCTTCAATGAAAACGAATGCCTGAGAGGAAGCCTTGGGATAATCCATGCAGTTGATATCATGCCGCTTGCTCTTGCTAATGCAGGTAAACTTTTAAAATACGGAGCTTAGATAAGGGAGAATCACCCGCGCTTATAATAATAATTAAGCGGGTTAAATGACCTTCCTTTGTATCTGACTTCAAAGTGTAAATGAGGTCCTGTGCTTCTGCCTGTATTTCCTACGTAAGCTATTACTTCTCCCTTTTTTACAACCTCATTAGGTTTCACTATCGTCGTGCAGTTATGGCCGTACACCGTTGAATAGCCTCTTCCATGATCTATCATCACTATCTTGCCATAGCCTGAAGAGTCCCACCCCGATAAAGTCACCTTCCCGGATGAAACCGCTCTCACAGGTGTCCAGTAATTCGCTGATATGTCTATCCCTTCGTGAAAAGCCACTTCTTCAGTCAAAGGGTCCATCCTTGTACCGTAATTGGAGTTTATTTTACCATTAGCAGGCATGAGAGTGTAAACAAACATCGGGTTTTTATAATTTGTTTTCTTGGTGTTTATATAATCGTTTATCTCTGAAAAGACCTCTTCTTTGCGCAATATGTTAAAATAAAGTTTAGCCGCATCCTTGTGATAAAAACTTTTCTCTGTAAGTAATTCATTGCGGAACATGACTTCAGTCCTATGTGATACTTCCGGTCCGCCGACCCCGTTCTTTTTAGTAGTTTTAGCCGAGGGTTTAGCTGCAGATTTAGCCGCAGGTTTATGTGTAGCGTCCTTATTCTTTAAACCGAATATATCAATGAGTTTGTCTTCAAGAGATTTCAGTTTAGTGAGGTGCAGTCTGATCTCAGAAAGCTCCTGACGGTATTGTTCGTTTTCGGTCTTTAACAGCTCTTTTGTTTTTACAACTGTCTCAAATTTCTCTTCTGCAATCTTCTTTTGATAGTAAGAACCTGAGAAGAATGCGCCGCCGCTTGCAATAAGCAATAACACTGCAAATGCAAACCGCACGTATATTTTCTTTCTATGATGTATATGCATATAACTCTTCCTTCTCATTTATTATCAACATTGTTTTAAAAAAAAGATTTATTTATGCGGGTGCTTTCAAGTCACACAGCAAATAAAAAAAGTCAACCCAAAATTAAAATCTTGATTTGTATTCAGGACACAATCAGAAAAAACATATCAGACAGTTTAGTTGCGCCGCGTAACAGAAAACGAACCTGTTGTTTTCTGCAAAAAGGCTATCCGCTGTTTAACATCCTTATAACCCGGATTTGAATTACTGACATCAAGGTATAGGTCCATAGCACGATCGAACATTTTAATCTCCTCAAGAAATTTTGCAGCGGTATATTTTAACGGTATGATTCGCTCCAACTCTCCCACATAATTGTTTATGACAGACATCAGCATTTCAATAGCTGATTCGCTTCTTCCAAGCTTATGCTCGCACTCTGCCATAAAAGTAATACAATCCAATGTATATGTCTTATCATTCTTTGCCTTTATAAACTCCGATATCGCATCTTCAAAAAGTTCCATCTGCATATAAGCCATCCCAAGATTAAAATGCGTTGCTGTGTCCTTGGCATCTATCTTGTTGTCAACTTCCTTCTTGAATTCAGAAAGTGTAGCATCAGAAACCGCAGAAGAAACATCATTTACCGGTAAAATCTTTTCATCCTTATTATTATTCCGCTCATTCATTTCTTTTTTAAGCTCGGAAGAAAGATCAAAGATCACACCTCTGGGGACTTTTCTTTCGTTTGTAACTCTCAGACTTGAATCAGCAGGCGAAAGTGATTCGCCCCTGTCAACCCTTGTTCCGCGCTTTGTTTTAATGATTTCTATCTGTTTTCTTATCTCTGCATTTTCGGGTGAAAGTTTTAGAGCCTTTTCCGCAAGATCAATGGCTTCCTTGCAATAATCATCCTTTATGAGTTCCTCAACTATGGCACAATAATCGCTGACTGCACTATTGATGTCTCCCACAATCTCGCTGATTTCAGCCCTTTTCTTCCGGGCTGACATTTCAAACATTCCTTTCTTTTCCAGATCTTCACATATTACAAAAAATTCATCATAGTTCTGCTGAGATATTAATAATGACAATACATTTTGCGAGCATTCCACAGCTTCTTTCATTTTTCCGAGCTTTGCATATACACGCAAAAGCAGCTTGCTGTACTCAAGGTTCTGCGGATCTTTTTCAACTATTTTGATTATCAAAGCTAAAGCTTCCGCATATCTTTCTTCCATATAATAAACCCGGCTCAGCTGCTTAAGAACATTTATGTTCTCATTGTCACGTTTCAATGCATTCTCAAAATACTCTAAAGCCTCATTCTGCCTGCCAAGTTTAAGCAAGCAATCCCCGCCCATTAAAAGCGCTTCTAAATTGTCGGGGTAGATTCTTATCGAGTCCTCAAAATAAGCAAATGCTTCTTCATATTGCTGAGCGTCATAAGATTTTTTGCCGGAAAAGAGGTGCTGATTGGAAGCTTCTTCTACGGAGCCTGAATCTACAAGTTTATTTATAAGTTCATTTTTTGCAGATTCATCATTGGGAGCAAGGGAAACAAGCTTCTTCATCACTGCTATCTCGTCATTCCTCATCCCGGCTGACCTGAAATACTTAAGCAACCAGTTGTAACAAGCTCTCGCCTCGTTGCTCAGTTTAAGAAGCCTGTAAAGCTCTGCCATCTCCTGGTAAATCGATGGATTTTCAGGAGCAATCCTCAGGGATTTTTTATGTATGGCAATAGCTTTATGATAAAAGCCTTTTCTCGCTATCTCTTTGGCAACCTGGATATAATATTTTACCGCTTCATCTAATTTTCCGAGCCTTACACAAATATCTCCAAGCGTATTGCGTGTCTGAAGGTCTTCGGGCTCAGCGTCGGAAACTTCCTTATACAATGAAAGTGCCTTTGTAAGCTCTCCTTTCTGAAGAGCCCTTTGGGCAGATTCTCTTAAAAATTTTTTATCCATAAATTTTGTTAATACCGTCCTTCCCTGTTCCAGCTTGGAAGCTTATATTTTCTTTCTGCAATCTCATTAATTTCAGATAACTCACTGGCAGAAAAAGCCTTTTCCTCATAAGAAATTCCGAACTCCTCTATCGTCTTTAATATCAACGTCTTTATTTCTCCAGGTTTAACCTTCTGGCTTGCAATCTCATTGACACCGCAAAGCCTTTTTTTCAATTCATTTTCACCTTTTACAAGTATATTGTCAGTTTTCATGAACACCCTGTCAAGGCATTTGTAGTCCACATCAAGCATGATAGCGCCGTGTTGCAGCAGGATGCCATTGCTTCTCCGCTGGGCACTGCCGACTATCTTTTTTCCTTCAAAGGAAACTTCATAGTTGGATTTTGAAACAAAGCAGTTGAAATTTTTTGTTCTTCCTGAAGGGAGCAGCTCGAGATTATCTGTTAACACACCAAGCTTTCTTATGGCACCGGAAATCGCATAACTTAACAGTAAATAAAAATTCCGTGGTGATCTGCGGGGAATGATATCTTCGGGAACACATGAAGAATATGTAAGGTCCCCCTTGTGAAGCACCGCTTCTCCGCCTGTTATTCTCCTTACCCAGTCCATACCTTGTGAAGCAATAAAATCAATATCAAGAAACTCTTTGACATTCTGGGCGTAACCTATTGTTATAGCGGACGGTTCCCATTGATAAAAACGGAGAACCGGGATCGAGGTACGTCTTACAAAGCCCATCAGATATTCATCTGCCGCCATGTTAAAAAAGGCATCAGCAAAACCGCTGTCAATAATGCGCCACTTTACTTTTTTGACCGGATCCCAATTCTCATTAAAATTTTCCATAGGGTTTAGTATATTACATTATGAAGGGAAAAAGGAGGACTCTGTGTTTATTTTTTTACAGAGGATACAGACTTATTGCTTTCTTGAAAAATAATTAATATCAAGCTCTTTTGCCGCTTTTACTTCATCAAGCCTTGAAATGGAAAGAGTATATGGGGCATGCCTTACTTTTTCGGGTGCATTTTCAGACTCAATTGCAATTGCCTTCATTGCTTCAATAAATTTGTCCATTGTCTCGAGGCTTTCAGTCTCCGTAGGCTCTATCATCATCGACTCGCTGACGATGAGCGGGAAATATATCGTTGGCGGATGAAATCCGTAATCCATCAGCCTCTTCGCTATGTCCAGAACCCTGACCTCTTTTTTCTTCTGCCTGATACCGGAAAGAACAAACTCGTGCATGCAGTCCCTGTCATAAGGAATGTCATAATACTTCTTAAGGCTGTGCATTATGTAATTGGCATTAAGTATTGCATTTTCGCTGATTTCCCTAAGTCCGGAATTACCTACTGTGAGTAAATACGTGTAGGCCCTTACCAGAACAAGGAAATTTCCGTAAAAAGCGTGGAAACTGCCTATTGTTTTTGGCACATTATAGTCAAAATAGTATCTCTCCCCATCGAGGCCGACAAGCGGAACCGGCAGATATTTTTCAAGTCCTTTTCTCACTCCTACTGGGCCGGCCCCCGGTCCTCCGCATCCATGAGGAGTGGAAAAACTTTTATGGAGGTTAAAATGAACTATGTCAAAACCCATGTCTCCCGGCTTCATAAGCCCTAACATGGCATTGAGGTTTGCTCCGTCAAGATAAAGAAGGCTTCCGTTCTCATGCATGACTGAAGCTATTTCCAAAACCTTTGATTCGAATAACCCCAGAGTATTGGGATTTGTAATCATAAGGGCGGCTGTGTTCTTATTCACAGCCTGTTTCAATGTATCAAGGTCAAGCTCTCCTCTTGCACAGGACTTGACGGTTTTCACAGTCATCCCTGCAAGAGCTGCGCTTGCAGGGTTAGTCCCATGCGCTGAATCCGGAATTATTATCTCTTTTCTTTCTTCTCCTCTGTCCTTAAAATAAGCCCTCATTATGAGTGTGCCGCAAAGCTCGCCCTGCGCCCCGGCAGAAGGCTGGAGAGTGGCCCTTCCCATCCCGCTTATGGAGCACAGCATCTTCTCAAGCTCAAACATCAATCTCAATGCGCCCTGGCACTGCTCTTCAGGCACAAGGGGATGAAGAAGACTGAATCCGGCAAGTGAAGACATCTTCTCATTTATCTTTGGATTATATTTCATCGTACAGGAGCCAAGAGGATAAAAACCTGTATCTACGGAATAGTTCTTTTTCGAGAGATTCACGTAATGCCTCACTATCTCAGGCTCCGACACTTCGGGAAGTCTTGCAGGTTCACTGCGTACAAGATGCTTGGGAAGAATCTTTGCCGGAGAAATCTCCGGTACATCAAGTTTAGAAAGAGAATATCCGCGCTTCCCTTTTTTGCTTTGTTCGAATATCAGCTTTTCGCTTACGCTGTTTTTCTCAATGTTCTCGTTCATAACCTACAACACCTGTTTTAAAACTTTGTTTAATCCGCTTACAAGAGAGGAGATTTCATTCCTGCTCCTTTTTTCTGTTACAGCCACGAGAAGCACGTTGGCGTATTCGTCACCCAACAATTCAAGATGCACACCAGGGAGAATTCCTGCAAGGCTCATCCTGTCGATGACAACTTTTCCCGGCACAGGGAGACGTACAGCAAATTCCTTAAAAAATGGCATATCATTCAAGAGTTCAATCTCAGAATTTTTGCAAAGCTCATTTGCAGCGTAATGAGATTTCGAAAAACACTGAAGCGCGACCTCGCGAAGGCCTTCTTTCCCGAGGCTCACAAAATATATGGTAGAAGCAAGCGCCA
>Ga0265292_1003289_pt1 | contig 10041 bp, 10 predicted proteins | sample Munlanlewell296A_FD_189080 | JGI IMG/M metagenome (GOLD analysis project Ga0265292, IMG submission 189080) | Leachate microbial communities from a municipal landfill in Southern Ontario, Canada - Leachate well 296A | ecosystem: Engineered > Solid waste > Landfill > Unclassified | place: Canada... | reverse complement strand
CTCAATAGGATCATCCTCCCCCGGCTCGCCAAGTTTGAGGGCAGCCCGAGGGACCCTCACCTGTTGCTCCTCCTCCTGAGCTCGACCCTCGCGTTGGTTGCCATCACGCAGAGCTTCCGACTCGGCGTCCTGCTGGGCTCGATAGTAGCGGGGTTGATCTTTCAGCGCTTCCTGAGCGGCTTCGGCGCGGAGAAGAGGATCCTCACCATCCTCCGGGCGCTCAGTTATGGGTTCTTGGGCCCCATCTTCTTCTTCGGCATAGGCCTGGGCACCGGGCTGGGAAGCATCGCGGCGAGCATCTCCCTCACGTCCTTGCTGCTGGTCGCCAACTTCGCCGGCAAGTTCCTATCTGCTTTCATAGCTGGGAGATTAATGGGACTGAGTCTGAAGAGCATCGTCGTCGTGGGTCTCGGGCTGAGCGCGAAATTCAGCATGGGGATAATCCCCGTACAGATATTCTTCTCCGCCGGCGTCATCGACGAGTTCGTCTTCAGCAGCTTCATAGCCGTGTCGGCGATAACCACGATCCTCGTCCCCTTCAGCCTCGCGTACATCATAAACCGGTGGAGGGGGGAGCTGTTCGCCGTTCAAGACGGCTGCATAACTGTCTGATAGCGTCGTTCCCTAAAGCGTACCCTGTATTGCTACGGGACAGAAGGGCATACACTCACTCAGCCGCGGCGGTTTAATAAACTCATTTTCCCGTAGATTGACACGTGAGCTCCAACGCAGACGTCGCCGCCGTCCTCTACGAGATAGGGGAGATACTGACGATCAAGGACGACAGGTTCAGGAGCCGCGCCTACCTCCTCGCGGCCCAGAGGATAACCAGCCTCACCGAGGACGTAAAGAAGGTGAAGGAGCGGGGCGAGCTCGACCAGATACCCGGCGTCGGGAAGAGCATAGCCGCCACCATCACCGAGGTAATCGACACGGGGGAGTCGAAGGTCCTCGAGGAGCTGCGCGAGTCCCTCCCCCCCGGGGTCAGGCAGCTCATGGAGCTCGAGGGGATAGGCCCGAAGAACGCGATGCGCCTCGTCGACGAGCTCAAGGTCTCCTCCATAGACGACCTGGAGAAGGCGGCGAAGGAGGAGAGGGTCCGGGTTTTGAAGGGGTTTGGTGAGAAGAAGGAGCAGAACATCCTGCAGAGCATCGAGGACTACAGGAACAGGCAGACCCGCTTCCTACTCGGAGCCATTCTCCCCGTCGTGGACGACATGCTCGCCTGGATGAGGGAGTCCCCCGCCGTCCTCAGGGCGGAGGTCGCGGGCTCGTACCGCCGGAGGCGCGAGACCATCGGCGACCTCGACCTACTTGTTGCCTCAGACGACCCGGACGCCGCCTCGGCTCGATTCGTCGCCATGCCTCCCGTGGAGCGCGTGGTCAGCCACGGCTCGACGAAGAGCACCGTCTTCCTCAGGGGGCACCTACAGGTCGACTGCCGTGTCATCCCCCCCGAGGCATACGGGGCAGCCCTCCAGTACTTCACGGGCTCCAAGGACCACAACGTGAAGCTCCGCACCATAGGCGTCAAGGCCGGCTACAAGCTCAACGAGTACGGCCTATTCCGCCGCGAGGACGACAAGCTCGTCGCATCAGAGACCGAGGAGGAGATCTACAAGACCTTGGGCATGGACTGGATGCCGCCTGAACTCCGCGAGAACCGGGGCGAGATAGAGGCCGCGACTGAGCACAGGCTTCCCAAGCTCGTAGAGCTCGACGAGATCAGGGGAGACCTCCACTGCCACAGCAGCTGGAGCGAGGGCACGATGACCATTGAGGAGGTCGCCGAGAAGGCCCGGGCCCTCGGCCTAAGCTACGTCGTCATCACCGACCACTCGAAGAGCCTCGGCATAGCGCGCGGCCTCGACGAGAAGAGGCTCAGGGAGCAGGGGAAGGAGATTGACGCCCTCAACAAGCGATTAAAGGGATTCACCCTCCTCAAGGGGATAGAGTGCGACATAAAGTCCGACGGCTCCATGGACCTCCCAGACTCGAGCCTCGAGGAGCTCGACTACGTCGTCGCCAGCATCCACAGCGGCTTCAAGAACGACGAGGAGACCATGACGAAACGCATGGTCTCAGCGATGCGCAACGAGCACGTCCACGCCATTGGCCACCCGACGGGGCGCATCATCCAGAAGAGGAAGCCCTACCCCCTCAACCTAGAGAGGGTCTTCGAGGAGGCGGCGGCGCAGCACGTGGCCATGGAGATAAACGCCTTCCCCGAGAGGCTCGACCTCGACGACGTCTCCTGTAGACAGGCGATGGAGGCGGGGGTAGTCATGAGCATAGGCACGGACGCCCACGCCCTGAACCAGATGGAGTTCCTACCCCTCGGCGTCTCCGTCGCCCGCCGAGGCTGGCTAACAGCCGGGGACGTCGCAAACACGAGGACCGCGAAGGACCTGGTCAGGCTCCGCCGGGGATGAAGCGGTCGAGGATGCCGAAGAGCCAGTCTCTGCTCGGCGGCCACGTCAGGGCTATGGAGAAGACTAGGCTCGCGATCACCATTCCGACGCTCGCGGCGATGCTGCCCACTGCGCCGATCATCAGGCTGAAGACCCAGCCCCCAACCGAGGCCCCGACGCTGTAGAGTGCCGTCTTCCCAGCCGCCTCGATGAGGAGCAGCTTCTGTATGGGCAGCCTACGGGTGCCCGCGAGCATGACGACGGGCAGGTCAGGCAGAGGCGTCATGGCCACTATGAGGACGGCCCAGAGCCCGTACTTCTTGATCCACTTGGAGACCATGTCCTCCGCCTTGCTGTTTCCCTTCTGCATCGTCTCCGCCACACCCAACCCCAACACGTAGGGGATGACGTCCCCGATGGCCCCGCCTACGCCGGCCGCTGCGCCGAGCAGGATCGGGTTGTAGAGGGGCGTCAGGGCGAGGAAGAGGGGGACAAAGATGTCCCTCGCCACCATCGTTGCATGGCTAAGCAGCGAGACGATGAGTATCCCGCCGAGCCCCATTCCCTCGACGCGTGCCGTGTCCGTGAAGAGGAGCCAGAGCAGATAGCCGGAGACCAGCGCAGTCGCCGAGACACCGACGATGGCGAGCGCCGCCCTTCTGTTCACCATGCGTATCCCCGTCAGGTCAGCCGAGTATTATGAAGGCCGTCGCGAAGAAGATGAGGACCGCCTGCGTCGCCATGAGGGCGAAGCGCGCCCACCTCGGCAGCTTGTTCTTACCGACTATCACGATCACGGTGATGGCCAGGAACGCGGAGAGCAGGGGTGTTGTGTCGACCATCAAGAGAAAGCCGTTTGGTTAGGAGAAAAGGGTTTGGTCCCAAACCTAAAACCCAACAACTCACTGACGAACTTTCCGACCCTGCGCTTTGCTACCTAAGGTAGAATGGTGATGCAGTAGACGCGCCCGCGATCACACAATTACATAGGTTTAACCTCTAGCATCCCCGCATAATGTGGTATACAGGGAGCCTCATCGGTGACCTATATGCGGTGAAATGTGAAAATGGTAGTATATCTTGATAAGAGAAGGCCTGGCAGTGAGCCTAGAGAACGTCCCCGTGAGGTGACGAAGGTAACGTGTTCGGATTGCGGCAAGGTCTGCGAAGTTCCGTTCAAGCCTTCAGCGGGTCGGCCAGTGTACTGTAAAGACTGTTTCTCTAAGCATAGGGCATCCTAGAAACTAATTTTTTTAAACAGAGCCCGTAGTTATCGACCACGGGTGAAGAGAGAAAAGATTCTAAGCGGTGCTAAATCGAGGATAAAGAGGCCTATAGGGGTTTCGCGAGGAACTCGTGTACCCTGAGGTCCCTGAACCTGTTGGACGCCGCGGGCGTGACGACGATCGCCGTGTCTGCGCCCGCGTGGCTGCCTCCGACGCTGACGACGGGCTTATCGATGCCGACGGCGTCGCAGTCCGCCGCCATCATCGCTATCTCGACGCCGACCTTCGTCCCCTGGCTTATCTGGCGCAGCGTGTTGGCGATGATGACGTTCACCGGCGGGACTATGAAGGGTAGGCTCGACTCCTGGGGCTGCTCCTTCTCCGGCCTCTGCCTGCCGACGCCGACATCGACGCCCCCCGTGAGGACGTCTGTGCAGGTCACGACCCTGCCCTCCTTCTCGAGCCTCGCCTTCACGTCGGGCGGCATCATCTGCTTCCCCTTAACCGGGTACCCCGTCTGGTGCCTGACGAAGACGAGCTTGAGGCCGCTCCCCTTGAAGACCTCGATCGCCTTGAGGCCGGTGCCGCCGGTGGAGGTGGAGATGATGACGGTGTCTATCTTCCTCTCCTTCGCCCCCTCCATGGCTATCCTGAGGGTCTCCTCGGTGTGCTCCTCGCCCCCCTTCGGGAATATGACTGTGGTTCTCTTCAGACTCATAGCGGATCACGGATTGGTGGTTGATGGGTGTGCCAAGGGGGTAATAAAGTGCTAGGGGTCAGTCGTGCCGCTCCCTCTTCCCCACGACGGGGATGGGCGCCCCGCATTTCTCGCAGTGGTTCGAGGCGTCGAGGCGCCAGCCCGTGATCGAGTAGCCGGCGCGCCCTATCACGGTCTGACCGCACTTCGGGCAGACCGTGTCCTCGTACCCCTCGCCGGGGACGTTGCCGACGTAGACGTAGTTGACCCCCTCCGCCTTCGCCACCTCCCGCGCCCTTATGAGTGTCTCGACGGGCGTCGGCGGCAGGTGGCTGAACTTGTACTGGGGGAAGAACCTGCTCAGGTGCAGCGGAACGTCGGGGCCCATGTGGTCGACGAGGTACCTCGCCATCCTCCTCGCCTCGTCCACGCCGTCGTTCGTCTCCGGTATGATGAGGAAAGTCACCTCCACGTGGACCCCCCTCCTGTGCATCTCGACCGTAGCGTCGAGGACGCTCTGCAGATCAGCCGAGCAGTGCTCCCTGTAGAACTCCTCCGAGAACCCCTTCCAGTCGACGTTCGCCGCGTCTATGACGTCGACGACGCTCTCCAGCGCCCGCTTGCTGATGTAGCCGTTGGTGACGAGGACGTTCTTGATCCCCTCCTTCCGGGCGAGCCTGGCCGTGTCCTCGACGTAGTCGAGGTTGATGAGCGGCTCGTTGTAGGTGTAGCTGATGCTCGTGCACTCCTGGCGGTGGGCCATGTCGACCACGTAGTCGGGGGGGACACTCTTGAGACCCCCTCCGGGCTTGGCGGTGGAGAGGTGCCAGTTCTGACACCACGGGCACGTGAAGCTGCACCCGACGCTGCTTATGCTAAGGCTCAGGCTCCCTGGGTAGAAGTGGGCTAGGGGCTTCTTCTCGATGGGGTCGACGGCTATCGCGCTTAGGAGGCCGTAGGTCAGGTTGACTATGCTCCCGCCCTGATTCTCCTTCGTGCCGCAGAAGCCTTGTTGCCCCGGCTTCAGTGTGCACATCCTCGGGCAGACGATGCAGCGGGCCGTATCCTCGTCGAGCCTCTCCTGGTAGCGGGTCTCCATCGCCATGTTTGATCAGTCGGGAGGGCGCCGGTTAAACCGTTTCCCTTCCCGGCGGAAGCCTATATCTGGTTGGCCGAGGAGTCATCACTGATGTGGCATAGGGGGGACCCGCTCGAAGTCGAGGGGGTCGCGCGAGCCTTACCGCGTTACATTGATGTCGTAAGGGGAAGGAGAGCAGCTAAGTTCATCATTAGTCGATCCTACGCCACTGAGTTTAGCGAGACGGATAGTACCGAAGAGCTATGGCGTCTTCATAGTGAACTGCTTCGCGGGTACTACGCATACGAGTCGGAGTATGAATCGGGGAAGGGAAAAGCCGTCAATCGATCGTTCCTTGACCTGAAGGTGGAGCTGGCGAAGCGGGTTATGGGTAGTTGCCGTTTCTGTGAGAGGCGTTGCGGCGTCGATCGACTCACGGGCGGCGTCGGGTACTGCGGCGCAGGTAGAGAGTTCGCAGTGGCGTCCTCCTTCCTCCACACCGGTGAGGAGCCCGAGCTCGTGCCATCGGGCACGGTCTTCACCTCCGGCTGCACGATACGGTGCCTACACTGCCAGAACTACGACATCAGTCAGTGGCTCGACCGCGGAACCCCGATGGGGCCCGAGAGGATGGCCGACTTAGTATCCCGCCTCCAGAGCGCTGGCTGCAGGAACCTGAACATGGTGGGAGGCGAACCCACGCCCAATACGTGGCTCTGGCTCGACACCTCGAGGCACATAAAAGACGGCGTCGCCGCGGTCTGGAACAGCAACAGCTGGTACAGCGAAGAGACCGCCGAACTCCTCGCGGGCTTCATAGACCTCTATTTGCTGGACTTCAAGTACGGGAACGACTCGTGCGCCTCCGCGATCTCGGACGCGCCTCGATACTGGGCTACCTGTACTCGGAACCACCTCGCGGCGAAGGAGAACGGTGAACTACTGATCAGGGTCCTCGTCCTCCCAGGGCACAACGGATGTTGTACACGCCCCATCCTCGAGTGGATAGCCGGGAACCTGGGTCCGTGGACGAGGGTTAACCTGATGTTCCAGTACCACCCCGAGTGGCGGGCCGGTGAACGACCGGAGCTATCGAGACGCCTGAGTAAGGCCGAGAAGGAGGAGGCGGAGAGAATCGCGGTGGAAGTGGGGCTGAGGAACCTGGTCTAGAAGTACTTGGCGATCTCCTCGTCGGAGAGCTTCCTGAAGGCGCCCTTGTCCGAGGGGATCACGGCGGCGTTTATGTTCTCGGGCTTGAGGCCGTTCGTGTACGCCGCCTTTATCGCCTTTATGGCGAGGGCGACGGCCTCGTCGAGGCTGATCCCCGCCTTGTACTCCTTCTCGAGGACATCCTTCGTCTTCTCGTTGTTCATCCCCAGGGCCGCTGCCTTGTAGCCCCGGTAGCTGCCGCTCGGGTCGATGGAGATGAGGTGGGGGCCCGCCACGTCGACGCCCCCCATGACCATGCTGACCCCGAAGGGGCGGACGCCCGCGTTCTGCGTGTACTGCTGGAGGAGGTCACCGATGTTGCTGGCGAGGCTCTCTATCCCTATGGGCTCGTCGTAGGTCATCCTGTGGCCCTGGCACGAGTACCTAGCCTCCCTGACGAGGACTCGGGCGTCTGGGCTGTTGCCCGAGATGACCGCCGCGACGTGGGTGTCGAACTCGAAGAGCTTCTTGCTGAACCTGCGGTCCTCGAGGCTGTTCTGGAGAATCTCGACCGCGGCTAGGGCGACCCCCTCCTTGCTCAGCACCCCGGCGACGGGCGCCCCGCGCTTCACGAGTTCGAGCGCGTACTCTACCTGGTATATGCGCCCCTCGGGGGAGAAGATCGTGATGGCCTCGTCGTACTCCCTTCCGCGTGACATGTCGCAGCCTCTTGTCTGCTATTCGTTCTGGTGTGGGATATTTAAACCTCTCACGCCTTGGCGGCGGGTTAACTAGTGTGGTTCTGTCGGGTCTCCGGTTGGGGCATGGGGTGTGATGGGTGGTTCAGGCTTTGCGGGACGGGGGTCATCGGGTTGTTCTTCTCTCTCCGCGTGTGTGCGCGTAGGGGGGAGGGGGTACCTTCGCCGCCGCCACGATTCCGCCTCTTTTAGCTGTTTTTCGGTTTTGGCGGCTTTTTTCGGGTTATTTGGCGGCGGAGGAGCGGCGGATACTCCGACCGGAGACAAAACTGCTAGTCCTTCGCGAGTTCGCGGAGTTCCTTCGGGGTGAGCCTGAAGGTCGTCCACTCGTCCATCGACTTGGCGCCGAGGGCGTAGTAGAACTTCCTGCTGGGCTCGTTCCAGTCGATGACCGTCCACTCCATGCGGCCGCACCCCTTATCGAGGGCGATCTTGGCGAGCCTCCCGAGCAGCGCAGAACCGATCCCACTGCCGCGAAGCTCCTCGGGAACGAAGACGTCCTCGAGCCACAGCGTCGGGCGGCCCGTCCAGGTGCTGAAGGTGAAGTAGTAAAGGGCGAACCCCACGTACCTGGGGCCTCCCTTCCCGGTGTTCTCGGCGAGGAGCACCCTGAATATGGCGTCGGGGCCCCAGCCCCACCTCTCGTAGTCCTCGGGTGTGGCGACGAAGCTCTCGGGGGACTTCTCGTAGATGGCGAGCTTCTTCGCGAGGTCCATGACGACGGGTATGTCAGCCTTCGTGGCCTCCCTGATCTTGAACGCGACCCTCTTCTTCATGGGTGAGGATCGGAGCGGCGAGGCGTTAAGAGGGTTTCTAGCCTTCCCGACCGGTCAGTGTTTCATTGCATGAACTCGCCTACGGGCAGAGTGATGGTCCGGTCTGGCGGCGTATCCACTCCTCGAGACCCAGACGCTTCATCTCACATAGGTTCTCCACGGTACGCCGATGGTGGTCCGCACCGTCCGAGGCGAACCTGTTCAAGCGATCGCAGGGGAAGGCGCGCTCGAAGCAGTACCTGTGCCCCTTCGCCGAGGCGCAGGGCTGCATCTCGCAGTCCTCGCTCCAGTTCTGGACAGGCGGGCAGCGGCAGCCCTCGCATCTGATCTGCTCCGTCCTCAGGTCTTTGCCTTTCTTCTCCTTGAACCACGCGAGTATCTTGCCCCGTTTCTCCACGTCTACGTGGCTAGCCTCGTAGATGTCGCAGCGGGCGCAGTTGAGGTCGCAGACGCCGATCCTCCAATCCTCTCTGGCCATGGGGACCCAGTGTTTCTGTGATGGGAAAATGAATTAACTTTTTCGGGTTGATCTCACGCGAGCTCCCCCCGGGCGACCATGGCGACCTTGCCGCCGACGTTGACGTCGATGCCGCCCTTCCTCTCCTCGGCCCGCAGGTAGAGGATGCTTGGGCGGTTAATCTCGGCCCCCTGCTCGACGCGTATGTCTATGTTCGGCGACCCGAAGTAGCGGTGCTTGACGAGGTACCCGGCGAGGCAGCCGTTGGCGCTCCCCGTGGCGGGGTCCTCCGTCCAGTCCGTCACCATCCGCGCCTTGAGGTGGTTGCCCACCGCCTCGGGCTCCGGGCAGAAGAGCAGCGGCCACTTCGCCTTGTTGTCCGCCGAGTACGCCTTGAACCTCTCCGCGTCGAGCCTGATCCTCTTCAGAGCCTCCCTAGTCTTCAGGGGGATCATGTAGAACCAGACGCCGGTCGAGACCTCCTGTATGGGGAAACGTGTATCGATGTCGCTGGAGCCGAGGTGGAACATGGGGGCGATGTCCTCCGCCCTGTGGGTGGCGCCGAACTCGGGGTTGAGCTGCCTCATCCAGAGGAGCGGCTGACCATCCGGCGCCCTCTGGAAGGTGACGGGGATCATCCCCGCCTTCAGATCGAGGGTGAGGTCGGGGACGTCCCTCCTCAACAGTTCCCCCGCCGCCACGTAGGCGGTGCCGAGGGTCGGGTGCCCCGCGAATGGGAGCTCCCCCACCGGGGTGAATATGCGGACCTTGAATACCCTCTTCCCCAGATCGGAGCCCGTGATGAATGTGGTCTCGCTGAAGTTCATCTCCCGGGCGAACTTCTGCATCTGCGCCGTCGACCAGCCCTCCCGGTCGACTACCACCGCGAGCTGGTTGCCCTCGAGCTTCGCCTCGGCGAAGACGTCCACTATGAAGAGCGGATTGCCCAATGCTATCAAGGGTTAATCGCGGATCAGGTTATATGAGGTTGACGAGGAGACTAGAGGTCGCTGAGAGTGTGGTTGTCCCCGTTTAATTGAGCATTTGATGTAAAGATTTTTTTTATCCGAGACTTAAAAAGGAGAGGACCCTAAAACGAAAATGGAATTAAATTTTAATGGTTTACTAGGCGGATCATGGCAGAAAAATAATGAGAAAATTATCTCTCTAATAATAAATTCTCTTTTGAAAAACGCCAAAATGGAAAATTAATTAGCACATCCATTCCAAGAAGACTGTGACTTGGGTTTCTAGGAATGTATGGACCTGTTCCCCTAGGAGGCATAATGTGTAGAGGGTGCTCATGGTTATATTGAATACTTACCCAACCATTAAATAAATTTAAAAATCCTTGTTTAACCGGTAATAGTAATTCTATATTTTCTAATAATCGTGGTGTTGCTGTTCCCTGAGCGATTTCGACAGGATCATCTTCCTGAAGGTTTATCCAATTAATATTGAGCCTAATTATATCATCTTCTAGAAGTGT
>Ga0265292_1003288_pt1 | contig 10043 bp, 15 predicted proteins | sample Munlanlewell296A_FD_189080 | JGI IMG/M metagenome (GOLD analysis project Ga0265292, IMG submission 189080) | Leachate microbial communities from a municipal landfill in Southern Ontario, Canada - Leachate well 296A | ecosystem: Engineered > Solid waste > Landfill > Unclassified | place: Canada... | reverse complement strand
AAACTGATCCATACTCATGCCCTCGACATATTTCTCGATGCGACTGATCGATGTGAGAATATCATCGAGATATACCCGCACATCTCGTGGAGCGGACGTCATAGGATAGTGATAGCCTCCTTGAGGATCCGATCTCGTAGCATCGGCTTAATGGTCTTGTATTCGATCAGGTCGACTTTCTGTTGAAGTGAATCTTCGAGATCATTCTTGATCGCAAGGAACGAGAAGAGACTATATGGGCGCGGCATCTCAACGAGCAAGTCGACATCGCTTGCGGCAGTGTCTTCACCGCGAGCTACCGAGCCAAACACAGCGGCCCGTCGCACACGTGCACGCTCCAAAATAGGGATTATTTTTGCTTGTACGACGGCAACGCTCATATATTGACATCATACCACAAGATCATCTCGTGAGACGATTGGACACCGGTGCGGTACCGTACTTGCTTTTTTAGATTTATGTGATAAAATATTATTTAGTGGCAACCAAAAGGGAGTACTGCGATGTTTGCTGACCCAAGGATTCTGTTGAGTATTCTTGGACTGGTAGCGATGTTTGTATTCGCTACCAGTAATACCGGAGGAGTGATAATCGCGTGGGTTATGGAAAACTCGCGTTCGCATCCGAACAGGCGTATTGGCGTATGCCTTACAGGCCTTGTCATCTGGATGGCGGTCACGTATTTGCTCCTACGTTGACACACGGCATACATCTACCACCACACGGCGCGTTCTATCATCGAACGCGCCGTTATTTTATGCGAAGCGCAAAGATACCATATAGAGAACGGTACCGATCATGGTGAGCACATAATAATCCCGCGGCATAATCCCCCACCAGTGTTCGCGGTGCCACCAGATTTTTTCGGGTTTGAAATTGGCTAGACCAAAAGCGGGATTCAAAAAGAACCACAAGAAATCTTCGACTACTGAGAAGAAACAAAAGAATGCGAGGATCTGGAGCTCGATACTCCAGGTGGGTACTTCAAAGACATACGAGATATGCAAAAGAGAGAGGATGAATGTCTCCATCCACACGTGATATCCGGTGAGCGGTCGACCGCTGAAGAAGAGGAGACTCGCCCAATTGTTGGGTGGTAGGCGCCATGTGGGGAGATTCTCGGCCCAGCCGTGCCCGCCCTCGATCGCGATCTCAACCTTGGCAAAACAAAACCCCGCCCACAACACCACAATAAAAAAGATGAGTTCGTGCATACGGGAATTGTACACCCAAACCTTATGTGACTGCACCACAAAACAAATACCGAATTTTTGTTCTGCGGAACGCGGAGCGCCCTCACATCCGCTCCGCGGGCACCACAGGCATTTCCATTTTCCTAAGAGGGGTACCTCTAAGGAAAATTGGTCTCCTGCAGGTCAGGGTCTAGAAAAAAATTGGGTATTTGTTTTTTGGTGACCTATACTTATGTGGTGAAAATTAGCTTCGTCATACCTGCTTACAACGAAGAGGCACTCATCGGAAAATGTCTCGCTTCGGTCTTGCGTGAAATACGAGCAAGCAGGGCCGATGCGGAAGTGATCGTGGTCAACAATGCTTCGACCGATCAGACGCGCGATGTCGCTCTCAGCTACCCTGGTGTGCGCGTGGTCGATGAGATACACAAGGGGATCACCTGGGCGCGACAAGCGGGATTTGAAGCGTCGAGTGGTGATCTCATCGCCAACATCGACGCGGATACGATGCTCACGCCAGGCTGGATCGACACCGTACTCGCCTCATTCACCCACGAAGACATCATCGCCTTGAGCGGCCCCTATCTCTATTACGATCTACCGATCTTCACCCGCGCACTCGTGCGTATGTTTTACCTCATGGGCTATTGCATGCACATCTTCAATCAACATGTGCTTCATACCGGCGCCATGCTCCAGGGCGGCAACTTTGTCTTGCGGCGCGATGCGCTTGAGTGTGTCGGCGGCTTCGACACGTCGATCACGTTTTATGGCGAAGACACCGACATCGCGCGGCGCATGAGCAAAGTAGGCCGAATCAAATGGACCTTCGCACTCCCCCTGTACACCAGCGGCCGACGCCTGCACGAAGAAGGAGTATGGTGGACCGCCTGGCGCTATACGATAAATTTTCTCGCTACTTCTTACCGAGCCAAGCAAGTAGCGTACGCGCCGAGCGATATCCGACATACATAAGCAAAGCGGGCGACGATCAAGATCGTCGCCCGCGGTATTTTTTCTTCACAAAATAAATCACCGTCGGTATGAACGGCAATATGACCCACGATGATATCCACGCGATAGTCGCTGAATCTATCAGCGGATACCCCACCAACTGCCACAGCACAAGGAACGTCAATCCTTCAATAAGATACGAGATGATCGCGATCAAACCCACAGCGGTCAAAAGCCATTGCAACCAACTCCAGAATCGCTGAACCATTCTCCCCTCCCTCTGGTAGCAGGACTACGATCACTCGCCGTATTGTATCAGACCAAAACCATCTGGGGTGGTCGATGGGACTCGAACCCACAACCGCCGGTACCACAAACCGGAGCTCCACCGTTGAGCTACGACCACCATAGAAGCACACGTATTTATAACAGATTCAAGGCTTAATTGCGAGACACACATCCTTACTGCGTCGAAGACTCAAGCTTGGCCGAAGTCGACGCGGACATGACAGTGAATGATATCCGCCCGATGAGCTGGCCGTATTCGGTGATCACATTCACCCGCCATTTGCCGGGAATCGGGGCGGATTTGAAGGAATAGCCGCGATATCCTCCGTCGCGGCCGCCGACGATGGCAAAACGCAATATGTCGGCGGTCATCCATAAGTGTAATCCCTCATCATACCGTTGCCATTGATGGAGGATCACAGTCGAGAGACCTGATGGCGCGAAGATCGCACTATACACGTACACCCCTTCGCCCGCGGTCGCATGATACTGGGTATTGTATTGCAAATACGACGCATACCAGGGCACCGGCTCCGCAAGCAGTTGATAATCGCCACCGGACGTACGTACGACACTATGATAAACTCCTGCGTCTTTGAGCGCGAGTGGCAGGGGCGGAATGATATTTGCAAAATAGAGAATGTTAAAAGAACCAAAGATGACGGCGATCACCACAACGATGCGTCGAATATCTTTGCGCACAATTTCGGGCACCACGCGATCAAGGAGCCATATAAAGAGTGTGATTACGAGCAGGCTCGTGATTCCGCTCATGATAAACATCAACGGCCCGATATGGAGCAGGACGACGGGGAGAAAAAAGATGAGGAACGAGAACAGTACCGTAAAGTACAAACTGACCTGAAACACGAGCTGCGAATACAGGTGTCTGAAACGCTCATTGCCGATCAGGAGCCCCGCGATGATCAACACAAAGATCCAACTGACCGCTATCGACGCGGAACGGCTATAGAGCGCAAGATACCCACTAAACAAACCGCCAAACGCGAATTGCATAACAACGGGAATGAGGGGCGATGCATGCACGACATACCGATTGCGCATCCGCCCCGCTTCGATGAAGTGGAGCAGTATGATACTCGCCCCAACCAATATTAAGTATGAAAAAAAGATGAGATGCGTCTGCAAAATGTCTATACGCGTCAGGAAGAAAAAATTATCCAACAAGAAACCGACCACGAGCGCAATCGGTGATATGTATCGCTCGTACCAATGCAAGAGTTCTTCAGTGCTTTTTGGAAAGTAGCGACGTATCATAGGCTGTTAGGACAATTAAAACTTTTCTTTGAGTGTACCATTCTTCCGCACCCATCATCCCTTCCCTTTTTATTTGTATGCGGGTGGTGTTTCGACGACACCGGAGAGATGGTTTGCAAATCGCGTGAGCGCATAAAAGAGCGAGGAGAGTCTGTTGGCGTATGCACGACTTGATTCTGAGACGGCACGATCCCCCAATTCGTGGAGCATGACGAGTCGACGCTCTGCTCGGCGCGATATTGCACGGGCGATGTCGAGGCGCGCGGAGAATTCAGTCCCGCCCGGCACGAGAAAGGTCTTGACCTCCGGTAGTTGCGATTCGATGCTTTTGATGAGCGCACTTACCGCTTCGACGCTTTCTGTCGGCACTGTCTTTGGTGCACCGGCCACTTCGGCTTGGATCGTGAAGAGATGATCCTGGACCTCACGCAGTATGTCGGTGCCGAGGCGCCCCTCGACCACAAAGCCCTTTGGCACGCCGACCTTACACCAACCCACGACACTATTAAGCTCGTCGAGCTGGCCCAAGCATTCAAATATCGGCGATGATTTTGAGACCCGCACCCCCTGCGGCGAATCAAAAAGCTTGGTCGTGCCACTATCCCCTTTGCCGGTGAAAAATGCCATACAACCATAATACAACGAATATACGAAAAAGGTCTTTAAATACAAAAAAGCCGGATGCTTCTCATCCGACTTTTTGTATTGGTGCCCGGGAGAGGACTCGAACCTCCACGCCCTTACGGGCTTATCCACCTCAAGGATAAATGTCTACCAATTTCAACACCCGGGCATTACGACTTCTCGCCCATCATACCTAATATAGCCTCAATCTTCAACCTTTTGCGAGAGAGGTGTATTCCATCAGATTTTGCATACATTTGTCGGATAATCCTCACCGCTTCAGTCTTCCCATAGCGAAGCGAGTACACAGAACTCGTTCGCGCCTTTGAGATATGGCCTTTTACTCCCAAAAAACGACTGAATCGTCTCACGCAACCAAAGTGTATGCTTCTCACTCGCCGACACAAACGATAAGTAAAAAAGAAAGCTCGTTTTCCATCGCGGATCAAAATATGAATAGGTACTTCCATCTCCATCAAGGTGTCCCCTTAGAAAATCGAAGAAATATTTTTTTGGTATCTTCACTTCCCCAATGATCCTTGTCTTGTTCGGCATCAATCCTATTTCGGACAGGAATTGTTGATAAATAAAAAGAAACCTTTTTCTTTTTATTCTGCCTGCTCAGTAGCGACCTCCGTCACAGCCGGCTCGGCTTCTACCTCGACAGCTGATTCTACAGGAGCAGTAGGCTCCTCCCCTTTCTCATGGTCGGTGGTGGAGGTACCCATCATGCGGGTGCGGCGCAAGAGACGGCGGGCTTCGCGAGATACCTTGTCGCGGATGTAGTAGAGCTTGGCACGGCGGACCGTGGCGCGCTTGATAATCTCGATCTTGTCGATCATAGGGGCATAAATCGGGAAGATCTTCTCGACGCCGACGCCCGAAGCCACGCGACGGACCGTAAAGGTACCACCAGCCTCAGAACCGTGCTTGACGGCCAAGACGAGGCCCTCAAAAGCCTGAAGGCGGGTCTTGCCCTTTTCCTCGATCTTTTGCCATACACGGACCGTATCGCCCGCGCGAATACCCAGCGCCTTACGCGCCTCCATATCGACTCCTGAGACCTTGATTACGTTTTCCATATCAGTGACGGGCACTATATCACTTAGCCTTTCAATCGGCAACTATTTCAGGTATTATGCCTCGGACAGGCACCAGGTGCCTGAGACAAGGGCGGTTAGCTCAGTTGGTAGAGCAACTCATTTACACTGAGAAGGTCAGAGGTTCAAGTCCTCTACCGCCCACTACTTCGCTCCAAAGCTTCGCAATGGAGCTTCGAAACACATACCCAGAGTATGCCCTACTTCGCCCTAAGGGGCTACGAAGGGCTACTTCGCTGTGGTCTACAAACTGTAACGCCGGTATTTGGCGGTGCTGTGCACTTCGAAGCTCACGAACGTAGTGAGTGAAGCGAAGTAGTGCCCCCGGTAAGAATCGAACTTACATCAACGGCTTAGAAGTCCGTGGCTCTATCCATTGAGCTACAGGGGCGAGCGAGAACTGTCATTAGTGCGTACTCACACTAATAATCTTCGAACGATGCCCATGAAAGCTTCTGCTTACAGGGGCGTGTGTGTATCGTATGCGTACTTGGCACATCGGTCAACGCACCTTCATTTAGAGTGCCGGATCAGGGATGGGGGTCGTGTTTGTTTTGTATGCATCAAACTGCACTTGTCGTGCGGTGAATCCTTGGAGCACTGCATCCACTTGCGTGCTATTGATGGGAGCGCTTGGGGTACTGGTAGCGGAACTGGAATCAGACTGACCGTCAGAAGAATCACTCATGACGCCCAGAATCTGTCCCCCGCCATACACGAATACACCGAGCATGACAATAAAAACAAACCAAAGCAGTACCCGCCAATAGAGAGTGAGAAGTACGCGCATATGTTCAGGTTCCGAAGCATCGGCGCGCAATTCTTTTATGTAGTGAAATAATTTCATACGGATATATTATGAACTCACTATGGCTGTCGTAAGCACCCGCATCTTAAGATTTAGGTGCCAGACCTGCGGAGTGCGCGTGGTCACCGCGGCGTCTTGAGGCACACGCGCCAAATCGACCATCTCTATCGATGAAGGCAGTGGTAGTGCACCAAAGAGTGCGAGCACATGCATCATCTTTGAGAAACTCCCACTACTTTCAATGACAAACGCGACTGCATGAATGTCTTTTTGGGTTTTCGCTACCGTGCCAGGCAGAGCATCATTAATCTTGATAGGTACGCCCGCCGCAGTACCGACCGATCGAATCGTGTCGATGATCGACGATACATCAGGTGCCACGATCGCATCAAGAGCTGAAGAGCGCGCGAGGTTTCCGCTCGCAAACACATGCAGGCGCGCATCGGCCGCCGCCTTGTCGACCTGTGTGGCGGTGTCCGATATTTGTTGAAGATACGCCGCACGTTCATTTTGAATGATCACCGCAAAGTACCCCACCGCGACCCATGCACATATTGCCGCCGCAAGAGCTCCGTAGGCCATGTATGTAGAGTTAGGTTTATTCATATTATTTGGCGACGATCGTGATACTAAAACGTCCGTCATTGACACCTGCGAGAGCTCCCACCGGTACCGACACGCCAGCAAACGCATTTGAACTCGCGAGTGAGCGCTGATAAGCATTGACTTGATCACCTGCCTTAGATGATCCAGTGAGCAAGATGGTCGCAGTCTTTCCTATGCTATAGCCAATATGATCGATCGTTATACCTACTGGACGCAATGCAAGTGCCGCTGTGATCAGATCGTTCGGTGTCGATGTAGCGGACACGAGAGGCCCGAGCTCCCCCACGCGTGACTTTATATGATTAAGTAAATCTTGATCGGATTTGTTGGCAGAGGGAGTATCGGAAGCGGCGCCACTTGCTTCGAGCGCACTTCGGTTTTTCTCTACAATGACATAACTGGGTAACAAAATGATCGCCGCGACGAAGCTCATCGAGATCAAAAGGAGTGAAGCCGCGACTAAAAGCCGTGCTCGATACATACGAATCACTTCTCGCTCGGCAGGTATAGGTAGAAGATTCGACATAGAGATTAGATCGCGCGCAGGGCGAGCCCGACGGCGGTCGCGTATTGGAGAGATGTGCGGTAGTCGATCGGTGGTATGTATTCTTCAAAGGAACAAACATTGCCCCAAATATCCCCGCGATCGGTCTGTGCGTGGACGCGGCGCGCGATAAAGTCAGTAATGCCTTTGAGATTGGCGCCGCCTCCCACCATGACGACACGCCCCACATGTGTCGGACGATCGGTTTGTTTGTCGCGGCGCGTATCCCAATAGTGATAATGACGCGCGACCTCATCGGCAAAAGCAGATGCCGTCCCGGAAAGGACCTCGAGTCCGGGACTTCCAGGCTTGGCACGCAGGCCCTCTTCATCTTTGAAGAGCTCAAGTTCTTCCGGCGAAAGTCCAAGCTCTTTTGCTAGAGCCTGTGTCGCTCCCTCGCCACCGATCTCTACGGTGGAAGTAAATATCGGCACACCGTGTTTCAATACCGCAAAGCCGGTGCGCGTGCGCCCAAAATCCACTAGAAGCGTGACCAGGTCACCCTCGGTACCGGTCGTGATAGTACGCGCGATCGAGCTTGCTTCGACCTCGAGCGAGAGCAGAGTGATATCGGCATGGAAAAAAGCTTCGGCGTATTTGAGAGCGGCATCGCGCGGATATACGGAGACCGCGATTTCACTCCCCTCATCGCCATCATGCTCGGTGACGATATCGTAATCATAGACCGCAGAAGCAGGCGGAATCGGCACACGATCGCCGAACTCGAATTCGATGATGCGTAGGACTTCTTCGCGAGACTGACCCTCGGGCACATGCATACTAAACACATAGGCATTTTCTTCGGGAAGCGCCGCATGTGCGCAGGTGATATCGCCGAGTTGATTTTTTATCTTATGCAAGACCTCCGCGAGAGCCGGCGCATCCTGGACCATACCCTTTTCGACGATCCCTGGCGCAAGTGCTTCCTCGCCAAAATCACGCACGCGCGCGGATCCTTTATTTCCTTCGAGAATCACCCAGCGCACCGTCGCATCCGAGATGTCGATCCCTGCCGCGCGCATATCGAGCGATCGAGGCGGCGGAAACGCATGCGCGAGCTTCGAAAGGAACGAGTGTTGTTTTTTTTGGGCACGTGCCGGATCAGAGAACTGCATACCCTATCAGTATACCTCGCGTATGAGCGCGATCAGTGTTCTTTGTGTGTATATATTAGCTAAGTGCTGTCCCTGACGGGACGGTGCGCTCGGGATGGAGAAGTGCGATACCGCTTTCGTCGGAAAGTGCGAGCAACATGCCACTACTTTCGACCCCGCGCAACATCCTTGGTGCGAGATTGATGATGTAGGGACATTGCTTGCCCACCAAATCCTCAGGTGTCTTCCACTGTGCAATACCGGAGACGATCGTACGCATACCTTCTTCGCCGAGGTCTATCGTGCATTTGAGGAGCTTGTCGGTATCCGGCACACGCTCGACAGCGACAATCGTGCCGACGCGGATATCGAGCTTCGCAAAATCTTCGTACTGGATAATGTCTTTCATATTATGGATCATATCTTATTTTTAATCTTTTTTGAAGATTGTGAGTATTTCCATGCCCTAATAGACCTCGGTATGAACTCACAGTCTCCGGTTTCGGATAACCCCACATCATTCGTACCACCTTTCTCTTTGTTGTGGTTCTGATTTGTCGATAATGTGGAAAATGTACCCAGCCGAGGAAATCTACGCCCGAATCATAGGTCTTTATGTATACCTTGTCCTCATGGAGAGTGAGGCGCAGTTTTTCTTTGAGAAATGCGTCAATTTTTGGAAGGATTTCTTCGAGATAGTTCCGATTATCGGACAAAATCACAAAGTCATCCGCATAACGGATGTAGTATTTGATCCGTAGCCCTTGCTTGATATACATATCCAGCTCATGCATATACACATTGGCCAAAAGCTGTGACGTCAGATTGCCAAGCGGCAGACCGATGCCTGGAGCTGTCGTATGGAAACTTGAGATCACCTGATTGATCAGCCAGCGAATGTCTGGATCGGCAATATGTCGCTCAAGAATACTCATGAGCACCACATGATCTATACTGGCAAAGAATTTCTTGATGTCACATTTGAGGACGAAACATGGTCGCGTATGATTTTTGGACACCTTGCGCGCAAAGCTTCTGAAGCGATCAAGCGCCCGATGCGTTCCTTTGTTCTTGCGACATGAATACGAATCGTGAATAAATCGAAAATGAAAATACCAATACAATTCTTTGTAAACGAGATGATGCAGTACCCTATCGCGCACACTTGCCTTGTGGATGATGCGCGGCTTCGGATCGGAAATATTAAAAACAGAATACGGACCATGCACATACGTCTTGTTTTTTAGGTCGACATAGAGACTCGCAATATTATCGGCAAGCTCGGCTTGGAATCGTATCACGTCTTTGCGATTCTTTTTTCCGCACAAGAATCGCCCCCATGTCAGGAGCAGATTTTCGATGGTGATGATAGAATCGTACGTATGAGCGAATCTAAACAAGGAAGCCCCCCCCGACGATCCCGCTCGTCCTCGTGCGCACCAAGACCGCATATCAATTGTGGCATAACGCTATTGTAAATCTGAAACGTATTGATCGCTATACGATCGGCACCAAAATTGACGATATTTTTCTGGCACTCCTCGAGCTTATATT
>Ga0265292_1003287_pt1 | contig 10044 bp, 10 predicted proteins | sample Munlanlewell296A_FD_189080 | JGI IMG/M metagenome (GOLD analysis project Ga0265292, IMG submission 189080) | Leachate microbial communities from a municipal landfill in Southern Ontario, Canada - Leachate well 296A | ecosystem: Engineered > Solid waste > Landfill > Unclassified | place: Canada... | reverse complement strand
CGTACGGGATGATAGGGAGCAACGTCCGCTATGGATTCGCCTATACGGACGGGACGGGATACCAGACAAGAAACCTTATCTATGACGCCAATCTCCTCTACGGACCTCCGCCAAGTTTCCCGTTGGCAAGCGACCAATACGTCCAAATTTCATGGGATGAGACCCAGTAATCGGGCCTGTGGATAAAATGCCCCCTCAAATTTGCTATAATAGCTACATAGTTTATGAAAGGTCGAGTTAATAAAACAAGCTTTTGCTTATGAAAAACAGACAAGGCTTTACCCTTATCGAACTTCTGGTTGTTATCGGTATCATTGCTATTTTGGCTGGCGTGGTTATTGTCGCGTTAAACCCTGCGAGACAGTTTGCTCAGGCACGGAACACGCAACGGTTTTCAAATATTAACGCGATCTTGAACTCCATCGGGCAGAATATGGCTGATAACAACGGAAATTTCGTGTGTGCTGCGGGAGCAATCCCAACAGGATCAAAGATAATGGGGTCAGGGACAAGCACATATGATATTGCTCCGTGCATTGTCCCGACATATGTTTCCCTTATGCCGTTCGATCCGTCAGCACCAGGCGCTCGTTACGTGAGCAATACTGACTATAATAGTGGATACGCCGTGTTCCGAGATGCGACAACGAACCGCGTTACAGTTCAGGCTTCGTCGTCGGAACTTGGCGTAACGATTGCAATCACGCGATAAGAGACAAAATTGTACTCTTAATACAAAATGCGGATGGCCAAATGGCTACCCGCATTTTGGTTTCTCGCCGCCGAAGAACCTAAGAAAGATTTTCGATTAATGCAACCTCGAGTGGGATCATGGCAAACGGGCTATACCGGATTTCGGAGTACGCCCGAATGAGCGCTTTGATAAGCTGTACGCACTGATCCCTTTGAACGAGGGTGCTTAACTTTTTTAGCTCTTTGATTTCGTCCGCCGTAAGGTCCCTACGGAATGCTTCCTCGAGTCGCGGACTCAGGGAAAGCGCCAGAGCTTTTCGGAGATAATGGATAAGATCTTTTGTCAGCTGTACGACATTGTGTCCCTCGTCGTTCAACGTCTCGATATACGAGAGGCTCCCCTTCAGATCTCGTTTCAAGACAAGTCCTGAAAGTTCGTGCACTTTTTTAAGGCCGACGCGTCCGGTAATCCGCTCGACGGCGTCGAGGTCGATTGCCTGTTTATGCTCCAGGGCGCTGATCTGGTCGAGAAGGGATTCCGCGTCACGCACGCTCCCTTCGGCCGCAGCCGCGATAAGTTCCAGCGCCGCCGGATCAACCTTGATCTTTTCTTCCTGTGCGACGCCGGTTAGTTTTTCGATGATTTTTTCCTTAGAGAGTTTTTTAAAGAGAAACCGCTGGGTGCGGGAAGTTATTGTAGGGGGCAGTTTTTCGTATTCGGTGGTCGCAAGGACAAGTATCGCATGCCGCGGAGGTTCCTCGAGTGTTTTGAGGAGTGCGTTGAATGCCGGACCCGTGAGCATATGCGCCTCGTCGATAATGTAGACCTTAAACGGCCCTGCGGTCGGAGCGGTTTTAATGCTTTCTTTCAGATTCCGTATTTCATCGATACCGCGGTTGGACGCCGCATCGATTTCAATCACGTCGAACGAATTGTTGAGATCGATTTCCTTGCATGACCGGCACTCGTTGCACGGTTCCCCGGTTTCCCGGAATGCGGTGTCGCTCTGGCGGCGTTCGCAGTTCAGGAGTTTTGCGATGAGCCGCGCCGTTGTCGTTTTCCCGGTTCCTCGCGGGCCGTAGAAGAGATACGCCTGCCCGAGCCGGTTTTGTTTGGCGGCATTTTTCAAGATAAGAACGTTGGTTTCTTGGCCCAAAACTTCACTGAGTTTCTTGGGCCGATATTTCCGATAGAGAGCCATTGCCATGCCGAAATTATAGGTAAAATGATTGCTCTCGGCAAATTTTCACGCTATAGTGAAAACAATGAAAATCCTCGTTATCGGCTCTGTGCTGGGAGCGGTGGTCCTGGGTAGCCTCTTTTTTTTGTTTCCAAAAGAGATATTAGTAAGCGCGCAACCCGGAACAAAAAACACTCAAACAGCGGTTGAAACTCTCAAGGATTTGATCGGCGCTCCGGAACATGCCGCAGTGCCCATTGCCGCTCCGGCAACAAATCACAATTCCTCATCAGATGCCCCTAACCAAGCGCGTCTTCCAAATCCGCCGTCAATCGTGAAGGCGATCTACATTACGAGCTGGTCCGCGGGGTCGCCATCGAAAATCAATGCGCTTATAGATCTTATAAAACGGACCGAACTCAATGCGGCAGTGATAGATATTAAAGATTATTCCGGCTATGTCGCGTATGCCGTCGATGTCCCGGAGATTCGAGCAAGTGGAGCTCTGGATCAGCTAAGAATTTTGCGTCCGAACAATCTCATCAAACGACTTCACGACGAAAATATCTACGTGATTGGCAGGATCTCGGTTTTTCAGGACCCCATTTTGGCGAAAGCCCACCCGGAATGGGCGGTGAAGAATAAAACGACCGGGAAACCGTGGACTGATCGGAAAGGGTTAGCGTGGATGGACCCGGCGGCTCGTCCTGTGTGGGATTATAATATCGCGATTGCAAAAGATGCGTTGAGCCGCGGCTTTGATGAATTGAATTTTGACTACATACGATTCCCGTCGGACGGAGATATGGGGAATATGGCGTACCCGTTGTGGGACGAGAAGAGTTTGCGGCAATCGGTCATCAAGAAATTTTTTGCGTACATACGCGAATCGTTGCCGGGAGGAGTACTCTCGGCAGATCTCTTCGGCCTCACGACCGTGAATGCCGACGATCTCGGAATTGGTCAGGTTATTGAGAATGCCTACCAATACTTTGATTACGTCTCTCCGATGGTCTATCCATCTCATTACGCTCCGGGCTTTTTGGGATTTAAGAATCCGGCGGACCATCCCTACGAAGTAGTTCATTATTCGTTGGAGCGGGCGCTCGCGCGGCTGGAAAATAACAAACCGCAGACCGCGAGCGGCACTGTTTCGGCGGTTTCAAGCACGCAGCTTCGTTTTTCTGCTCGGTTGCGCCCGTGGCTTCAGGATTTTAATTTAGGAGCAACGTATGATGCGGCGATGGTAAAAAAGCAAATGCAAGCCGTGACCGATGTTTTGGGAGGTGCGTCGAGCACGGGACAATTTACGGGCTGGCTACTGTGGGATCCGTCGAATAACTACACCGAAGGCGCGCTTGCGCACGAAAATTAAACGATAGTCGTACGAAGATGTTTTACGAGCTAAAACTGCAACAATTCAGCGGGCCGATCGGGAAACTCCTCGAGCTTATTGAGGAGCGGAAGATGGAGATTGGGGAAATCAGCCTGGCTCAAGTTACGGACGATTTCCTGAAATATCTGAAAACCATTGAGAATATAGATACCGCATTCCTTGCCGACTTCATCTCTGTCGCGAGCCGACTTATCTTTTTGAAATCAAAGTTTTTATTGCCGGATTTCCAGCTTACCGCCGACGAAGAAGCGGAAATCAAAGACCTTGAACGGCGCCTCAAGCTGTACCAGGAACTCAAGCCAGCGATGAAAACATTGGCGCGCCTGTGGCGCGAAGGGAATAAGCAGTTTGGGAGGCCGTATTTTTTGAACGTGAACTTCCTCGATTCCGGGGAGGGAGGAAGGATTTTTTACCCTGGGCGCGATCTTGCGTCGCCGGCGTTCGTGGAATCTCTCGAGAGGATACTCGATGTATTCAAGAAACTTGAACTTGAAACCCAAACGATCAAAGAAAAAATCATAACCATCGAGGAGAAAATCCAGGAGGTTATCGGTCGTTTGCAACGGGAAGGAGAAACAAGTTTTAATAATTTATCTCGGACCAAACCGGTGGCGGAAATCATCGCGGTGTTTCTTGCTATTCTCCACCTGGCTCGCGAACAAGCGGTTTTTCTTGAGCAGAACGAAAATTTTTCTGATATAATAATCAAGCATCAACCATCGTAATATCCCTATTTTTAGCATGGAACACCACGAAAAGTCGTCCAGTGGACGGGAAGCTCTCCTCGCGAAGCTTGAGGCCCTTCTTTTCATCCATGGCGAACCGTTAAGCATCAAAAAAGTAGAGAAGATCTTGGAGGTGGAGGCCGAGGACGCAAAAAACCTTCTTTCCGAACTCGGAGAACGATTAGAGAGCTCTGATCGAGGGATTCACGTCGCTTCGTTAGGGGACAAGGTGCAGCTCGTAACGAAGCCTGAATTCGGTAAGCTCCTTGAAGATTTTGCGAAAGAGGAATTGAGCGAAGATCTAACGCCAGCAAGCCTTGAAGCGCTTTCAATTATTACGTATCTCGGGCCAATTTCGAGAAGCCGCCTCGAGTACCTCCGCGGCGTGAATTCCATATTTATCTTGCGGAACCTCCGTGTTCGGGGACTCATCGAGCGGACACAGGATTCGGCAAATCCAAATTCGTATCTATACGAACCGAGCTTCGAGCTCATCAAGCATTTAGGCGTGAAACAGAAAGAAAAACTTCCTGATTACGAGAAATTGAGAACCTTCCTGGAAAAAGCGGAGACCCACGAGGAACAAAGCGGAAGCCGGCTGGCGTAACTACTATGGAAACATTTCAGAAACTTTTCTTCTTGGGGGTCATGATTGCCCTGACTGTTTTTTCTTATCATGGGACCGGCGCGAAAAATATAGAAAACGTATCGGACATTGATTTCAGCCGCCCGGCGGCAAACATTCTTCAAGTTGCCGTTCCGGTAGTTGTGCTTTCTGCCCCGCTTCCAAAAGTTCTGACCGAAAACTTTCCGGAACCCGAAACAACGTCGTCGACATCAACTCAAATTTCTGATCTTCGGACCGCGCTTCTTGATATTTCTCGAAACAACGGAGGAGGGAGCAGCGTGTTCGATGAGACGATGTTCGAAGAAGAAAAAACGGAACCGCAACAGGAATTTCTGAACATTCCGCCTCCTCGGAGCGATCTCTTGGGATTTCTCGTGGAATCGTCAAGGGCCTCAAGCCAGTCGTTCTACCGAAACGGAGGAGATCTCGCGCCCGAGATATATGCACGGAAGGCCCTGGTTGCCGACTTGATGAGCAAAGAAGTTTTTTTCGATCTGAAATCAAAAGAACGATGGCCCCTTGCCTCGCTCACAAAACTTATGACTGCAGTGATCGTGCTACGAGATATCGGCTTGGACCAATCGGTTACGATCGGAGCAACTGATTTCCTGCCCGAAAACCACGAGCAGGAAAAAACGCTTTCCTTGGGCGATCGATACCGAGTTCGCGATCTCTTGAGGGCGGTGCTTATGGCTTCAAGCAACGAAGCCGCAGAAGCTCTTGCGAATTCATACGGCCGCGTTAATTTTATTGCCGCGATGAACAACCAGGCTCGAGATTGGGGGCTGGATAACACCCATTTCGATGACCCTACCGGTCTTTCTGCGTCGAATCAGTCAACCGCCGCGGATCTTCGAGAACTACTCTCCCGAATTTATGAAGAGCGACCCGATATTCTGAAAATCACGCGAGAGAAAAGCTGGACAATTAAAGAATTAGATACCAAGAAAAATCGTATCGTGAAAAACATCAACCTTTTTGCCGGTCAAGCAAACTTTTTAGGAGGGAAAACCGGATACACCGACGAGGCGAACGGAAATCTTATCTCTCTCTTCAAATACAAAGAGCGGCCGGTCGTGGTCATTATATTGGGAAGCAGTGATCGTTTCGGAGAAACAGAGAAACTTTTTGGATGGTTCAAAAATAATTTCACGACGGGGAAATAAAAGCAATCGAGAAATAGCATGTATCAAGAGCACGTTTTCCTCATTATCAAAATTCTCAGCCTCTTTGTCCTGTCGTTCGGAATCGCAATTTTTTCCGCGCCGCTTTTGATCCGTCTCCTCTACCAATACAAAGCGTGGAAGAAAAAACCCCGGGAGCGAACATTCGGCGGTGAAAAGACGCCGATATTTACGAGTCTTCACGGGAAGAAAGAGGTAAATACGCCTCGTATGGGAGGCATTCTCATTTGGGGGACGGTGCTTATCGTGACCGCAATCACATTTTTTGCCGACAAATTTTTCTCAGGATCGTTCTTGGGGAAAATGAATTTCGTGTCTCGCTCCCAGACATGGCTGCCGCTTTTTACGCTTGTCTCGGCTTCGATTTTGGGACTTTTCGACGACATAATGGTTATTCAGGACAAAGGGAAATATGTCGGCGGGGGAATACGGTTCAAAGTTCGCCTCGGGCTTGTGTTTTTGATCGCGCTTGCGGGAGCGTGGTGGTTTTACTTCAAACTTGGCTGGTCAAGCATTTTCATCCCGTTTTACGGGAATCTCGCGATTGATGGCTGGTACCTCCTCCTTTTTATCGTTGTGGTGATCGCGACATTTTCGAGCGGGGTTGTTGACGGCCTTGACGGTTTGTCGGCGGGGGTGCTTGCTCCGATTTTTGCCGCTTTTGCCGCAATTGCATACAGCAGAGGACTATATGACTTGACGGCGCTGATTACGGTTATCATCGGGGCTTTGGGCACCTATCTCTGGTTTAACGTGCATCCCGCAAAATTCTACATGGGAGAAACCGGAATTATGGGACTTACGGTTACGCTGGCGGTTATCGCGTTCCTAACAAACTCCGTACTGCTCCTGCCTATTATCGCGCTTGTTCTCGTTATCGAATCGGCTTCCGTGATCCTTCAGCTTTTTTGGAAAAAGGTTTTAGGCAGGAAATTATTTTTGTCGGCGCCGATCCATCATCATTTTGAAGCAATCGGATGGCCGGAATCCCAGGTCACGATGCGATTTTGGATAATCTCCTCGGTTTTCAGCGCGTTGGGCTTGGTTATCTTTTTCCTTTCAAGATTTTTGTAGGTTTTTGGAGGTCTTAAAACTTGAAACCCGCACGCCGGTTGCTGTGTGACAGCTATGGCGTGCGGGTTATTGGTTTTGTTTTTGGTTTGCGACGACTTCTTTTACTTTCGTTTCAACCAAGGAACCAAGCCTTGGAAGAAGAAGGATCGTCCCCGCGGCAATTGATGCAAACGAAATTTCAAACTCAATCGATTGGGGAGGAAAAGCACGGATGCCGTAATTAGCAACGATCAACATCCATGCTCCGGCGAAGAAGTAGAAGAGAAACCGTCTTGCGCCCCCGGTCTCATGATCTGCAAAAGCAAGTGTGAATTTGAGGGCGCAAAGGATTACAAACACCAAGCCGACAGCGATTTTCATTGTGGCTCCTCCTAAGTCCTCGATATGGGTTGTTGTGACTCCAACGCTATAGAATTTCTAGTACAACAGTCCCAGGAAGTCAATAAGCGGATTTTTCGGAAACTCTTTTTAGTTTGACAAAATAGTAGATCCTTTTATGGTGTAGGAAGCACATACTCCTGGATTATTGAGAAGCGATATGAGGAGGGAGGAGCACCATGAAAAAATGGATTATTCGGATAGTCGTAGCGTTTCTTTTCCTCCTGCTTTCGCCGTTCGCGCAAGCACAGGAGAAAACCACCACGAGCTTGGAGCCGACCCGCAATATCCACTCGATAGAGGGCCATATCTGTTATTTGCATCGGGCGCCGAAAGAGATTCTGTTCGTGAAAATCCCAGCGATCCGAATTCGGAATGAACAACAGAATTTTTCTCGAATTCATACGGAGAGCATCTTTCCGGCGGCGACGAACGAGAGGTCTCGGCGCATGTTTGACGGATGGCCGGGGCGTATTGAGGATGTGTTGCGAAACAAGCGCTTGCTTCGCTACGAATGGAATTCGTTCCGGATTGATATCGGCTACGAGCGGCAATGGCGATACGGAGATTTCCAGAGGAATCACCACGTTGCAACCTCACTTGCGAATTCAGGGCGGATGGGTATCCGTTTTAAATGGGGATTGCGGCAGACAACAAGCGAAGGAGAGAAGTGAAATACAAGATCAACAGTTGGGGCGCTCAAATCACCGAGCGCCCCTTTTGAGTTTTTGCCTCTAGAGATTAGAATTCTACTGTGAAGAAGATTATCCTCGGATTGCTTTTTGGCATTGTTGCGGCGGTTGGAATACTGGCGTTTATTGGATACCGGGCGTCGGAGAAAGCGATTGTGAACGCTGGGAAGAATTTGGATATATTTCAGTCGGCTGTTTCCGACCTGCGCAACTTCAACCCGAAGGAGGCGAAAGAAAAATTATCCGATGTTCAGAGTGATTTTAACGCCGCCCGTTTCGATGCGATAGGGAGCCGATTCCTCCCGTTTCTGAAAAGCGGCATCGGCGTACTCGGCGGGATTCAGAAATTAACCGCTCAAGCGGTTATTCTTACGGGGGACATCTCGTTTTTGCAGGAACGCTTATTGGATCTTGTTTTGAACCAGAAAGGAGACGAATTGATTGCCCGCCTTGAAAGAGTTCAGAGTACGCTCGCCACAATGAACCAAGAAAGCGCTACGATGTCGTCAGCCGCCGGGGGACTGCAGAAACTTCTGTCGATCGATCCGGGATTTTTTCTACCACTCCAGGTGGACCTCACTCGATTTGAGGAATTTTTAGGATCGTTTCTCTCGTGGTTCCAATCTGAAACGCCGCACTATATCGTGATCTTGCTCCAGAACCCGTCCGAGATGCGCCCGGCCGGAGGATTTTTGGGAAGTTATGCCGAAGCGGTTGTGCGCCGAGGAAATATTGAAACGGTAGATATCCACGACATTAATGAAGTTGACCGCGGATTAACCAGAAATATCGTTCCTCCCGAGCCGCTTCAGGCGATCGTGACGCGCTGGAAAACCGCAGATGCGAATTGGTTTTTCGATTTCTCCGATTCGGCCAAAAAAGTCATCGAGTTTATTGAGGGTTCATCTCTTTATAAAGACAGAGGGATTATGTTCGACGGCGCGGTAGCGCTCTCGCCGAAAGTCGTGGGCGATCTTCTTAAGCTTACCGGACCGATTAATCTTAAGGAGTATCATCTCACGGTTGATGCAAGTAATTTCCTCGTTGAGATCCAAAAACAAGTTCAACAAGGCCAAGAAAAGAAGAGCACGTATCCGAAACAAGTTCTGGAAAAACTGGCTCCGGCTCTGCTCTCAAAACTCGCCGCACTCCCTGATTCCGAGAAACAACAGATTTTTCCGCTTATTCAGAACTGGCTCGAGAAAAAAGACGCCATGGCGTATTTCAAAGATGCCCGCTTCGAGAAATTTTTTGATGAGTACGGTTGGGCCGGAAAACCATATGAACTTCCGCAGGAATTCCAAGGGGATTATCTTGCGCTTGTTGATTCGAACATCGGCGGCGGAAAAACGGATCTTTTCGTGAAGCAGAAAGTTATCTTGCAAAGCCAGATAAATATGGACGGAACAGTAAGCAATCATCTTGTCGTCGCCCGCGACCACCAGGGAAACAAGAGCGCTTCGTGGTGGTATAAAGTTCAGAATCAGGATTATCTGAAGGTGTTTACTCCGAAAGGGGGCCGATTGACCACGTTCCAGGGGGGCGTGAAAAAGGATATTATTCCGCCGTTAAAGTATAAACAAAGCGGATATGAAAACGACAAGCTCGTGGAGGAAATCGAGTCGACCAAGAAAGAATTCTTTAGCTACCCGGCACTCAAGGCATATGAGGAAGAAGGGAAGAACGTATTTGCAACATGGTCGAAAGTCGATCCCGGGAAATCCACTCAAATAATATTTGATTATACTCATCGCTTATTTCTCCCGCCGACCGACGGCCAGCTATATCAATTCGTATTCGAAAAACAGGCGGGGAGCGAGCGTGAGTATCGATTTGAGTTTAGTGCGCCAGTCGGGTATCGTTTCCGAGACAATAAACTCCCGATATTCGAATATAGAACCAGCGACCCACCCGGACGGCTCGTTCTCAATATGACACTCGAGAAATTCAATGCAGAATAACATTGCGTCGATTCGCAACTTCGTAATTATTGCCCATATAGATGTCGCAACTCGCTATGCAGCGAGTTGCTCCTTAAAAACCTCTCGGTTTTTAACTCGGCCTTCGGCCTTTTTCCTACACGGGAAAACTCC
>Ga0265292_1003286_pt1 | contig 10045 bp, 9 predicted proteins | sample Munlanlewell296A_FD_189080 | JGI IMG/M metagenome (GOLD analysis project Ga0265292, IMG submission 189080) | Leachate microbial communities from a municipal landfill in Southern Ontario, Canada - Leachate well 296A | ecosystem: Engineered > Solid waste > Landfill > Unclassified | place: Canada... | reverse complement strand
GCGATCTGTTTGCCTTCGTCATAAGAAAGAACCAATCTTCCTGTTATATCATATATTTCCAGAGAAACACTTGCGTTGTTCTGAATTTCATACTGAATAAGAGTAGCGTTTGTAGCAGGATTAGGCTGGTTCTGGCTTAATTTTATTCCATCGATAAAATAATTATCATTTACGTTTGCCGAACTCATATCTGCAATAATAAAAATTCCCAGGTCAATGTCCATACCCCAGTTAAAAGGTTCAAGATTGGTGTGCCAACTGTTGTCGCTCCATTTATTCCACGACAACTCTGTTCCTTGCGCATCTCCATCTGTTGTTGTTACAAGCCCAAGAGTATCATCGGTGATCTGAGAAAAATCAACTCCTGCAGCATAATCAACATACACAACAAAAGAGTCGGGAAAAGTCAGAAATGTCAGGATTGTTGTGTCAATCTGATCTACTGCAATTTTTATTATTTTACTCACAGTGCCCGGGGCATTATTAACAGCTCCGGATGAATCCGTTCCTGGCCCGTCCAGATTATATACCAGCACATTCAATGTGTCTGCAGTTCCAAGCTGTTCTTTTGCGCCAACCCACAATGCAATCCCATCAACTAAATAAGAAGTTGTTACTTTATACACTTGTGCAAAAGCCCGATCAGCTAATTTATTAGTACCAAAGCTATACCCACCTTGAATATAATTGTAAAGAACAGGAGTTCCTGTGTTAAAACTTGCAGCTTGTAAAGTATCTGTCGGAAGTTTAATATTATTTGATATTATAGGTATTGAAATACATTTACTTTTTTCTCTTTGTGCAAAAGAGCTAATAAAGGAAAACACAGCAATTGTGCAAACAGAGAGAGTAAGCTTCAGGTTCATAATATCATATGTTTTGATTAAGTTAATAAAAAGGCTGTCCTGAATTTAGGGACAGCCTTTTAAAAAGTATTTTCTATAATTATTGTGTAATAATCATTTTCTTTGTTAACCTGTAGTTGTCAGCTTTCAGAGAGTAGAAATATGTACCTTTCATTAATTTGTCAGAATCAACAAGTATGTTGTGTTTGCCTGCGATCTGTTTGCCTTCGTCATAAGAAAGAACCAATCTTCCTGTTATATCATATATTTCCAGAGAAACACTTGCGTTGTTCTGAATTTCATACTGAATAAGAGTAGCGTTTGTAGCAGGGTTCGGCTGGTTCTGGCTTAACTTAATACCGTTTGTATATTCTTCATTAACACCTGCACCACCGCCACAAGTGGTGTCAACTTTAAATGCATCAATATTCCACTCAGCTCCGTCAAGTCCCCAGTATTGAAGAGCAAATTTTACGTTTGCATTCCCGGCGACTACAGGTACATTTACAGTAGCTTCTGCCCATGTCCAGCTTATCCATAATGCGGTATCATCTGTCATTTCGCTCCATACTTCACCTGACCATGTAGTACCACCGTCTATACTGTATTTAAGGAACAAATCATAATTGTCATTAGGAAAGGCTCCCCAGTATTTACTGCCGTTCCATGCGAAATTTACAGTTACACCTGAAGCTGCAGATAAATTAAGAGCAGGAGTAACCAGCCATTCATCCTGCTGAACAAGTGCATCGTCGTATTCGCAATGAACATTTCGCGTTCCGGCATAAGGATCATTGCTTGTAGTATCCCATGTTTTATTGACGTTATTTTGAATCAGTGTCCATCCATTCATTGTTCCAGGAATAACAAAAGATTCAAATCCTTCGTTTAGCATATTGGTAGCTTTGGGGAAGTTAAAGCCACCTGTTACAACACCTGCTTCGCGTGCTGTTTTAGCATTTTGAACAGTCTGACCAAAGGTTACAACCGCCAATGCCATGATAATTAATGTAATAGTAAATTTTTTCATAGGGTTTTTTTAAGTTTAGTTTTTTAATTATTTAATGCAAAAATACATTTTTTTTTAATATAAAAAATAAAAAATGGTTTTTTTTACAAAAATTATAAACAATTCTAAAAATGAAGGCTTAATTAGAGTTTGTCTTTAAAGTCAAAGATTTTCAAAAATGAAAGACACAAGCCCCAAATCTCAAGCCCCAAGTCCCCCAAAAAAATGCCATTATTCATTGTCTATTGCTCATTTGTAGTTTGTTGTGTTTTTTCTTTTTTTCTTGGAATTTGAGATTTGGGACTTGGAATTTGGGACTTTTAAATATTATGCCGACATTACAGACAAGCATTAAATATTATTTGACAAGGCATGATCTGCGTGAAGAGGTGTTTGTTCATTACCTGTTAATATTTATTCATAAAAATTCTGATTTCATTTCGACCTTTGGCACATTAACTTATAACCAGCCAGGAGCAACAAATTCAGCAAATCCGTTTTTTTGCTGTTTTATTCATCACTGTTAATAATTATACAGGTAAAAAGAATTATTAACATCTGCTTTAGCGCTCCCCAACTGTTTTACTTTTGTCCGTCAGTTGGCTGACTAACTAAATTCAATATAATCATGTTCAAATACGATAACACATTCAAAAATATAAGTATTCAAAAGATAATTGAATCTATAAAAAAATCTCAAGGCATCATCATTGGGGCACAATCGGCAGGACGCATTGAATATTTGATGAACCAGCGGCATTTTTTGGTAGATTCTGTTGAAATTTCAGGGAAAGATATCAATACTGGAAGATCAGTTCAATTATTGCTTAATATCCGGGAATTAGCGCAAAAGCTGATATAATCAAAAAACATTTTATACTGTATGTGGTATAAATTTGTATATTTTGGTTTTAGGTATACGGGAATAAGGTAAGGGTATAACATATTCTTCCATATACCTTTATACCTTATAACTCTTTACCTTATATTGTAATCATAAAATGTCACAATTTATCCCGTTTTAAGTATAATCCTTACATTATCTTGTTAGCAGGTCGATATTAATCCCCGTCAGAACGACATGGCTGGCTTGGCTATTATTTATACCATTTGATAGACCAAGGTAATTACAGTATTTTTCTATATTTGCATTATAAATTTCCAGTAAATTATGAGATGGAGGCCTAAAACACCGATATTTGATGGTACAGATAGCATTTACTATTTCACCAATTTTCTTACAACAAGTAAATACTCCTCTGTAATAGTACTTGTAGACGAGAATACAAAGAAATACTGCCTGCCTGTAATAAAAGATTTTCTTGGGGAACATTCAATAATTACAATAAAAAGTGGTGAAAAAAACAAAACAATTTCCACCTGTATCAATGTATGGAAGCAGCTTTTGGAGGTTAGCACCGATAGGAAAGCGCTTCTGATCAACCTTGGAGGCGGTGTTATTTGCGATATGGGTGGATTTATTGCAGCCACATACAAAAGAGGAATAGATTTTATCCATATTCCCACTACTCTTCTTGCTATGTGCGATGCCTGCATTGGAGGCAAATTAGCCGTTGATATAAATGGGAATAAGAATCAAATTGGTTTATTTAAAAATCCAAAAGCCATTTTAATTTACCCTGATTTCCTGAAAACCTTACCGGAAAGGCATTTGCTGTGTGGGTTTGCCGAAATTATAAAACATGCTCTCATTGGCGATAAACGTCTTTTTGATGAAATAGCAGGAAATAGTAAAATAGCAAAAGATTTTAATAAATTGATTGCACGATCTGTAAAAATCAAGACAAGAATTGTAAACATAGATTTTCATGAAAAAGATATTCGAAAAAGCCTGAATTTCGGTCATAGTATAGGCCATGCACTTGAAACATATTCGCTCAATAACGATGTCGATAATTATATATACCACGGTGAAGCCGTTGCAGCAGGAATGATCGCAGAATCCTACATTTCTTACAGGAGAAACCTGATTTCCATATCAGAGTTAGAACAAATCAATACGCTTATTCTTGCTCACTTTAGTAAAGTAAAAATTGACAGGAAAAATTATGATATAATTGTTTCCCTTATTTCACAAGATAAAAAGAACGAGAACAACAGGAAACTTTTTACATTACTCGAAGGTATCGGAAAGGCAAGGATCAATGAGACGGTCAGTGATGAAGAGATCAAAGAATCATTGGAATATTACAACAACCTATAAATGACAGAACAAGTAAGCATATCACATATATCACAACAACTTTCCGGTACAATTGACTTACCAGGTTCTAAAAGCGAAAGCAATCGTATACTGATCATCAATGCCTTGTCAGGCAATGCTTCTAAGGTAACCCATCTTTCTCCTTCCAATGACACAAAAATTCTGATGCAGGCGCTGGAGTCGGACAAAACAGAGATTGATGTGTTGGATGCAGGAACTGCCATGCGTTTCCTTATTGCATATTTTGCGGCGACAAAACAAAACAAAGTAATAACAGGAACTGAACGAATGTTGCAACGTCCTGTCGGACACCTGGTGGATGCATTGAATTCGCTGGGTGCAAATATCGAATACATGAACAAACCCGGGTTTCCTCCAATAAAAATAAATGGAGATCAATCCGTATTTAAAGGAAATAAAATAAAAATACAGGCAACCATAAGCAGCCAGTTTATTTCTGCAATCCTGATGATAGCACCCTTATTGCCCTGCGGGCTTAAGATAGAACTTGAAGGGGGAATTTTTTCACGACCGTATATTGAAATGACACTTGAAATCATGCGTCATTTCGGCATTACAAGCGAATGGCTTAACAATACCATTATCATTAAAAAGCAAGATTACATTCCTGCCGGATATACCGTAGAATCCGACTGGAGCAGCGCTGCCTGTTGGTACTCGATGGCTGCGCTTTCTGATAACACAACTGTTTTTCTGAAAGGTTTGAAACGCAATTCATTTCAGGGAGATGCAATTATAAAAGAATGGTTCCTGCCATTTGGAGTAGTCACAGAATTTAGTGATACCGGAGCATTCATTACAAAAGACAGTGAAAATCTTTCAAAACTTCCTGCTATCATTGATTTTTCAGCTAACCCTGATCTTGCTCAAACGATGATCGCTTTATGTGCAGTCAAAGGGGTATCATGCAAATTCACCGGGCTTGAGAGTTTGAGAATAAAAGAAACCGACAGGATACAGGCATTGCAGAATGAATTAATAAAATTTAATGTCTCACTCGTCGGAGATACTCACGGAATATTCAATATTCACGGCATTTTTAACGCAAATGTTTCTTCTTGTATTGAAACTTATAATGATCACCGTATGGCAATGGCATTTGCGCCTTTAGCATTGAAATGCAAAAAAATCAGTATTAACAATCCTTCCTGCATGAAAAAATCTTATCCGGCTTTATGGAAAGATATGGAAATTGCAGGGTTTTCAACAGAACACAAAATATGAAAATAATGATTACTATTCAGGTAGTAAGCAGGAGGCAGCGGCAGGAGGCAGGACTGCTGCTGCCTACTATGTTTTTGGAAGTATGGCAAATAATCCGGAAAAGTTTTTACCAAAGAATTAACTGCCTACTGCCGCTGCCTCCTGCCTACTGCCTACTGCCTACTCTATATAAAACATGGTGAATAGTAACAAATAATATTATTATAAAATGAAAGATACAGATTCTTATAAATGGTACGCATTATATACAAAGGCAAGAGCAGAAAAGAAAGTAAACGAAAGATTACTCGGAAAGCATATTAACGTTTATCTCTCCCTGCAAAAAAAACTCCGGCAATGGAAAGACCGGAAAAAATGGGTGGAAGAACCATTGTTCAGATCTTATATTTTCGTCAATGTAAGCGAAAAAGAATATTACGATGTGCTTAATACCAATGGCGTTGTCCGTTATGTTACATTTTCGGGCAAAGCTGCTCCAATTCCCGAAAGACAAATTACAGCCTTGAAACAATTACTCGAATCCAATTATGATTTTGATGTTTCAACTGATTATTTCCAGAAAGGGGATCATATCAAGGTGGTATCAGGCGTATTGACCGGTATGGAGGGTGAGTTGATTTCTTTTAAAGGAGAAAAAAAAGTACTTATTAAAATTGACCATATTAACCATCATCTGATAGTTAATATACCATCGGCACAATTAGAACCGGTAAAATGATATTAAATATTTTTAAAATATGTCTTTTTTATTAACTTTGCGTGATTTTTTTATAGTCAGGAACATATTTGGAAATGTAACTGACGGGGCGAAGCTATGGACAGTTAATAAAGAAATCTTAGTTTTCAACAAAGAGAGAAACAAAAGTTAATTTGCATTATGCTTTATAGACATATAATAATGAAGATTTTTTTAATATCTTAATATAATTACAAAATGAAAATTCATCAAACTATCATAAGTGTTCTATTTCTTGGGATATTTATGGTCATAGCCATTGCTGCTAATGCGCAAGTTCAGAATGTTACGGGAAAAGATTTAAGTAAGGTAAAGGTAGACCTGCTTACCGATGCACAGGTAAGCGCCTTAGTTAAGCGCGCCGACCTATCCGGAATGACCAAGACGCAATTGGAAACTGCTGCCAAAGCGCGCGGGATGCAGGCTTCGGAAATAGTGAAACTAATGAATAGAATTGAAAAACTGAATATTTCAACAAATATTACCACTGACAAGCAAATAACGGATCGGACACGTGATGAAATGGCAGAGGACTCTATATCGGAACGTGAAATCACCCAAAATGAAAAAATCTTTGGTTTCTCTTTGTTTACGAATAAAAAGCTCACCTTTGAGCCGAGCATCAATATCGCTACGCCAAAAAACTATCAACTCGGTCCTGACGATGACATTATTATCGATATATGGGGCGCTTCGCAGGCAACATACGAACAAAAAATCTCGCCGGAGGGAAATATTATTATAAGCAATTTAGGGCCGATATACTTGAACGGCATGACCATTGAAGATGCAACCGGAAAAATCAAAAAGGAATTAAGTACAATTTATGCCGGATTATATGGTGGTAACACTTTTTTAAAAGTCAGTCTTGGATCTGTGCGAAGCATTAAAGTAAATATTGTCGGTGAAGTCGCCATGCCCGGCACATATACTTTATCGTCCCTTGCATCTGTGTTCAATGCCCTTTATGCTGCCAGCGGGCCATCAGAAAATGGTTCGCTACGAAATGTGAAGATTATCAGGGGAAATAAAACGGTTGCAGAACTTGATTTTTATGAGTTCTTAACAAAAGGAGAACAACCGGGCAACATGCGGTTGCAGGACGAAGATGTAGTGTTTGTATCTCCTTATTTAAACCGGGTAGAAATTAAAGGCGAGGTGAAAAGACCCGGATTATTTGACATGAAATCGTCCGAATCGTTGAAAGACCTGATATATTTTGCCGGAGATTTCACAGGGAAAGCATATTCGCAACGCATAAAGACCTATAGAACAACCGGAAAAGAGTACAAAGTCCTCGATATTCCGGCCCTACAACAGGACACGTTCAAACTTCACAACGGCGATGAAATTATGGTTGATACCATTTTAAGCCGCTTTGAAAACAGGGTGGAAATCAATGGGGCTGTTTATCGCCCGGGTGTTTTTGCCATTGACAGTGTTACGACATTAAAGCAACTCATAAAAAAGGCAGAGGGCCTTCGAGGTGATGTCTTTAAAAACAGGATATTGGTATATCGCACCAAGGAAGACCTGAACATGGAAGTAATCCCGTTTGATCTTTCTAAGCTTATGCAAAACGACGAAGATTTTACTTTACAACGAGAAGACTCGGTAGTCATTCCTTCCATTTTCGACATTACTGAAGATTATTCCATTCAGATTTCCGGCGAAATAAGCAAACCCGGCAAATATCCATTTGTATTAAATTCCACGGTCGAAGATATTATTATACAGGCGGGGGGCATACTTGAGTCAGCTTCTTTTGCCCGCCTGGAAGTAGCCAGAAGGATTAAAGACAATATCGCTGTAAGCACAAATGAACAAATTGCCGAAATATATCAGTTTCCAATCAGCAAGGATTTAAAACTTTCAGACTCTGCTTCAAAATTTACCCTGCAACCTTTCGATATGGTTTTTATTCGAAAATCTCCCGGATATTTGACTCAGGAACTGATTAACATAGAAGGAGAAGTTTTGTTTCCCGGCAGTTACTGTCTCACCTCAAAGAGCGAACGCATTTCCGACCTTGTTAAACGCGCAGGAAACTTTACCCCCGAAGCCTACCCGGAAGGAGCCAGGCTGATCAGAAAATTAACTCCAGACCAGTTCCTGTCAAAAGCTATAGAACAGCTAAAACAACACATGGAAGACACTACCCAGATCGAATATAAAACAGAAACCGAGTCGACTATCGGTATTGACCTCGAAAAAATTATGAAAAAAACCGGCTCTGCTTATGATTTGTATCTGCGTAAAGGCGATGTGCTGAAAATTCCCAAAAAACTCACAACCCTGAGTTTAACAGGCGCTCTATTATCCCCTGGTATGGTGCGTTATGCTAAAGGAAAACGGATGCCATACTATATTTCCAATGCCGGAGGCTATACTGATGATGCCAAATCTTCCAAATTGTATGTTGTTTATGCAAACGGAATGATTAAAAGCACACACAAGATATTGTTCTTCAATAAATATCCGAGGGTGGAACCCGGATCCGAAATTGTTGTGGCCCATAAATCCGAACGCAAAGGAAGGATGACTACCGCAGAAGCTGTTGGCTTTGGTACTGCCATGGCATCAATGGCTTTGATAATTATAAGTATTATTAATGCATTAAAATAATTTTTGAAAACGAACAAAAATGACCGAAACATCAGAAAACAAAGAAAAAATAAAAGATGATGAAATTGACTTATTAGAAGTCTTTCGTAAAATTTGGGCTGGCCGCAAAACGATCTATAAAACGGTAGCCGTTTTTTTTGTGATTGCCTTAATCATTGTCTTCACTTCTCCAAAAGAATACAAATCGGAAATAACTTTAGTAGTTGAAACAAGCAGCAGCGGAAGCAGCATATCGGGTTTGTTACAGCAGTTTGGCGGATTAGCCGGAATTAACTTGAACAAAACGGAAAAGGAAGCTCTTGTGCCTGATTTATACCCTGAAGTTATCAAAAGTACTCCTTTCCTGCTCGAAATAATGAAACAGAAAGTTGTTGAATCTAAATATGATTCTACAATAACTGTTGAGCAATATCTTGACAAGCATACTCGCTCTTCTATTGCAAGTGTAATAATGGGATATACTATTGGATTACCCGGTAAAATAATAGGATGGATACGCGGAAAACAAAACACTTCAATAAACACTCCTCTTCCAATGTTATCTGCTGATTCTGCTTCAAATTTATCTTTCGAACCTATCAAAATTACAAAAGAACAATCGGAAATTATAGAAGTTTTAGCTAATTGCATTAATACAGAACAGGATTTTAAAAAATCGAATAAATTTTTAATCAGTATTGAAATGCAGGACCCGCTTGTAGTTGCACAGGTTACAAGTTATGTTGTTAAAAACCTTACTAAATATATTATTGAATACAGGACTAAAAAAGCAAAAACCGATTTAACATTTGTCAGCGCCCGTACTGCAGAAGCAGAAGCCAAATATTTAGAAGCTCAGCAAGCATTAGCCGCATATAAAGACCGGAATAAAAATGTAATTTTATCTTCTGTACTTACTGAGGAAGAGCAACTCCAATCGGAATTTAACTTAGCGTTTGATGTATATAGCGCTTTGGCAAAACAATTAGAGCAGTCAAAAATAAAAGTACAGGAAGTAACTCCTGTTTTCAATGTAATGGAACCGGCTCAGGTGCCCTTAACAAAGAACAAACCAAAAACAAGTTTGACTTTAATTGTAATGTTATTTATTGGAGTATTCGCTGGAATAGGTATTATTTTGGGAAAATCGGGTTATAAAAAATTGATAAAGAAAGTTTAAACATAAACTTGAAGGATTATCTTTTATTATTATAACAAAGAATATATTATGCAACTGAACGGGAAAAAGATATTGGTTACCGGTGCTGATGGTTTTATCGGTTCACATCTTACTGAATTATTATTAAGCAAAGGGTTATAAGGTTAAAGCTCTTTCTTATTATAATTCATTCAACTATTGGGGATGGCTTGAAGATATTCCT
>Ga0265292_1003285_pt1 | contig 10046 bp, 10 predicted proteins | sample Munlanlewell296A_FD_189080 | JGI IMG/M metagenome (GOLD analysis project Ga0265292, IMG submission 189080) | Leachate microbial communities from a municipal landfill in Southern Ontario, Canada - Leachate well 296A | ecosystem: Engineered > Solid waste > Landfill > Unclassified | place: Canada... | reverse complement strand
ATAAAAATAATAGAAGAAGTAGATAAAAAGAAGACAAAAACTTTTATGAGAACATTGAATAATATAAATGAATTAATGAACAGAAACTTTATGCAGCTTTCAACTAAAGGGCAATCATGTCTTGAATTAGAAAATCAAGAAAAACCATTTGAAGGAGGTTTAGCAATAACAATAAAGATTGCAAAAGGCAAATATTTTGATGTTTCTTCTTTATCAGGAGGTGAGAAAACTCTTGTTGCTTTGTCTTTAATATTTGCAATCCAGGAATACAAACCATTCCCATTCTATGTCTTTGATGAGGTTGATGCTGCTTTAGACAAGAGAAATTCAGAGAAACTAGCTGCTTTAATCAAAAAATACATGAAATCAGGTCAGTATATCATAGTAACCCATAATGATACTTTGATCTCCGAAGCTCCTGTGCTATATGGAGTTAGCATGCAAGAAGGCATAAGTAAGATAATTAGTTTAGAACTTTAATTCACACACCCATTCTTTTTACGAAATATAAAAAATACAGAAGATTAAAATCTTCTGTCTCTCAAAGTCTTACGACATTTGAGATAAAAAAGAAAAAAAATAAGAAAAATCAAAAAATTTAGTAATAGCTTTCTTCTAAGCTTTCTCTTGCCGGTTTTCTAGTTAACAGAACAATCAATACTATAAGTAATACAACAAATATAATTGCTAAAACTATTGTTAAAGCAGTTATGTTGCTTATAGCTCTTCCCTTAACTACACTTGCATTCAAATTTACTGTTTGAACAATTTTGTTGTCAGACATTAAATTAACTGCAAAATTGTAAGTTCCTTCAGAGCTTGCTTTTACATTGACTTTTACTGTTTTGCTTGTTCCAGCAGGTATTGTTACAATAGGTTCATCTACAGTTACAACAATATTTCCATTTGCTTCAGGCACTAATTGATATACAACTATCTTTTTTCCAGAATTAACTATGATTAAATCATAGCTAACTGTTTCTCCTACATGCAATTCTTTGCTGTTTATAGGAACAAATACAGTTGTTGCTTGTTGTCCACCAGAAACAAATATTTCTTTTGTAACTTTTTGAACAGTATCACTATTATGTGCTTCAACAGTTATTTTGTACATTCCTTCTTTTGCGTTTTCAGGGATATTCAAAGTTACTGTTTTCTGAGCTGAATCTTGTTCATCGTCATCACAGTTGTCAGTGCAATCTTGTGATTGCAAGTCATAGAAATAGATTTTCTTTTCTATTCCTAATTCGTCTGAGCTTATAACAACAAAAACATCTTGAAGTTCTTCATAACCAACGTTTTTTATAACAACATTGACTTGTAAAGAATTTCCAGCTTCAACAGTTTTATCCATATCAACATCTAAAATAGATAAGTCATATGACTCTCTTTGTAATTTTAGGTTGAATGATTCTTGTGTGTAGCTGTTTTGTGTTTCAACTTCTGCATACAATGTGAATGCTTCGTTTGGATCTATCCCTTCAGGAAGTTTTACAGATAAAGTTTCTGAATATATACTTCCATTAACAAGATGTATTTTTCCTGATTGTACATCATCTTCTCCGCCAATCCATACCTTTACTCTTGCATCACTTTCATCTACGTTTGAAGTGAAATGTACAGTTATGTCAACAGAGTTTCCTGCAAATTCTGCTATTGTCGCAGAACTTCCAGCATTGATGTGTAAGTCATTTATAACAATCTCATCTATAGATACACCTAAACTTCCAGTTGTTGCATTGACTATTGTCATTAAACTTAAAGCTAGAATAGCTATACTTAAACTCAAAAATATGTTTTTCATTTTCCTCCAGTTAGTTTATTTTCAATATCTCATACCTAATATTCTTTATAAACCTTTCGTCATTATATAATAACATCTAATATGTAACTACCATAAAGTTTATAAAATGTTATAACATTGTTATAACATACAGTTTCTTTTTAGAAAAAAGAAGCTCTATGAAATAAGAAAAACTTAATTTGAGTCAAAGAAAACAAATTTGTAATAAAAATGACAGTAGAATTAGTCAAAAGGGCAATCAGAGTCGGAAATTCAGCAGGAGTTTTGCTTCCAAAAAAGTTTTTAGGAGCAGAAGTAAAGGTAACAATAATCCAGAGAGCAGTAGATTCTAAGAAAATCTCTTTAAAATTATTATCTCCTTATCTAGAAGATATAGAAGCAGCATGTGTAATAAATAATTCTCCTTTAGATATAATTGCCATAACAACAAATACTAAAAAAATCTTAAAAAATTCACAAATAAAAATAAGTTTTGTTCCTAAACAGATTTTCCTTAAGGACTATACTTCTTCTGAAGTGTTAAGAAAAAAAATAAGTAAGGCAGTGTATATAATCAATAAGAATTTCTTTGAAAAACTATAACTATATTTAAGAGTTAATCACAAATCTGAGGAGATAGGGCTATTGTTTAAAATATAGGGCAACTCAACATTCCCAAATCTAAGATGCAGTTCCTATGTCAGAGAAATCAGATATTTCTCTGAACACCCAGAAAACCAAAACAGAGCATACAAGGTTTTCTTGGCATACAAGGCAGGGAGAAATAATTATTAACTAAAGTTAGTTATCTTAAATTTATAGTGGTGTAATCTCTTCTTTTATACTTCCAAGATTCTTTATTATTACACCCCACAAATTCTTTATTATTATTGCTTGCATATCTTCTTTTAGTACCCCTTGACATTTATTTATATCTGATTGAGGTTTAATATCCTGATTCTTTGTCAAGATAGAACTTGCTTCATCTTTGCTTAGGTAACAGGTCATTTCTTTTCCTACTAGAGATTCAGCATCTGTTTGCCCTTTCTTAACCATTAACAATTTAACATTTATTACACACTTTCCGTCTTCATTTCCTAAGACTTTATACTGCCATGTTGCTTCAACAGAGTCATCTAAATAACTTGCTTTCTGACAGTTTACAACAGCAGAATTAAAACATTGGTAGGTTGAGCATTTCTTTGTGTAAAAGAAACTAAAAACTAACAAAGCTAGTAGAATTATTGCTACGCATAATATTATAATAATTTTCTTATCTTTACCACCCTTCTTTTTCATAGTTATATAGAGTTATTTTAAATTTATAAATCTTATGATATATATGCTGGAGTATAATAATCGTTTTAAAAGGAAAGATGTAGAATAAAGAATGGTAGGACAATGCGGTATGAGAACATCCCCTGAAAGAAAAGTATTAGGAATACCAACACAAGATTTTATAGATTTTCTTATTCATGCAAAGAAAAAGGGATATGCTGGCGAAAAAGAATACAACATTGATAAAATAACAGGAGAAAAAGTTTTAAGTATTTCTGGTTATTTTGTAAGTGTTAATTCAAAAGGATATACTTTCTCTTATGAAGATAGATATTCAGGGTATTTTAAAGCTCCTGGAAGAGAAATTGTAAGTTTAACAAAAATAGAGGAAATAGGTCAACCACAAAACATCCATATCCCAATCTGGACAATGTGTTATGGTTTTCATCCTGAAGACGGAATGCAAGATAGATTTAAATCAGATCAAAAAATGGCACATGAAGTTTTTACATTTTTAAAACAAGCACTATCTAATCCTGATAAAGACAGACCATTAAGAGGACCTAAAGAATTTGAAAATGGAATATGGACTTATAATTTTTACCCAAATGGATATATTGATGGGTTTGAGGGACCAGAATCTATTTCATGTATAGATCGAAAAAGAAAAATATGCGGAACATTATTCAAACAGCACGTTTCAGGAGGTTTAATCCAACATAAAGATTTAGAAGTAAAATTAGTTTAATTCTACAAACTAACTAAATTAATATTTCCTGTTCCTGCAAAGTTCCTTGCTATTATTGTGTTGACACCCATTTTTTCAGCTGTTTCTATAACTATAGGTGTTGCTTTACTTAAGACAATTGCAGCAACGTTTCTTGAATATCTTCTTAAAGCCAGATATAGATTTCTAGAATTTGCCTTATTTAAAATTTCTAGATTGTAATCGAGTAATATGATATTTTTTGATTTAATAGTACTTTCAAGAATTTCTTTTAATTCTTCTTTTTTTTCTTCAATTTCTTTGCTTATATCTTTTTTGACTTCTTTTTCTGCTATAACTTCAGAAGACGAATCCCCATTATAGTTCGTTCTTCTGAAATTATTTCTTTTAGCATTTTTTAAAAATTCATCAGCAGATATTTTCTTTCTTAAGGTTTGAAGAATTTCTTTGTCAGTTAATTGTTCAACTTCTTTTCCATCTGGTGCAAAAGCAATATAATCTATTTTTGCATTATCAATAGCATTTCTTGCTATTAACATTCCACCTCTATCGCCATCTAGCAATAAAGTTATGCTTTTATCTTTTCCTAGTTTTTCTATTTCTTTAGGTAGATTTGTGCCATTCATGCCTATAACATTATTCACACCATTTTTTAACAAGTTAATAACGTCTGCTCTTCCTTCTGTGACTATAATTTCATTTCCTGAAATATCCCCAGCTGGAAGCTTTTCATCGCCATATTCTTGTATTCTTGAGGTTCTTTTGTCAGAGATGACCTGTTCTTTTATTTCTCTTGATTGTAGAGAATTTTGGTCCATTCCTTGTAAAAGTTTTTTTGCTCTTTCTAAAATATAGTCTCTTTTGTTCTGTCTAACATCTTCTACTTTTTCTACTTTTATAGAAGCAGTAGTTGGGCCTATTCTTTCAATAGTTTCAATTGCAGCTGCTATTAATGTTGTTTCTGTTTTGTCTAAAGCAGATGGAATCTCAATTTTTCCTATTGTCTTCCCGTTATGACTAGTCAAACTAACTTCAATTCTTCCCATTTTCCCTTCTTTTTGAAGCTCTCTTAACTCTAGATCTTCTCCAAGCAACCCTTCTGATTGCCCAAATATAGCTCCGATTACATCAGGCTTATCTAAAGTTCCTTCTGCTTCAAAATCTGCATAAATCATGTATTTGATTGATACTGGACTTATTTTTGCCATTTTTGTTTTTCCTCCGTATTTATTTAATTAATAAATGATAAATAATTATAGAATTCAGAAAAATCTCATGCTCTAGTTTCTTTCTAACTTCATACTTTAAATAAAAATAGTATGATATGTGAATGTGAAATTAATGCTTAAAGTAATAAGCTTAATCTGATTCTATTGTTTATCTTTATACTTACGTTTAGAATTGTTGATTTATAAATCTTGTTATATATATTGTAGTATAATAATGGTTTTAAAAGGAGATGGGTTAGGAAGAAAATGTCACAATGTCATAGAGGTCCGTGGCGTGGAGAAGGACCACAGGAAGGAAAAGTATTAACTCTAGAAAAGCTAAGAGAATTAGAAGGAAAAATGATAATACTCACATCAAGGAATAATTCTGTTTATCTTGGAAAGTTATATAATATTGTGCCTGTGTCTCAAAAAGAAAGAAATATAGGACCTTTTCCTTCTGGTGTTGCTTTCGCAAGATTTGATTATACAAGATGGTATACCTTGTCTATGACAGAGATAGTTAAAAAAGTAGTAGAAAGACAAGAACCTGTTGATTTTCCAATTTTTACTACAGATTTGGTAGTTGAATCCCAAGGTCATGAACATTTAGTAAAAATTTTAAAAGAACATGGTTATGAATTTTAATAAAATAGCTACTTTAATATTATAAATCTTGTTATATATATCATAAAGAATATATTATAAAATATATGTTGTAGGATATAAATTAAAAGATAATCTTATTTAAAAATATAGAAATAATGGAGAAAGGATGCCAACACTAAAAAAATTAAAGAAGCTTGAAGGAAAACTTGTAATAATCACAGCAAAGACAGGTTCTGTTTATTTTGGGAGATTATCTGACATAAAAGAACCAAGCCAAGATAAGGTAGATAGTTCTATTGGTCGTGCAAATTTTGTTTATACAGCATGGGGTATAGCATGTCCTGATACAAGCCAAGCCGATAATTTCCCTATTCTGGCTGAAGATTCAGTAACACCATTCTCAAGTTATAAACAATTAACAAGAATATTAAAAAAGCACAACTATAAGATTTAATTTATTTCTTATCTCTCAACATCATAAAATCTCTTACTCTTCCTGTTTTGTCATATAACTCAAGCAACTTTTGTCTTAAAGATTCTCTTTCTCCTGTTTCTGTTTCAATAGAATATAATTTTTCGTATATTTTTAATGCTCTGTTTCTTTCGTTTCTTTTTTCAAACATTATTGCTTGATTACTATAAGCCTGTCGTATCCTTGCTTTTATATTTGCTTTCTCAGCAAGGGTAGCATTTGCTAATGCTCTTTTCATTATATCATCAGCAGTTATATATTCTCCAGCTTTTATCCACATTTCAATTTCTTGTAAATAGGCTTCTATTTTTTCTTTGAAAGTAACAGACATCTCTGCCCAAGCTTCTAATTGTCTTGAAGCATTGCTATACATCCCTTTATCAGCATAGACTTTAGCCATCTGTTGTCTTACATATTTTCCAACGTCAAGAGGGTTTTGCTTTCTACTCATTTGTTCTAAATATTCCATTTTTAAGAAATCACTCATGCTTGCTAATTTTTCTTCAACCTCTTGTATTGTTGTCATGTTAAACAAGATAAAAATGCTATATATAAATTTTACTATGCTGGTTTCATGTAGAAAGAGTAGTAAAAATTAAAAGTTGTTTTAATTTAAATCCAAAATTACTTTATTCGGTTTTTTTTCTTCAGGAGTTTTTTTCACTACAATACTCAAACTATCTTTATGTACTGGTGCAATTTCTAAAATCTTATCTTCTAAAGAACACAGCCCCTCATATTTCCCAACAAGTTCTTTGAGCTCTATCAGTTTCTCTAATTTAAAATAAATAGGAACAAATAATTCTGAATCTTTTCCAATTCTCATCTTAACAAAGTTCATTCTAATTGCCCTATTTTCAAATATAAAATCTCCCTGAACAGCATATTTTATCTCCTCAGAATTATTTTTAACCCAGCCTACAAAATTATTATTATCACCTAGGTCAAGAACACCACGCTGAGAAAAATCTTTTCCATCAAGATGATAACTAGATGATTGAATTACTATTGTTTTTGTATTTACTATATTCCTTGCTACTTTTTCTCCTTTTAAAAAATCTTCAACATATTCATATACCATATACTTAATTTTTCTGTGTATTTATAATCATTATTGTATAATAGAACATAGTTAAAAACACCTTAAATCTAAGAATTCATAAATGGTCCTTCTACACAAGTTCTTCTGCCTTTTTCATCTGCGCAACTTCCACAAACTCCAACACCGCATCTAGTCATGTAATCTATAGATGAATAAACTCTATCTGGATTAGAAACTTTTAATTCTAAATTTAAGACTGCATTTATCATCGCTCTAGGTCCACAATTAAAAAAATAACTTCCCTCTTTTAAATCATCCATTAAATCTGTTACAAGGCCCTTTTTTCCTAAACTTCCATCTTCTGTTGCAATTAAAACTTTTCCATATTTTCTAAAATCATTTAAGTAAGCAATATGTTTTTTATCTTTTGCTGCTAATAAAACTGATACATTTGCTTTTCTAGAAAATCTTTTCGCAAGAGGATATAATCCCACAATTCCACAACCTCCTCCAACTAAAACAATATTTGATTTTTGAGGAACATCAACTCCTCTTCCATAGGGTCCTCTTACATAAAATGAGTCTCCTTTTTGAAGTGAATTAATTTTTTTTGTAAATTCTCCTTTTTCTAATATTCCTAAAGTCAGGGGATTATTATTCATAATAGAGAAGGGTTTTTCTCCTATTCTTGGAATCCATGCAAAAACAAATTGCCCAGGTTCTGCATTTATTATTTCATTAGTTTGAATAATTTTAAAATCACATGCTAAACCTTCTTTTTTTTCAACTCTTACTTTTTTATATTGCATATCTATTTTTTTTAATAAGGATTCTGCATTGTTTGTCCAACCATTGCTTCTTAAATCATCTACTAAAATATTAAAATAATTTTTTATTTCTCTTTCATTCATGCCAGCTAAAGCACTTCCTATTCCAAAAAATGTTGCTCCAGCTTCTGCATATTCTTCAATATCTGCAACATTTCTTATTCCTCCCATCCCGATTATAGGAATATCTTTACCTACAGCTTTTCTTACATCTCTTACGCATTTAAGCCCTATAGGAGTGATTCCTATTCCTGACAAACCTCCAACTTCATTTGTTAAAACAGGAAGTCCATCTACAGAATGATATCCTGGTCCAATTGTATTTATCGCAGTTATTCCATATGCGCCAGCAGAAAGAGCAGATTTAGCAATCTCTCCGATATTTCCAGCGTTTGGAGTTAGTTTAGCAAAAATTGGTTTTTTTGTTATTCCTGTAATTGCCCTTACTATTTCAGTTACGATTTCAGGGTCTTGTCCTAATTGCATACCATAACCTTTTGCATGTGGGCATGAAAGGTTTAATTCAAAACCATCAACATAATCGTCTAAAGTTTTTGCAACAAAAACGAATTCATCTCTATTTTTTCCAAATATTGAAGCAAGTAAGAATTTATCTTTTGAAATTTTTGTAGAAGAAAGTTTTTTTGCATATTCTTCTGCTCCAGAATTTGTTAATCCAACAGCATTAACAAAACCACCTGGGATATATTGTGCAAGAATTGGTTCTTTATTTCCTATTCTAGGTTCTGGACCTATACTTTTTGTTGTCCATATTCCTATCTCAGGAATCATTGACAAAATTCTTTCAGCACATTTTACATCAGTCATAACAATTCCCGAAGGAATTGTAAATGGCCATACTAGTTTGTCTCCTATTTTCTGTTTTTGCAGTTTCATTTTAAGAATTATAATTGAGATGTATGTTCAATTGCTGCAGCATGCATATCTTTGGCCTGAAAAATTCCCCTTCCTACAATACCATGAAATCTATCTCCTGCAGCAGAAGCAGCAACACTAATCTTTCCTCCCTGTTCAACTAATCCCGGAGAGTAAAATATAGGAGAAACCCCTTCTGCTTCGATAACATATTTGACTTGTTTAATAACTTCTGGTTTATTTCCAGGAACAACAAAATTATTTATTCCTGCTCTTGCTGCAATTCTATACATATCTAAAGCTCCTTCATCTGTAATAAATCCACCCTCGCTTACTGCATAAGCAGGATGAGTCATTCTTCCACCAACAATAACTTTTAGTCCGTTATCTAAGGCATGATATATGTAAGCTCTTTCTGTTTCAGGTCCTGCTTGTGGAAATAAAATAACAGCATCAACACCTGCTTTTTTACAAACTCTTGCAAAATTTTTTCCTGTGTCTGGAATGTCTGTTCCTGCTTTTTGATGATCATAGATTATTGGTTTATTTGTATGTTTTCTTGCTGCAGCAACTACAGCAGGTAAACCATATCCTAATCCTAATTCAAATCCGACTTTATATCCACCAATTCCTTCAACATCAGCAGTTTGTTTTACTAACTCTTCAAATTGTTCTAATGTTTCAACATCACACGCAGGAATAACACTTCTATCTCTCCTAATTATTTTTTGTTCAAGGTCTCCTAATCTAGTTGCTATACATTCTCTTGCTCCCTTTGTTCCATATACTCTTATATAATTTCCTAATCTTTCTAATGCTCTTTCAGAAACTAATTTCTCTCCTTTTAAAAAATCAAAAACATCTAAAGCATCAACAACAGAAACTACTTTTGTTCCTGTTTTTCCTTCATATAATTCTATCGCGCTTTTTCCACTCGCATCTATTCCAACTTCTTGTCTATCAACAGCAATTGCTAATAATGGAAGATTTGTTCTTCCCAAACTTTTAAGAAAAGCATTTGCTTCATATTTTGCATCACCTGCTGTAAAAACATCATCTAATTGAATAATAGCATCATCTATTTTTGGAATTCGACCAACAATTAATTTTTTTATTCTATCTTCTGGACCTAGATTTGAAGCTTCTCCATGAGTTTTTTCATCTTTTCTTGAAAAACACCAACCAATATTATGCCCCTTCGCATCCATAGCCATTGCAGTAGGT
>Ga0265292_1003284_pt1 | contig 10050 bp, 9 predicted proteins | sample Munlanlewell296A_FD_189080 | JGI IMG/M metagenome (GOLD analysis project Ga0265292, IMG submission 189080) | Leachate microbial communities from a municipal landfill in Southern Ontario, Canada - Leachate well 296A | ecosystem: Engineered > Solid waste > Landfill > Unclassified | place: Canada... | reverse complement strand
GCAAGCGCTGATTAGGTCTCATCGGCTTCCGGATCAGTGTCATTTCCGTCGAGACCAGAATGGAGAAGCATGTTGACGGAAAATTTATCGAATCCTTTGGCAGCAAGTTTGCGAGCAATTCGCCTGTTTCTACGGAGGTAGGCTGCCTCAAGGCGTCTAGCTTCTCTCGGATCAGGACTGGTGACGAAGAGGCTTGCTAGAGACGCAAGACGCTGCCGACGTCCTGTCTCGTATAACCGAACATGAGAGTCATCAGTCATGCGATGCGAAGCATAATAATCGAGGTACTCGCCTCGAGAATCGCTTCCGAAAGTGAACTGGATCAACCAGCCGTCAGCTTGAATGAAACCTGGTTCACGGGAAGCTAGCAACCCAGGTGGGATTTCGAGACCCCAATTAGCAAAATCTGCTCGGAACGCTTGTGCTATTCGATTCATGAGTCAACTCCATGTGATATCGAACGGTTTTGCTTCGCGACATCGTCCCCGAACGAGAAGCATCCCCGAAGGGAGAAGTGACAGCGGAGCCGGCTTGATGCGCTTGTTAGGTGAGAGCGTCCGACATCGATGCACCGACAGACTCGAGACCATCGGGATTGTTGACACCCCCAACGAAGACAAGATGGTAGGCGGTGATGGTGCTCCCTTTAATAGGAAGCATATCGCGGATCTTCTCCTCAATCAGCCGGGCTTGCAAGTTCTTGCTTGTTCCTGGCTTGAGGCACTTCGAGCCGTCAAGCACTTGGATGAATAACACTCGATTGCTATACGGAAACACATGTTCCGGCCGCGAATCTTGGATGAAGTTCGTTGCGAAGGCCGATTGCATGAACTTCCCACAGATCTTCGTCGGTATGAACCCGGATTCCTCAATTTCGACGATGATCTTGACTAGACCCTCTGAAACGATGAGCATATCGACATCACACATATGGGTCTCGCGCTCTTTGGTGTGTCCAACAAAAAGCGGTAGGTGCTGCGTGCCACCACAGGCTGGGTCTTGGAATAGCTCACCGCGGCCAGCGCGTCGCTGCTGTAGTTCTTTAACAACTGCTAAGTGGAACGGATGGGTCATAGTTTCCTCCAATTCTAGTATCTCGCCTAACGAAGAAGCTCATCATCAGCTTTGGAGGGCAGCGGAAAAGCACTCCGATGAAGAGCCTTGCTCGGCATTTTAGTTTTCAATAATTTTCGAAATTGAGTCAATGTGAGCATGCAATCAGAATGTAATCCGTAACCGGCAAAACTGGAAACAAAAAATTTGAGATCAAAGTGCTGAGTCTGTCCAAATGCGACAACCTCTGGACTGTCGAGTATCGAACTTAATTTTGTGCTTCTTGGATTGTGATTAGCCAGGATAAAAATCACTTCAGGCTTGTCAGCGGCAACCAGTTTGACCTTTGTTCCGTGACTACTCCGATTGAAACTCAGCAGCCCGAGTTCGTCGAGTTGGTTGAACTGCGCCTCAATCGTCTCCAGCAAAGACTTGTATTTATCATTATCAGAAACCAGTGCGTCAATATCTTGTAGATGTTTGAGCAACCCAGCACTACCACCAAGAGCGCCATCACCGTACTTCATTTCTATCAAGGCCGCCCGGCAGTTGCTGCCATTCTTACGATGTGAGGCAAGCCAGCGAATTGCCAACATATCGAAACGTGCGCCAAGGCCTAAATCTGCAAATTCAATATCTGAAACAAAATACTCGCTTTCATTTGAGATGGTAGAGTTATTATTCTCACGGGCAACCAATTGCTGAAACTCACGCTCTGGCTTGCTCTTGTTAGAGAAATAGATGTCCATTATTTCTTTAAGACGCTGGAATTCGTCAACCCATGCTCTTGCATCAACCTGATCTTTGATGGTAGTCGGTAGAATTGGAACTGTTTTCCCAAATTTATTGTATTGATCATCAAAGGATGACTGGTAAGTATCTTTGCCTTGTTCTTTAACCCTGAGGAGGTTGCCACCCCGATAGTAAATATTGATGTAATTGCCTCTAATGGCGAGCATGAGCGTATCGTCTTGCCTTACGCGTTCAAGTATTGGGTGAAGCAAGCCATTTGTACTCTTCAAATCATCGAGAAAATCCTTGGATAGTTCTCTCATTTATACCTCCCACCATTCGCCATCATCATGTGCCTCCACATTAGGAAAAAGCTCAGGATAACGCTCTGGCATAAAGCTGTGAATCGGAACCACCTTGCGGGGGTTGATAGCTGCAACTAATTTCTTGAGATCTACGGGGCTGGCATGTCCCGAGGTGTGAATATTGTGTTTCGGGATAGCGTGCCGCTCCAACCATTCTTTTATCATATCATAGGCGCCCTGTTCCCAATACCCCTCCCATTGGGAATAGATGTAGACAGCCCCTGTCAGACATTTCCCCCGTTCAAGGTCGAACCTGTGCAACGGTCGAAAAAGAAGGGTTGCTCTTCTGGGGGCCTCTTGAAGATGTTCGATGTAGATTCGATTAGTACCATGGCGGGTTAGCAGGTCAAACCATGCATTCTCTTTTATCTGGATGCGTTGGGCTTGTGGAACGAACAAGGCGACTTCCGGCCAGTCGGATTGGGGAATATGCTGATTACCAGTCGCCTCCAGAATGGCTGCAGTGTAAAGGTCGATAACCAGTTTTCTGCCTGTTCGCTTTGAAGCCCTCATGATGGAGACAACCCGATCGATATTCTGAGCCGAAGTGTGAACCAGCGCCAAACCTTCTGCTGCTGAAAAGACTTGTATTAATTGTGCTTCGATGTCACTTTCTTTAGAGAAATTCTGATCATCACCAATACGGCTGATTGACGAACCTTCTAACAGCAGTGCATCTATGTTCGTCGGTGGATTTGCTACTAGACGTTCAAACAATGCAGCCTTGCGACCATGGGCCCGGAAATCACCGCTGTAGAAGATACTTTTTCCGCCACTCTCAATCTGAAGTGCGTAAGCGTCATAAGCTGAGTGGTCTACGAGAAAGGGCGTTACACGAAAAGGTCCGATGTCGAAGCTTTCCCCTGATTGGTAATTCCAACCTTTTGCTGGAGTAGGCCAGTTCCCCGGCAGGAAAGGGGCGGCAGCTTCAAGTATCCGGCGAGCGGCGGCTCCCATGCCAACTGGAATTTTCGGAGAGATGTGGGCAAGTAAACCGAAATGGTCGAGATGGGGATGTGATATTAGGACGCCCAACAGGGATGGGTCTCTGCCGTCCAATCCGGCAGTTTTGGGAAGATATTGTCTACTATTCTCTTCCGCGTCCAATGGCAGGCCGAAATCAATAAGTAGTCGCTGTCCGCAACTTTCGACCTCAACGCAACTACCACCTATTTGTTTGCTACCACGATGAATGCATACGCGCATGACGTTTCCTTTCTGTTGCCGAACGGTTTGGCAGCAGCGACGGGAATGGCGATACTTCCTCTCAAATATCGTGTATTTCTGGCGAAGCAGTGCATACTCTCAGCGGCTGAACCGCTATCCGCTGGAGTCGGAATTATCATCCTTGATCAAATCAAACAGATGGGAGAATTGATTTTGTCTTAAACAATACTCAATCAACGTTGTGTTTTTTGCGGTTTACTCATCCCAGTTGAGAATTGATCGTAAACATGTGTAGGACAAATCATAATTTCGGAAGCAACTCTTTGTACCTTCTAATTTTTTGTTCTTTACTCATTTTTGTATAACGAGGAGAAGGAGACGGCAAGGGAATAAGTTCTATGATTGGATGGCGGTTGACAATGTCTTTGAAGACCTTCTTAAATCTCTTTTCTACAAATCGACTAGAAAAAAAGATTTTATCGATTTGATTACTGTCTAAAATTTTTGTGATAACCTCGTTATCGACGATGTTTACTAGATTATTGTCAAGGTTGGTACCTTCCTTTCTTTCGCATTGGTAAATGATATCTGCCATAGCAATGCCTAGTTTGACGAATAGCTCTTGCCTGCTAAGCTTGTTTCTTAATTCAATTCCGTATACCTCTTCAAGTATTGGCCAGAATTGATTCCTTTTTGTCGCATAGAACCAGTCGTAAGAATCATCAAAAGCAGTATTACCCTTCACTGCTTATCTTCCAGTAAAACTGCCTAAAATTAGATATTTTACGTTCAGAGGGACAAAATTACCGAATGCATGTGTTTCTATCATGGTTAATAAACCTTTCGTGCTAGTTTTAGAGACTGAAGTCTTCAGTAGAGCAAGGGCTGATTCTGGATGTATTCGCCATCGCGGTAGGACTGATAGTTACCCAACAAGCCCCGCACAAATCCATGCTGCTTAGCCGCCTGACACCAGCAAGCAAACGATGACTTTTCAGGACACACCACGCCGTGTTGGCCCGTTTTTGGATTGTAAAGGCTCTGTTTTTTACGCCGCCACTGCGTAAACATGCACTTCTTTATCAAGTCGGTCTTGCAGGTGGTCTTTTTCTACTTCAAGGTCATAGCGAGTTTGCATGTTAATCCAAAACCGCTCGGATAGCCCAAAATATCGGGATAACCTAAGAGCAGTATCTGGGGTGATGCCTCGTAACCCGTGAACAATTTCGTTGATGCGCCGAGGTGGAACGCTAATATCTTTAGCCAACCTGTATTGACTAATGTTCAGCGGCTTGAGAAACTCCTCCATGAGGACTTCTCCGGGGTGAATAGGGGAAAGTTTTTCGTCCATTTTCATTCTCCTTCAGAAAAAATCCATACCGTTATAAAAGTGATTAGTGATAATCCACGATTTCCACATCATAGACGTTTTCTTGCCGCCAAATAAAGCAAATTCGCCATTGGTAATTGATGCGGATACTATTTTGACCTTCTCTGTGGCCAGCCAGTTTTTCAAGACGATTACCTGGCGGGATGCGCAAATAGTGTTAGTAATGTCAAGCGTCGTGGCTCACAAATGCCCCGATTTTCAAAACATGCGCATAAAGGAACGGGCATTGCGGTAGGACTGCCAGTCACCCAGGTGCACCGGTTGCCTGCTACCTGGTCGCCTGACCATCACCAGGACTGGACTCGCTCTGCGACCAGCAAGCAAACGATGACTTTTCAGGACACACGAGGAGATGTTGGCCGGCTTTATGATTGCGACGGCACTATGTTTTCGAGTGAAACTTTCAGCACTTTTGCAATGGCTGATAAAACAACCAGTGAACCTTTGCGCTTATTCGTTTCCAACTGCGACAGATATGGAATACTGATACCTGCATTTTCAGCTGCCTCTTGCTGAGACATGCCACGATATTCACGCCAGACTTTGATTGGATTTTCACCATCAAGAATCGCATAAACTACTTCGCTAGGAACTAATTCATCGTCGCCGCGTTCTAGAGCCGCCTTCGCACTGTCATAATCTTGAACATCTTGCAACATTTCTGCCTTATCGACAAGTTGCAGATAAGTCTCGTAAGGGACAATCGCCCATTCTGGCTTATTACCTTGTTTAATTATTTGTACATTCATCGGTACACCTCGCCCCTGGGGGCAATTTTCATAACAATAATCATAACTTCATTTTTATTGATTTCGTAAATCACTCGCCATTCACCAACCCGCAAACGATAACCTGGCCTACCTTGAAGTTTTTTAGAATTAGGAATGGACGCAAAAGGGTCATTGGCAATTTGTCCCAATTTTTCCCGAATTAAATTTGCAGTGTTTCGGGGCATTTTGAGCAATGACTTGGCGGCTTGGGTAGTGTAGGTGATTTTGTACACACGCCTATATTAGCACAATGCTAATGGATTATCAATGGCAATTTGCTTATTGTGCCAAGTGCAGGCCAACTTGGTTCTCAGCTGTCATTTGGTGGCTAAGTCCCCGGAGCGCAGCACAGGGGGCAACAGCTGATGGGCCGTTTCGGTTCTAATCACCGAAATTGATTTAGGCATTAGGTGGTAATAGGTTAACAAGAGAATGAGCAATTTATGAAGTATAGATAATATGTGGGGCAGAGTCAAGCTGTAATGGAAAGCAGATCGTTTCGCTCCATTTCCTGGGTTCATCAGACGGCATCATCTGTGTGAGTACCACCATGATCTATATCCACGTCCTTAATCACTGCGGGCAGGCGGTTCAAAAGCCTACTTTCGTTATCTGTTCGTAAACTCATCCAGCGCCTCCGCGGCGCGTTCCATTTCCTGGCCTTCGAGCGGCCGTACTTCATGGCCGTCTCGATGGAGTGACCAGTTAATTCCACCCGCAATTCCGTGCTCACCCCTGCCTGGCGCAGCATGTACGCATACGTGTGGTGCAGGACATGCGGCGTGTCCTGCACCGGCGGATCGAGCTGGTCCAGGCCGGCACGACTCCCCGCCTTGGCGACCATGTTCTGCATCGAACGTGGGGACGAAGTCGGGCAGTAAGTTCCTGTGTCCGACCTGCGGCAAGATCGTAAAGTCCGCCGCCTGGCGGCCATCCTTTCCATGTATCATATCTCTCGATGGAGGGAGCGGATCTCATTTGTCCGGTCATCCCTAGTCGTGCGCCTTCCAAAGCAAGGTGCAGTAGATCAGAAATTAATGCTTGACGACTTAGAACATTTGTTTTAGAATAATAGCACTGAAAGATTATTCGGTGGGTATCCTTGCTGCTTATTCTTTGGTACCTTTTAAATTATATATTCCAGTGTTACGTCCCGGTGTCTTTCCGGCCTATGGTGCTGGTGCTTTTCCGGCACGGATGTCCCGGTATTTTTCCGGCCAACGGTGTCCCGGTGTTCTTCCGGCCAACGGTCCCGGTGTTCTTCCGGCCAACGTCCCAGTGTTCTTCCGGCCAAAGGTCCCGGTGTTCTTCCGGCCAACGGTCCCGGTGTTCTTCCGGCCAACGGTCCCGGTGTTCTTCCGGGAGAGAAGAGAGTTTTCGTTTGTTTTGCAAAATACAAAAAAGCCGCAGCCTCGAGCCGTCACAGGCATACATTATAATGTAGAAGCTCCCGAAGAAAACAAGGGTTCTCGGAAGTATTCGTTTGTTCCTCTTTTTTTCCCGAAAACAAACGAATAAAGAGTGAACATGATGATGAAGGAACCCTAGAGGAGAAGGAGGAAAATCTTCGTTCTTATTTCCCTTGCAGCGAATAGTTGTGGCAAGTTTTTACAGTCTTCCAACACACCGATTGCATAAATCTTACAGTTCCTGCTCCTGTCGGTGATAAAATAATCTTGAATTCTGAATACATCTAATGACCATGCTTCCTGACTTCCGTGTTCGCCAACGCGACTACCTGCTCGAAATAGCACGCGCCCTCACCCAGGAACTCGACCTGGACAAACTCTTGGCGCGCATCCTGCGCATTTCCATCGAAATGCTGGCCGGGCAGGCCGGTATCCTGGCCCTCAAAGAGACCGGCGGCTGGCGCGTCGCAGCGGCGCACGGCATTCCCCCGGCATTTCTGAGTTATCTCCAACCTCTGTTGGCCGAAGAAAAAGTCGCTGAACTCAACCTCGTCGAACTCAACCGGATGTTGAAGGAATTGACCTATACTGCCAGCATGGGATTGCTGAACGGCGTCGGCATTCCCCTCGCCGCTCACGGAGGGGTCATCGGCGTCATCTTTATCTTCCGCAGCTATCCGGACCTGTTTTCGGCCAACGACAAATTGCTGCTCCAGTCTTTCGCCGACCAGGCCGCCATCGCCGTCTTCAACGCACAACTCTACACCCAGATCAGTTATGAAAAAGGCCGCCTGGACGCCCTGGTCGATTCCGCAGCCGACGGCATTCTCATCCTCAACGCGGACCATACCATTGAACGCTGTAACACCGCTTTCGAAAAACTTTACGGGCATCCGCGTGAAGACATCCAATCGAAGGCTCATGCTGAAATCATCCGCTGGGCGCGCCGTCCCGAAGGTTCGACCCTTGAGGAAGCCGAGTCTGGCGGCTGGCCGCTGACCACCCACGCTTACCTTTATGTGGAAGGCGACCTCCAGCGCCCGGAACCGCCTGCACTTCCGGTTGGTATCACCTACGCCCCGCTCCTCGCTGCAGACGGGACACTGCGCAATGTTATTGCCACCGTGCGCGATATCACCAAGTTCCGCAACGCTGAACAAATCAAGAATACTTTTGTTTCCATTGTCAGCCACGAACTCAAAACACCCGTCGCCCTTATCAAAGGCTACGTCAGCACCTTGCGTCGTGAAGACGCCAAATGGGATAAAGCCATCGTCAAAGATAGCTTGGCCGTGATCGAGGAAGAAGCCGACCATTTGGCCGCCATGATCGAGGATTTACTGGACGCTTCGCGGCTGCAGGCTGGTGGTCTGACCACGAACTTGTCCGACATTTCCATTCCCGTTCTGGCCGAACGGCTGGCGGAGCGCTTCCGCACCCAGACCGACCGTCACACCATCGTGGTGGACTTCCCCGCAAAATTCCCCGTTATCCTCGCCGATGAGAACCGCGTCTCCCAGGTCATCTCCAATCTCGTCTCGAATGCCATTAAATATGCCCCCAGAGGCGAAATCCGAATTAGTGGACAAGTCCGGCCTGAACAGGTGATCATCACCGTCAGCGACCAGGGTCCCGGAATTGACACAGCCGACATCCCTTATATCTTCGACCGCTTTTACCGCTCAGATCAGGCCGTTCGCAAAACGAAAGGCGCCGGGTTGGGACTTTACCTGGCCAAAGCCGTCGTTGAAGCCCATGGTGGACGCATGTGGGTGGACCCGCAACCCGGTTCCGGTGCCCGCATCTGTTTTTCCCTGCCGCGTTCGCGCGAAATGAGGTAAGATAGTCCGTTCGCCGGTAATAACCGATCCCATTTTATATCGAGAGTATCCATGCCTCCTCAAAAGACCCAGATCTCCTGCCCGCGCTGCCGCCAGCCGGTCGTCGCTCAAATCGAGCAACTCTTTGACGTTACTTCCGACCCGGGCGCGAAACAACGTCTCTTGGGCAGTGTTTCCAATTTTGTCGTCTGCCAGTCCTGTGGTTACAACGGCCCGCTGGCCACCCCCATCGTCTACCACGACGCCGATAAAGAACTCCTGCTCACCTATTTTCCGGGAGAACTGGGGATGCCTGTCAACGAACAGGAAAAACTCATCGGCCCGCTCATCACCCAGGTCACAAACCGCCTGCCGCTCGAAAAGCGCAAAGCCTACCTCTTGCGCCCGCAAAGTTTTCTGACTTATCAGAGTCTCATCGAGCGAGTCCTCGGCACGGAAGGCATCACCCCGGAAATGATCCAGGCGCAGCAGAAACGCGTTTCGCTTGTGGAACGTCTGCTCGGCGCGACCAAAGCGGAGGTCCGTTCGGAAATCATCAGGCAGGATGCAGCGCTCTTCGATGCCGAATTTTTTGCCGTTTTCAGCCGACTGATGGAAGGCGCGCGCTCTTCCAGCCAGGAACAGGCCGCCCGCACGATGGATGAGATCCAAAAACAACTCCTGGCCGAGACCGAGTATGGGCGCAAGGTTGCTTCTCAAACGAACGAAATCCAGGAAGCCGTCAAAACCTTGCAAGCCGCCGGGAAGGGACTCGACCGCGAGAAACTGCTCAACCTCCTGATTGAGGCCCCCAACGATGACCGCCTGAACGCCCTGGTCAGCTTCACCCGCCCGGGGTTGGATTATCTGTTCTTCCAGAGTCTCACCGAGCGCATCGAAAAAGGCTCCGGTGAGGAACGCAAGAATCTGGAGACCTTGCGCGAAAAATTACTTGAGATCACCCGCAAGATTGACCAGCGTGCGGAGGTAGAATACAAACGCGCCGAGGCATTGCTCAACAATCTTTTGTCCGCCGAAAACATCCAGCAGGCGACTACCGAACATTTGGATGAAATAAATGATATTTTCGTCCAGGTGCTCAATCGCACCCTCCAGGATGCCAACAAAAAGAATGACTCCGTCTTGATGCCAAAACTCCAGCAGATTGTAGCCATGCTGCAACAAGCCAGTGCTCCGCCCCCCGAACTGGCCCTGCTTGAAGAAATGCTCGCCGCCCCGGATGAAACCGCACTGAACAAAATGATCGAACAACATGCTGCAGAAATCACCCCCGAATTCAGTTCCATCGTCGCCAGTGTTATCTCTCGCAGCGAGGAACAGGCC
>Ga0265292_1003283_pt1 | contig 10051 bp, 10 predicted proteins | sample Munlanlewell296A_FD_189080 | JGI IMG/M metagenome (GOLD analysis project Ga0265292, IMG submission 189080) | Leachate microbial communities from a municipal landfill in Southern Ontario, Canada - Leachate well 296A | ecosystem: Engineered > Solid waste > Landfill > Unclassified | place: Canada... | reverse complement strand
CAGGGAAATACCAACAAAAGTAGCCAAAAGCATTAATAATGCATTAACTATTAGCGAAGGGATCTCGTTTTGCGCAACACCAATCGTCACGCCGTAACAAAATACCCAAACTAAGATAGAAACAAAGATTACAAATATCAACAGTATAAATCTCACATCGCTTATAAGTTTCATATCAATATTTTAATTCCCTCTTCCCCGTAACCAGCTGGGGGACAAGCAAATCACGTATTTTACACAAAACAGCGACATGGCCCCTAATATTATTGATGCCTTCTTCAACATGATTCACCCTATGGTTGTATTCGTCTAATATACTTGTCTTTGGCATAACAATACTGATTGTGCTTAGATGACTTGAGCCATAATTTAATTGAGCTGAACCACTCGCAAGCGATCTTATTTTGCTTTGAAATAAAGGGGAAAGCAAATATTGCCTAACAAACCAGAAAGGCAATCCATCTTTTATCTCCCTAAATCTAATTACACTTGTATTTAGGCAAAGGGGCAAGTGTTTTTTTCTAATAGTTGCGAGTCTGCCTAGCGTTCCGCTACTTGATATAACGATATCATTTTCTTTTAATAGAAAATGAGAATATTTGCGTCCCACTTCTTCAATATCCAAATAATTACATTCATCAATATCGATATCACCATCGACAATTGTACGAATATTTAAAAATGGGATACCAGAGTCACGATATTGCCAGTTTCTTAGCCCTGGCCCCTCCAAGAAACTAACAACATCCCCGAGCTTCCGAATATTCCACCCCTCCGGAATCATGCCATATTCCGTCCCACTCTCAACCATTTTCGCCTTCTTATGCCCTGGATATTTGAACTTCACGAACCACTCCGTATAAAGCCGCTGGGCCATTTCTTCCAGCACCTTGATGCGTTTTTCGTTGTTTTCGATCAGATCGTCGTACGTGGAAAGAACAGAGGCAATTCGTACTTGATCTTCCTTCTTTTTAGGTACAAAGACTTCCCCATCATAAATTATGTTCGCATCTACGGCAGGATAAGCTGCTCCCTTGGCATTATTTGTCAAATAGTCCGTAAATGCTTGGTCAGTGACTGAATAATACAAATATTTGGGGTTATTGTCCCCCAATGCCCTTAGAACAGCGAAGCCCGTCGAAACAACCGTGTTATTCTTTGGGCTTTTGAAATAGAAGAATGATCTTTTGTTTGGCCTGACTGTTGAAAGAATCGTATCACCTGACTTTACTAACCGCTTAGCTCGACTAGGCGCATTTTGAATGTCCATCTCTTGGGTTTCGGTTATATTGCCGGAGCCCACATTTGAGATATCAACATATTCAATCTTTTCAGGCTGATAGTCGCGCCCTACTGAATCGGGGTTTATCTTTGCAATATCCCTAATTTTCACTTTTTGAAAAGTTGCCCTATTTTTTCGCAATTCTTATCCGCTCCATGCCGTGTTTCTCAAATTCTTCCTCATAAACGGCGTTGAGAATTATTTGTCATGATCATTTTTCTTTATATCCAAAAGCTTCTTCACCTCGCGATCAAAGTCGGATATATAATTCTTATCCTGCACTTGGTGATATTTTTCGTATTCCTTCAGGGCCAGTGTCTCTGCGACTTCGTGGCTTATAAGTCCAGCATCACTCAATATTTGTTGTTCGTTAAATTTCAGAAACGCGTCCAGCCTTGATACCCAGTCTTTCATATACATAATGATTCCGCGCTTAGCCTGCATTTCCGCGAAATCCAGGTACATGGTTACGATCCGGTTTAAGTGATCGAGCTCTTTTTCGTTCAGATAGTTTTTGGCGATAACGACATCGGTCTCTCTAATTTTACCCTTTGGAGCGTTTTTCCAAACAGTCAGCCCCATATTCGCTTTAGTACTATCCGCTCTTTCGTGTATTATCTCTGCGGCAGTTTTGCCTGTCATGGCAAAGTGGAGTTTGTTTTGCACCGTGGCAAAGAATTGCTTAGTTATGCCGCTGTCTGGAGAATAGTCCGCGCTACACTCGGCGTAAATATCAGTGATTTTCTGGTACAGACGCCTTTCACTTGACCTTATATCTCTTATTCGAGCAAGCTGCTCCTCAAAGTAGTCTTTGCCAAAAATATTGTGAGGATCTTTGAGCCGCTCGTCATTCATGGTAAAGCCTTTGATGATGTATTCTTTAAGCCTTTCAGTTGCCCAGATGCGGAATTGTGTCGCTTGGGCGCTATTTACCCGATAACCAACAGAGAGAATCGCATCGAGATTATAAAACTTCGTCTTGTATGTTTTGCCATCATCGGCAGTATGTTCCAAAATGGAACTAACTGAATTTTCGTTTAATTCCCCAGTTTCAAAGAGGTTTTTGAGATGTTTTGTGATAGCCGGTCGTTGGACGCCAAACAAAAGCGCTATTTTGTCTTGAGTAAGCCAGATATTTTCATCGCGTAGAAATATCTCCACTTTCACCTTGCCATTTGAGGTGGTGTAAAGTAAAAACTCCGTAAAGCTGTTATTGGGGACGATTTGTTGGTTCTTTTTTTTCATAATTTTTATCTATTTTTGAACTGCCGAGAATTCCTCGGGGGTTGGTATTTTTATAAAACCTCCTTCCAATCTTTAATTATCTTCTTTTCCAATTTGTGCGACTCCCCGGTTAAAGAAGCAAGTTCGGCCATCAATTCTTTCATCCGCTTATTAAAATCAACATCACTAATCTCTTTTTCTACGATCTCCACATAACGTCCCGGATTAAGCGAATAGTCGTTTGCGCGCACTTCATCCAAAGTTGCGACTTTACAGCGGCCTTTGATGTCCGCGTATTTACCCTCGCCCTCTTCCTCACGATAACGCCTTACAATACCGGCGATCTCTTGGATCTGCTCATCGGTCCATGTGCTGTGGGCGCGGTCAATCTCGGTAAAAATATCCTGCGCGTTGATAAAAAGTATCTTTTTCTGCCTCTTTGTCCCGACTTTCCTCTTATCAAAAAACCATAACGTACAGGAAAGAGTGGCGTTTAAGAACATATTTGTCCCAACTGATAGAATCATGTCCACCATGCCGGCCTCGATCATCTTCTTACGGATTTCTTTCTCGGCATGCCCGGCATCTGTCGCGGAATTGGCCATAACAAAACCCGCCCGCCCCTGCGGGCCCAGCGCGCTGGCAAATATTTGCATCCAGAGATAATTGGCGTTACTTATCTCCTTTTTGCCGGTCAGGGGTAAACCTAGATAATAACGCGGGTCTCCCTGGATGCGGGCCGGATCGATCACGATCTGCTTGTTTTTGTCTTTCCCCTTCACGTTGAAAGGGGGATTAGCAAGCACATAATCATATTTTCCTACACCTTGAAAAGGGTCCTCATAGTATGAATTAACTTCGGCTATTTTTCCGGACAGCCCGTGGATCGCCAGATTCATCTTAGCAATGCGAACGTTCGTCTCGCCTTTTTCCTGGCCATAAAGCGCTACTTCGTTCATGACTTGCGTTTTCTTTTTGGCGTGCGCTGCCACAAAATTAGCCGATTGCACAAACATGCCACCGCTGCCACAGGCCGGATCAAAGATCTTCCCATGATAGGGCTCAATGATCTCTACCAGGAGCTTAACAATCGGCTGCGGCGTAAAATACTCGCCACCCTTAGACCCTTCCGCGCTCGCGAATTCACCAAGAAAGTATTCGTATATTCCACCGAAAGCGTCACCTTCAATATCGTCAGGGATTTGATTGAAGTTTTTGAGCAGAGTAATTAGGATGCGATTGTTGTCATCGGCTTTTTTCGAGAGGAAAGTATAATCTTGCGGCAAAACCCCGGCCAAATCGGTGTTTTCTGATTCGATCGCCTTCATCGCCTCATTAACCGCCTTTCCGATATTTTTGCTCTCGGCAAGGCTCATTAGGTAGGTATAGGTAGCTATCTCCGGGAGATAAAGAACTCCTTTTGATTTAAAGTGATCAGGCGTCAGCGGAGCCTGGCGATGCGAGCTCTTAGATTTTTTTCGCTCATTCTCCAGCTCCTCCTTGGCTCGCTTGAGCCGAACATCGGCAAATTTAAGAAAAATCAGGCCGAGAATAGGCTCAGAGATTTCGTTAAGTTTTAGTCCGCTGTTAGCCCGCAGTTGAACCGCCGCCGACCAGAGTCTTTCATGAAGCTGTTTTTGGTTTTGAATTTTGGACCTCCCTACTTATTTTACGCCTCGACTCAAGCAACTACAAGGAGTTCATTCCCTCGCATTCCGGGTATCCCTTCCTGCATAGCTTATGCTAGAATGCTAACGCCATGGCGGAAGAGATCATCAAGATGGTGGAAGCTTATGAAGCGGCCGCGCAACGGATCATCTCCGAGGCGGAAAAAGCGCGGCTTCACGCCGTGAACAGTGCCAAACGGCAGGCCGAGGAGATCCTGGCCCAGGCTACCCAGACCGCCCGCGCCGAAAGCGCCGCCCTACTCCAAAAAGCCCTGGCCGACGCCGCGCTGGAAAAAGCCGCTATCGCGGCCAAAGTCGCCGCCGAGACCTTGACCCTCCGCCGGGAGATCGCCCCCAAACTGAACGAGGCCAAAAAACTATGCCGGTAGTCCCGATGCTGAAAGTGGCTGTCGGCGGCCACCGCCGGGCCGAGACGGATATTATCACTTACTTGCAAAAGCAAGGAACCGTTGAATTGACCGCTTGGCCCGAACAGATAACCCCACCTGGCCAAACCAACGCCCTTGAGCTGGAAATGGTCGAAGTCGCGCACGCCATCAACCTGTTAGCCCCCTTGAGCGGAGAGAAAAAAAGTTTTATCGAGAGCTTTGCCCCCTACAAGGAAACGGTTACGGAGGAACTCCTCCAGCAAACCGCCCGGGAGTTCGATTGGCGGGCGATCGTCACCAAGCTTAAAGCGCTGGAAGCCGAACTGGCCAACCTGCGCAATCTCGAACGCTCTTTGCTGGCAGAGAGTGAGCAGCTGAAACCCTGGACCCCCCTGCCGGAAACGCTCGATCGTCTTATTTGCCAGGAGAAAACTTGTCTCATTACCGGAGCGATCAAAACGAAAAGCCTGGCCGGTTTCCAGGTCGGGTTGGCCAAAGAATTCCCTGCAACCGCTCTTCAGGTGGTCAATTCCCTCCGGGATACGACCTACCTACTCCTCTGCCATCTAGCAAACGAGAGTAACCAGGTCAACGCATACATTAATAAAGCCGCCTTGACGCGGCTCTCGCTCCCTCTTTCCCCCCGCACGCCAGCCGCTGAACTGGTCGAACTATCCCGGCTCCTGGCAGAGAACCGGACAGACCAGGCAGAGATCTGGGCCCAGATCAAAGCCCAGCTCCGCCACCGGACCTCGCTAACTTATATTTATGACCATCTTTTCCAGCTAAGCCTGCGGCAGGCGGTCAAGGAAAAAATGGCCTTGACCAGTTCCAGTTTTTTTCTGACCGGCTGGCTGCCGCGGGAAAAGCTGGCGGCTGTCCAGCAAGGCCTGAAGAAAATAACTCCCCTGGCCGAAATAACGGTTAGCGCTCCGACCGCCGGCGAAGTCCCCCCCACCCTGATCAAGAACCGGCCGATCTTCTATCCCTTTGAACTTATCACTAGAATATTTGGTCTACCGGGACAGCACGAGATCGACCCGACCGGCCCGCTCGCCTTCTTTTATCTTAGTTTCTTTGCGATCTGCCTCTCTGACGTCGGCTACGGCATTATCTTGGCGCTCGTCTCCTACTATTATTATCGTAAACTGACCCTGTCCGAAGGGGGAAAGAAGCTCCTCCTCCTTCTCTTCTGGGGAGGTTTGGCCACCATAGTCGCCGGAGTGATCACCGGCAGTTATTTTGCCATCGACTCCAGTTTGTTACCACCAGCCTTAAAGCAACTTCAATTGATCGACCCGATCAAGAACCCGCTCAATGTCCTCGTCCTCTCGCTCCTGATCGGCGTTGGCCAGAACATCACCGGCCTCTCGCTCGGCTTTTACTGGAAGATGAAGAATAAAGAGTATGAGGTCGCGATCTTCGACTACGGTTTCTGGATCTATTTTCTCCTCGCCCTGGTTGCCTATGTGATCGGCGCCGGGACCGGCTCACCATTAACGGGAATCTTCGCCCAGCTGGCGTTGATCGGCGCAGGACTGCTCGTCATCACCCAGGGGAGGAACGAAGCGGGCCTGGTGAAAAAGGGGTTGTTCGGACTGCTTAGCCTATACCGAACCACCGGTTTCCTCGGTGACACCCTCTCCTATTCCCGCTTGCTGGCACTGATGATGACGACCTCGATCATCGGTATGGTGATAAATATAATCGCCGGCATGACCCGGGGGATCCCGGTCGTCGGCTACATTATAATGGCGGCGATCCTGGTCATCGGCCATCTTTTCAATCTGGTCATCTCGGTCCTGGGGGCCTTTATCCACTCCGCCCGCCTCCAGCTGGTTGAGTTCTTCGGCAAGTTTTACGAAGGGAGCGGTCGCGAGTTTCGCCCTTTCCGGCATGAAACCAAGTATGTTATTATTAAGTAAGGAGGAAACATCATGGAAATTGGCATTGGTTTAGCGGTCGGTGGCGCGGCCTTGGCGGCATTACTCGCGGGGTGCGGTTCAGCCTGGGGAATAGCGATAGCGGCGGAGGCGGCCGGCGGGGTCCTGACGGAAGACCCGGATAAATTTGGCCGGCTGCTGGTCATGATCGCCCTCCCCGGCACGCAGGGGTTCTACGGTTTCCTCGGCGCTTTCTACATAATGATGAAGATCAATCTCCTGGGCGGCGGCCTGCCGATCTCGCTCAATTCAGGTTTGCAACTCTTCTTCGCCGGGTTACCGGTCGGTATCGCCGGCCTGATCTCTGGTTATTATCAGGGCCGGGCCGCGGCCGCCGGCATTTTTCTGATCGCCAAACGGCCGGAGGAAACCGGCAAGGCGATCATTCTGCCGGCCATGGTCGAGACCTACGCCGTGCTTGGTTTGCTCGCCACTATCCTGCTCGTCTCCGGCATCAAGCTCTGATGGGTTTAGCCGAGATCGAGCAAGAGATCAACCGCGAGGCAACCGCCGCCGCGGCCAAGATCAAAGCTAACGGTGAGGCGGAAGCGGTCAGGATCATCGGTGAAGCTAAGGCGGCGGCCGAGAAACTCCGGCATGAAATGTTAACCGAGGCCCTGCGGGAAGCCGACGAGGCAAAAAAAGCGATCGTCGTCCCGGCCCGGTTGGAAGCGAAGAAAAAAATGCTGGAAGAAAAACATCGTCTACTTGACGAAGTCTTTGCCGGCGTTTCTGACCAGATCCGTCAAGCCAAAGAAGCAGAGGCAATTAAGATACTTTATGGATAAATTCGCTTACGCTATCGGCCGGCTCCGTTCTTTGGAAAAAGATCTGCTCGACGAGAGCCGCCTGGTCCGGATGACCGAGGCGCCCGATCTCCAGAGCGTCTATCAGGTCCTGCGCGAGATACCCCACTACGAAGCGGAACTCGCCTGGACGAAAGCTTTGTTGCTCGAATTAGCCCCCGGCAATGAACTAATAACCGCCTTCTGGCACAAATACGAGCCGGGTGTTTCTCTCCAGGACCATATGGCGCTCCTCAAGCAAACGGCCAAAAAGAGCGACAGCCTGATCTTTCGCCGTTACGCGAAGGCCTTTATCACCTTGAACCAACTCAAGCTTGACCTTTTGGCCGGCAAGACCGACGCTGACACAGCGCTGGCCAAACACAGATACAGCGCTTATAGCCGGGCCGTTACGCTTGGTCTTGAAGAGTATAAGAAAACCGGCTCCTTAGCCGCCCTCGAAAGGGAAACCGACAACGAATTTCTGGCGATCGTCCGGCCGGCCAAATATATGGCGTTCGGGATCGAACCGCTCCTCGGCTTTGCCGTCGCCAAGGAGATAGAAATTAAACTTATCCGCCTGGTCCTGGTCAGCAAACAGCTCGGGCTTAAAACGGACGAACTGCGCGGGAGGCTCCGCTTAACTTATGCCTAAGATCGCCTTGATCGGGCCGCGTCCCCTGGTCGCGCCGCTGGCCGCGGCGGGGATCGATGTTTTTACTGATTTCAAAGACATCTCAGGCAGCGGCAACTATCCGCTCGTTTTTATCACCGAACGGGAAGCCGTGGAAATGAAAACGGAGATCGCCGCGGCGGAAGCCACCGGGATCAACGTTGTCCTCCTCCCCGATGGGCGCGGTTCAACCGGCGCTGTCCGGGAAGAGCTCGACCGCCTGATCCGCCAAGCCACGGGAGCCGCCTCATGATCACCAAAGTTGCCGGACCGCTCGTCGTCGCCAGGCTGGAGTCGGCCCGCAAGGGCGACCTCGTTAGGATCGGCGCCAAACGGCTGATCGGCGAGATCATCGAACTCCGCAGCGAACTAGCCTCGATCCAGGTCTACGAAGAAACGGCCGGCCTCAAGGTCGGCGACCCGGTCGAAACGACCGGCGCCCCTCTTTCGGTCGAGCTCGGGCCGGGGTTGATCGGTTCGATCTTTGACGGTATCCAGCGCCCGCTCGATGAGATCATGAAACGTTCCGGCGCCTTTATCGGCCGAGGGATCGACGTCCCCTCGCTCTCCCGCGAGAAGCGCTGGGAATTTAAGGCCAGCGTAAAGAAAGGCGATCAGGTCAATCCGGGTGATGTTCTCGGCACGGTCGAGGAAACTCCGCTCGTCGCGCATAAAATAATGGTCCCGGCTGGCCTCTCCGGCCCAGTCGAAGAGATCAAGAGCGGCACCTTTACAGTTGAAGAGACGGTCGCCGTCATCTCCGGACAAAAAATATCCTTACTGCAAAAATGGCCGGTCCGGAAACGCCGCCTGTTGGGCGAGAAATCACCGGTCAAACTACCGCTGGTCACCGGCCAGCGGATCATCGATACCTTTTTCCCGCTCGGCAAGGGAGGCGCGGCTTGCGTCCCCGGACCGTTCGGCGCCGGCAAGACCGTTATCCAGCATCAGCTCGCCAAGTGGGCCGATGCCGATATCATCGTCTTTATCGGCTGCGGCGAGCGCGGCAACGAGATGACCGACGTCTTGCTCGAATTCCCCAAATTAAAAGACCCTAAGACCGGCCGGCCGCTACTCGAGCGGACCGTTCTGATCGCCAACACCTCCAACATGCCGATCGCCGCTCGCGAAGCTTCGGTCTACACCGGCGCCGCCATTGCCGAATATTTCCGCGACATGGGCTACCACGTCGCCCTGATGGCCGATTCCACTTCCCGCTGGGCGGAAGCGCTCCGCGAGATGTCGGGCCGGCTCGAAGAGATGCCGGGGGAAGAAGGTTATCCCGCTTATCTCGGTTCCCGCCTGGCCGACTTTTACGAACGAGCTGGCTACGGCCAATGCCTTGGTACTCCCGCCCGGGAAGGCTCGCTGACGATCATCGGCTCGGTCTCTCCGCCCGGCGGCGACCTGTCGGAACCGGTGGTACAAAACACGCTCCGCGTCACCAAGGTTTTCTGGGGACTCGACGAATCGCTGGCGCACAAGCGTCATTTCCCGGCGATCAACTGGCTCCTCTCCTACTCACTCTATCTTGATAATCTGAAAGACTTTTATAGCCGGGAGGTCGCCGCCGACTTCCTGCCAAACCGGGCCAAAGCGCTCAAGCTCCTCGCCCAGGAAGCGGAGCTGGAAGAGATCGTCCGGCTGGTCGGACTCGAATCGCTCTCGGCCCAGGACCAGCTGACCCTTTTTATCTCCAAACTGATCCGGGAGGATTTCCTCTATCAGGCCGCGTTCGACCCGATCGACCAATATACCGAACTAAAGAAACAGCACCTCATCCTCCACCTGATCCTGGCCCTGGGAGACCTGGCGGGAGAAGCGATCGCGGAAGGGATCGCCCTGGCCGATATCCAAAAAATAGAAATGATCGGCCGGATCGCCCGCGCCCGGACCTCACGCTACGAAGAGATCGCCGAACTCGAAACGGCCCTTAAGGAAGAAATGCACACTTTGCGAGGGAAACTCTGATGGTCAAGACGATCGAAATAGCCGGACCGCTGATCCTGCTCGAGGGAGTGACCGGCGCCGCCTACGACGAGCTGGTCGAGATCAAACTCCGCTCCGGCGAGAAACGCCTGGGGAAAG
>Ga0265292_1003282_pt1 | contig 10063 bp, 8 predicted proteins | sample Munlanlewell296A_FD_189080 | JGI IMG/M metagenome (GOLD analysis project Ga0265292, IMG submission 189080) | Leachate microbial communities from a municipal landfill in Southern Ontario, Canada - Leachate well 296A | ecosystem: Engineered > Solid waste > Landfill > Unclassified | place: Canada... | reverse complement strand
CCAGGAGGTCGCTCAACGCGGCGCGCATGGCTGTCCGATCGTCCCACGGAACCTCGATCTCACCAAAGCACATCGACTGCTCGTGCCCCTTCCCGCAGGCGATCACCAGATCGCCGGGGCGGGCCTGGGCGACGGCGAAGCGCAGCGCCTCTCCCCGGTGGGGGATGCGCCAGAAGTTGCTGCCTTCCCGGCCTCCCTGCCCGGTGGCCCCGGCGGCCATCTCGGCCAGGATCGCGTCGAGGGACTCGGTGCGCGGGTCCTCGGCCGTCAGGATGGTCAGGTCGGCGAGCCGGGTGGAGACCTCGGCCATCATCCGTCGCTTCTCGCGGTCCCGCAGGCCGGCGGCGCCGAAGACGGCGATCACCCGGCCGCCGGTCATCGCCCGCGCCGCCTCGAGGGCGCGACGCAAAGCATTCGGCGTGTGGGCGAAGTCGACCAGCGCCGCGAACGGCTGGCCGAGGTCGATCGGCTCCATCCGCCCCGGGATCGCCTGCAGTTCGGCAATGCCCTCCGCCGCGGCCGCCGGCGAGATGCCCAGACCATCGACCGCGGCGGCGAAGGCCGCCAGGATGTTCGAGACGTTGAACTCCCCGCGCAGCCGCGAGGTTACCGGCTGGCGGTACCCGCCGCCCACCACCGTGAATGCCAGCCCCGCGGGAGACTCGGAGACATCTTGCGCCTGGACCTCCGCCGTCTGCGAGCTGCCATAGGAAATCCGCCGTCCGCGTGCCAGACTGCTGAGGAACTCGTAGGACTCATCATCGCGGTTGAGAATCGCCGTCCGTTCTATGGCGCTCGACTTCGGTGCGCTCTCGGACAAGCCCGAGAACAGGCGGCCCTTGGCCTGGCGGTAGGCTTCGATCGTGCCATGGTAGTCGAGGTGTTCATGCGTGATGTTCGTGACCACACCCAGGTCGAAGTCGCAGGCCGCCACGCGATGCTGTGCCAGGCCGTGGGAGGTCGCTTCGAGCACACAGTGCGTCATCCCGGCCTCGACCATTTGCGCCAGGTACGACTGGATCTCGAGTGCCTCGGGCGTGGTCACATGGAAGCCGGTGTCGAGCACGCGCTCGCCGATGACGGCGTTGACCGTGCTGATCAGCCCGGCGCGCACGCCGGAGGACTGCAGGATGCGGTGGATCAGGTTGCAGGTGGTCGTCTTTCCGTCGGTGCCGGTGACGCCGATCATCACCATCCGGCGCGCCGGATGCCCGTGCCAGGCGGCTGCCAGGTGGGCCAGCGTCCATCGCGCGTTGGGAACCTTGCGGTACGGGACGCCGCTGGCCGGATCGGGTCCTTCGCCCACGAGCAGGGCCGCCCCGCGGCCGGCGGCCTGCGGCAAAAAGGCGCTGCCGTCGACCGTCTGGCCGGGCACGGCGACGAAGACCGAGCCGGCTGTCACCTGACGCGAATCGGCGGTCACACCCGACACTTCCAGGTCAGGCAGACCGCCGCGTTCGAGTTCGGGGAGTTCGGCGAGCAGGTCGTGAAGGCGCATGTGAACCAGCAACTAGCGACTAGCGCCTAGCAGCTAGCAGCTAGTTGCTAGTTGCTAGTTGCTAGCTGCTTCGTTATTGCAGCGACTGCCTCAGGTTCTCCAACTTGCCGGCAACCGAACCATCGACGACGCGGTCGCCGATGCGAATGACCATGCCGCCCAGGATGCGTGGATCGACCCGGAAGCTGGTGGTGGCGTCGGAGCCCAGGCGGGACAAGACGTCCTTGCGCACCGTCTGCTGCTCCTCGGCCGTCAGAGGCAGCGCCGTGGTGACCTCGGCGCTTGTCGCGCCGCTGCCGGCCTCGCCCTCCAACACGACGACCTTGCCGCCCTTCACACCGCTGAAGAACTCCGCCAGCAACGAGCGCTGCCGCTTCTCGTCGAGCGATTCGCCAATCAGCTTCTGCGTGGCCGCCATGGCCAGCGCCGCCACCTGGCCGCGCAGCTCGCCCAAGTGCTGCAGGCGGGCCTGCTCGGCTTCGACCGCTGCGGCGGTGAGCACGGTCTTCGCCTCGGCTTCGGCACCGGCCTTGATCTCGTGCCCCACCTTTTCGGCGCGCTCGGACGCCTCGCGCACGACCTGCGCCGCGTCCTTCTGCGCCCGGGCCAGGATCTCGGCCGCTTCCTTCTCAGCGTTGGCGCGGGCTTCGGCCGCCACGCGCGCGTCCTCCAGGCCCTGCGCGATCGTCTGCTTGCGCTTCTCCAGCATGCCCAGGATCGGCTTCCAGGCCCACAGGCGCAGGATCAGCAGCAGCAGGATGAAGTTGACGATCTGCGAGATCAGGAAGGTGAGGTTGATCCCCAGAGGGGTTAGCGGTCCCACAATGACACCTCCCTGCAGGCTAAATGCCGACGAAGATCAGGATGAGCGACACGACCAGGGCGTAGATGGCGATGGCTTCGGTGAAGGCCACACCCAGAATCATGTTCACCAGGACGGTGCCCGAGGTGTCGGGGTTGCGGCCGATGGCCTGCAGAGCGCCCAGCACCAGTAAACCGATGCCGATTCCCGGCCCGATGGCGCCCAGCCCGATGGCCAGGCCCGCACCCAGCGCGCGTGCTGCTAGAAGATCCATGCTCGATGTCCTCCTACGATGTCCTTGCCGGGCGACCGGCGCCCGATCCTCATGCGACGGCGTCTACGGGCGCGCTCAGGCGTGCGCGGCCTCGGCCTGCGGCCCGTGCGATTCATCTCCATGCCCGTGCGTGGCCATGTTGATGAACACCAGCGCCAGCAGGGCGAAGACCACCGCCTGGATCGCCCCGACGAACAACTCCAGCCCGTAGAAACCCGCGGGCAGGATGAACGGAATCAGGTTCGACATCACGAAGATCAGCACCGTGCCGGCGAAGATATTGCCCAGAAGTCGGAAGGCAAACGAGATGATGCGGCTGAACTCGGAGATGATCTCCAGCAGCCCGGCAGCGAACTCGATCACGCCGATCGGACCCTTAGCCAACGCCGGCAGGTTGAAGAACTTGAGCAGGTAGCGCAGGCCCTGCGCCTTGAAGCCCCAGGCTTGCACCAGCGCCATCGTCACCAGCGCCAACGACAGCGTGAAATTGAGATCGGTGGCCACACCGCGGATGAAGGGCGTGATGTTGCAGGCGGTGCACATGGCGGCCGGCTCGGCCGCATGCTCGCCGGCCGCGGCGGCCTCCTCGGTGTGCTCGACCTCCACCGGCTTGGTCCCATCGACGGTGTAGAACGAGATTGGACCGAGCTCAATCAACCGCGGCGCGTAGGTCGGGATGTTCGCCAGATGCGGTGCCTCCAGGACCCCGATGCTTTCCGCACCGGGCAGCAGCTTGAACCAGTTCCCCAAGAGGATGAAGAAGAACAGCGTCGCCACGAGCGGGAAGATCGCCTTGCCGCGTTTGCCGGCGACGTTCTCGGCGAAGTCGGCCAGCGCCTCGGACACCATCTCGACCATGTTGCCCAGGACGCCCTGGGGCGGGCGGACATCCCCGCGCCGTGCGTGGCGCAAGCCCAGGCCGACCAGCAGCAGGAGCAGCACGTCGATGATCAGCGTCGTCAGGAAGGTGTTCGACATCTTGCCGCCGAACCACGGGATCGGGATCGGCTCGGCCGGCAGGCTGACGACCGGGAGCGCCCCGTAAGGCGACTTGCCCAGTCCGCCGGAGTACAGGAAGCCGGTGAGCGGACCGCAGAGCAGGACGACCGCGGCCACGGCGAGGATGATCGTCAACGCTTTGCGCACGCTAGGACTCCTTCGTGCCGTCGAGCTTCGCCTGCTCCGCCTGGCTGACCTGCCGGGCATTGCGCAGAACGAACCAAACCATGACCACCAGACTCACGGGGATGCTCCCCAGGACGAAGGCCAGGGTGAACGCCGGGCGCGTCCCCAGCATACGGTCGACCCAGATTCCCAGGAACAACCCGCCGACGGTGAAGCCGGCCGTGATGAAACCGGCCGATACACCGACGCCGCTCGCCCTTCCCACCAGCGCCAGGCCCTTGCCGATGCTGACGTTCGGCGGTTCGACGGGGCGTGCCGACGCAGCTCCTGGACCGTCCGTCGTTCGAGGCTCCATCTGCGTTCCATACGTCCAGCGGGCGTGAAGTGTATCACGAGCGCATTTAGATGGTCAACAAACCAGGCCGGAGTCGGGTCCATTCGCCCGAGCCAGCCCACCCGGCCGTCAACCTAGAAGAGGCTGCTGGCGGCCTGGGTGGCCCACGCCAGCCACGGCGCGCTTAACGTCCCGATTACGATGATCGCCAGTACACACAACCCGAGCGCCAGTGCGTAGGTTCGCGGCACGCCGATCGCCTTGTCCTCATACTCCGATCGGTAGAGATAGACGACCTTGAGCACCGTAAGGTAGTAGTACAGGCCGATGATCGAATTCAACACACCCACAACGGCCAGCCAGATCAGGCCGCTTTCCACCGCCGCGGCGAAGACGTACAGCTTGCCGACGAAACCCGCCAGCGGCGGCATACCCGCCAGCGACAGCAGCGCCACCATCAGCGCCAGCGCCAGGCCGGGGGAACGCCGGCTCAGCCCGGCGTACTCCTTGATCTCGTCCGATCCCGACGCGCGCGCAAACAGGATGACGACGGCGAAGGCGGCCAGGTTGCTGACCATATAGGCCGCCAGGTAGAACACAACGCTCGTCACGCCGAAGACGCTCAGCGAGACCAGGCCGATCAGCACATACCCGGCATGGGCGACCGACGAGTACGCCAGCAGGCGCTTGATGTTTCTCTGCGCCAGCGCCAGCAGGTTGCCGATTGTCATCGTCAACACCGCCAGGATGCTCAGCATCGGCGCCCAATACGCCTGCACGTCCGGGAACGCGGCCAGCAGCACGCGCACCAGGACGGCGAAGCCGGCCGCCTTGGAGGCGGTGGACACGAACGCCGTGATCGGCGTCGGGGCGCCCTCGTACACGTCCGGCGACCAGAAATGGAACGGCACCATCGAGATCTTGAACCCGAAGCCGACCAGCACCAGGATCAACACACCGGCCAGCACCGACGGCGAGACCTCCCCGGCGCGCAACAGCTCGGCCAGCAGGTACAGGTTCGTCCCGCCCGCCAGCCCGTACAACAGGCTGAAGCCGTAGAGCATCACGGTCGAGGTCAGCGCCCCGAACAGGAAGTACTTCAGACCGGACTCGGTCGACTTGTCATCCTGCTTGAGGAAGCCGGCCAGGACGTAGAGCGGGATCGAGGTGGTCTCGATCGCCAGGTAGAGCATGACCAGGTCGGCGGCGGCGGCCATCAGGTTCATACCGAGCGTGGCGACCACCAGGAGCGCGTAGAACTCGCCCTTCTGCCGCACGCCCTTCACGCCCGTCGTCAACAACGCGGTGATGGCGGCCGAGAACAGGAACAGGATACGGAAGGTGAACGCCAGCCAGTCGTCGCGCAGCATGCCGCCGAAGATCATTCCCTGATCGGCATGCGGTCGGCTGAAGACGATGCCGGCCACCAGCGTCGCCACCAAACCGATTGCCGTGAACCATCCCAGCCAGGTCCGCGACCGGCCGTGCCACACGGCATCCACCAGCAGCACCAGCAGCGCCAGGACCAGCAGCAGGATCTCCGGCAGCAGCGCCTGCACCATCCATGGTTCGAACAGCGGGACCGTCACTTACGCACCTCCGAACAGGCGCAGCACGGCGTCGGCGCCGGACTGGACCATCGGCGCCATGACCGCCGGGTAGATACCGATCAGGATCAGGATGCCGGCCAGGATCACCAGCGCCAGTTTGTCCTTGCGCGTGATCGGGCCGATGTGCCCCTCAAACTCCGCCGGCATGGCGCCGAAGAAGACGCGCCCGATGACGCGCATGATGTACGCCGCCGTGACGACGATGGCGATCGCCGCGATCAGCGCGATCACCGGCTGCCGCTGCCATAGCCCCATGAAGATCGGGAATTCGGCCACGAAGCCCGAGAAGCCGGGCATGCCCATCGAGACCAAGCCGCCGACGATGAACGCCACGGCGACCAGCGGCATCACCTTGGCGAAGCCGCCCAGCTTGGGAATCTCACGGGTGTGCGCCCGGTCGTACACCATGCCGACGACGGCAAAGAAGAGAGCCGTCATCACGCCGTGGGAGAACATCTGCAGGCCGGCGCCGGTCAGGCCTTCCCGATTCAGCGTGGCGAATCCGAGCATCACCAGCCCCATGTGCGAGACCGACGAGAATCCGATGACGTACTTGAAGTCGGTCTGCACCATGGCGATGAAGGCGCCGTAGACGACGTTGACCGTCGCCAGCACCAGGATCAGCCCCGACCAGTAGCGCGCCCCCTCGGGCAGCAGCATGATGCCGACCCGCAGCGCGGCGAACGCGCCCAGCTTCATCAGCACGCCGGCGTGGAACATCGACACCGCCGTCGGCGCCGCCACGTGGCCGTCCGGCGACCAGTTGTGCAACGGGAAGATGCCCCCCAGCACGGCGAAGCCGAAGAAGACCACCGGGAACCAGAACACCTGGAACGGCACGGCGGCCCCGAACAGCGAGACCGTGCCGCTGAAGGCGCCGGCCTGGGCCGCCTGCTGCAGTTCGAGCAGGTCGAACGAGCGCAAGCCGGCGGTGTAATACAGCGCCAGCCCGCCGACCAGGGCGACGACCGATCCAATGAACAGGTACAGCGTAAGCTTCATCGCCGCGTACTCGCGCGTCACCTGCCAGCCCCAGATGGCGATCAGCAGGTACATCGGGAAGACGGCGATCTCGTAGAAGAAGAACAGCTGGAACAGGTCCTGCGCCACGAACACTCCGAAGACGCCGGTGGCCAGGATGAACAGGAAGGCGAAGAACTCGCGCGGGCGGTCGTCGATGCCCCACGAGATCAGCACGCCGGTAAACATGACCACGCCCGTCAGCAGCACGAGCGGCAGGTTCATGCCGTCGACCGCCACATGGTAGGAGACGCCCAGTTGCGGGATCCACGGGATCTTCTCGGCCATCTGGTAGCCGCCGGCAGCCATGTCGTACGACACGTAGGCCACCAGCGACAACCCCAGGTCGATCGTGGCCGCCGTCAGCGCCGCCACGCGAATCGCCGTCTTGCGCTCGGCCGGGATCAGCAGGATCAACAGCCCGGCGGCGATCGGGGTGAAGACAATGATGCTCAGGATGGGAAAGGTCATGTTCTGCTCTCTGGGTCCAGCGGTTGGCAGTCAGCGATCAGCAATTGGCCATTAGCCATTAGCAACCAACATGTGGCGGAAGGCGACATTTTTCATTCCTCAGTCTGCTCGTGGTACCTGCTGCCTCGCAGTGGATAGCTTGCTCCGCGGCGCCGTTGCCCGCGGGCCTGCATTCGGGACCGCATCGTCGATTCGCACCTTCCGAATCAACGAGCCGAGCATTTTCTCGACTGCCGTGAGCATCGACTCCAGGCCCTTGTAGCTTCCTGGCTCGATATAGCCCAGGTCGCGAGCCAGGAGAAGCTGGTACTCTAACTCCCGCGCCGAGCCCATACCCACTTGCAGGAACCTGGCCAGCTCCCGGTTTCCCGACCGTCCGCATCCCTCCGCTATGTTCGATGGGATCGATGCGCTTGCGCGCCTGAGTTGAGCGGACAGTCCGAACCGTTCCTCCCTGGGGAACCCTGCCGTCGCCTTGTAGACTCCCAAGGTCAACATGTGGGCTTTCTCCCAGACCTGCAGCCTCCGGAAGTCCTTCATCTCAATCCCCCTATTCTCGACGTACCCGTCGACGTGCCTCTAGCCGTCGACCACGTCTGCCTGCTACTTGCCACCTGCTACTTGCTGCGTAACGGCAATGGGTCGTTCCCCTCCCTACCCCCCAAACAGGCGAACGATCGTCCCATTGATCACTCCGACCATCCACCCCGGCCAGACGCCGATCGCAAGCATCAGCACCATCAGCGGGGCGATGGCGATGACCTCGCGCCGGTTGATCTCCAGCGCGTGACCCTTCCAAGCCTCGTTCAGCGGCCCGTGCAGCACCTGGCGAATGCTCTTCAGGATGTAGATGCCGGTGATCAGCAACCCGAGCATGGCGATCGCCGTGTAGGCGGTGAAGATCGGCCAGGCGCCCCGCACGACCATGAACTCGGACACGAACCCGTTCAGCCCGGGCAGCCCGAGGGAGGCCATGGCGGTGAAGATCAGAATCCCGCCGTAGACCGGCGCCAGCGGGAACAGCCCGCCGTAGGCATTCAGGTCGCGCGTATGTGTGCGCTCGTAGATCACGCCGACGAGCAGGAACATCCCTGCCGCGGACAGCCCGTGGTTGAACATCTGCAGCACGGCGCCGTTCAGGGCAATCACCGCATCGCCGGCCGCCATCGTCCCCCGGGCGAAGGCCGCCGCGGCGATGCCCAGCACGACGAAACCCATGTGGTTGACCGACGAGTACGCCACCAGGCGCTTGAAGTCCGTCTGGCCCCAGGAAGCGAACGCGCCGAACACGATGGCGGCGACCGCCAGGAGCGCCAACACGCCGGCGTACGCTTTCGCCTGTTCCGGGTAGAGCGGAAGCACCAGCCTGAGGAACCCATAGGCGCCGAGCTTCAGCAGCACCCCGGCCAGGATCATTGAACCGGCCGTCGGCGCTTCGGTGTGCGCATCCGGCAGCCACGTGTGAAACGGCCAGATGGGGACCTTGATGGCGAAGGCGATGACGAAAGCCCAGAAGGCGATCGCCTTGACCGTCTCGATCGGCAGCGTGATCGGCAGCCCGTAGACCGTCAGCGGCTGGTTGAGCGTCGGGAACATCGCCGTGATCGCCACCAGGTCGAACGTACCAGCGGCCGTGCCGATCATCTGGATTGCCAGGAGCAGGCCGAGCGAGCCGGCCATGGTGTAGATCAGGAACTTGAACGAGGCGTAGGTTCGTGCCGGCATCGTCCGGCCGCGCCCGTACTCGCGCACGCCCTTCTCGCTGCCCCACTGGTTGATCAGGAAGTACATCGGCACCAGGCCGATTTCCCAGAAGACGAAGAACAGGAACAGATCGAGGGCCATGAAGACGCCGAGCATGCCGGTTTCCAGCAGCAGGAACAGTGCCATGTAGCCGCGTATGTTGTGCTGGATGCTCCACGAGATCAGGATCGCCGGCGGCGTGAGCAGCGTGGTCAGCAGCACCATCGGCACCGAGATGCCGTCCACCCCGAGGTGGAAGCCGGCGTTGATCGCCGCATACCAGGTCGCCTGCTCGGTGAACTGGTAGCCGGCGGTCGCCGGATCGTAACGCACCCACAGGATGATCGAGAGTGCCAGCGGTACCAGGCTGAGCACGAACGCCGCCCAGCGCACCAGGCGCGGCTTCTCACCGGGCAGCAGCATCATCACCAGCGCCGCGCCCGCAGGGGCGAAGAGGATCAGGGAGAGAAGATGACTGTTGAAGAAGTCCATCGGTCCGATCTCCGCCCGGCCCTAGGGCCGAACCAGCAGGACGTACGAAAGCAGCAACGCCACGAAGGCCACGCCCACGACGAGGTAGCCCTGCACCCGACCGGTCTGGATCACCCGGCCACCCCGGCCGGCGCGCTTGATGCTCTCGCCCACCAGGTCGCCGGCGCCGTTGACCACCGGCAGGTCGATGTACCGGCGCAGGTAGGTGCCCACACTGCCCGCCACCAGGGCCACGTTATGAAGAACGCCGTCGATCACCTTGCCGTCCAGGAACTTGTAGGTGAACGTCTCCGCCAGCCAGTAGGCTGGGGCGACGATGAGGCGCCCGTAGAGCTCGTCGAGGTAGTACTTGCGCTTGAGCAGTGTGTGAACCGGGCCCAGCGCCCGCACCAGCGGATCCGGCGCGCCGGCTTTCACGTTGCGGTAGACCAGCCAGCCGCCGAGCAGGCCCAGCAGCGAAACGCCGATCGACGTCAGCAGCGGGATCGGGCTGAAAGTGATCGGGTGCGGGTGCTCGAGCAGTGTCCCGCCGACGAACTCGTGCATCCAGTTCGGCAGCAGGCCTCCGAGCACCGGGAAGTCTTCCGGGATGCCGGCCCAGCCGGCAGCCACCGCGAAGACGGCCAGGACGATCAGCGGCAGCGTCATCGTCCACTTGGATTCGTGGGCGTGCTCGGCCGCCGGCGTGCGCGGC
>Ga0265292_1003281_pt1 | contig 10064 bp, 11 predicted proteins | sample Munlanlewell296A_FD_189080 | JGI IMG/M metagenome (GOLD analysis project Ga0265292, IMG submission 189080) | Leachate microbial communities from a municipal landfill in Southern Ontario, Canada - Leachate well 296A | ecosystem: Engineered > Solid waste > Landfill > Unclassified | place: Canada... | reverse complement strand
GACATTTTGAACGGTGACAATCAACCGAGACTCGTTGAGTTTGGATACTCGGATGACGAGGCGTACGCCGTTGGTCTCACCTGTGGTGGAATCATTCAACTGTTCATCGCGCCGCTTACCTGGTGACCGCCACGTGACGTCGATTTATCCACTATTCGCCAAGCGAATTCGGGACAACTTGCCAGTCGCGTTACTTACGGTGATCGATGGCCCGCAGATTGGTTCGATGCTTGTTGTAACCCAAGACGGGCAGGTGCAGGGAACACTTGGCACATCCGAACTTGATCGAGTTGCGAGCCGTGATGCAATCGGCGAACTCGAAGCCGGACGCACGGGGATTCGTCACTATGGTCCTCAGGGCCAAACAACTCCGGAGGACCTGGGCGATACACCAACGGTTCGTGTCTTTATCGATTCGTATGCCCCACCACCGATCATGTGGATCTTCGGCGCGGTGGACTTCACCGCGTCTCTAGCCAAGGTGGCCAAGGTGTTGGGCTATTGGGTTGTCGTGTGCGACGCACGCGAGGTCTTCGCCACGCGACGGCGCTTTCCGATGGCGGACGAAGTGCTCGTTTCGTGGCCAACGCCGTTGTTCGAAGAACGCGGCATGAACCTTGCGGCGAGGGACGCTGTATGCATTCTGACCCATGATCCGAAGTTTGACGTACCTGCAATTATCGGTGCGCTTGATTCAAAGGTTGGATACATCGGTGTGATGGGTAGTCGGAAAACAAACGCCAAACGCCTGGAGCGCCTGGCAGAAGTCGGAGTCGTCGATCCAGCGCAACTTGCCCGACTGATGTCGCCGATCGGTCTGGACATAGGTGCGCGGACACCTGAGGAAACCGCAATTTCCATCTGCGCAGAGATCATTGCCCAGAGAACGGGCCGCCACGCGTCTTCGCTACGAAATTCGGATGGTCCGATTCACGCAAACGGATCCGCTTAGTGGTTGAAATGGGTGCGAAGACTGTCGCCATCCTTTTAGCCGCCGGATCTGGATCTCGTTTCCATGGCGACGGCCACAAACTTCATGCCGACATCGGCGGGCGATCCGTGTTCAGTTGGGCGCTGCAGGCAGTCGTTGCCTCGCACATTGGCCCCGTCATCGTCGTGACGGGAGCTGTCGAACTAGAGGTCGATGATCACGAGGTCACGGTCGCGCACAATCCCAATTGGATCACCGGCATCGCCAGTTCGTTGCAGGTTGGAATTTCTGCGGCAAGCAAGATTGGTGCGGAGGCGATCGTCGTTGGATTGGGTGATCAGCCATTTGTTGTCACATCGGCGTGGCGCGCGGTGGCCCATTCGCCTGCGCCGATCGCAGTTGCCACCTATCAATCTCATCGTGGAAATCCGGTCAAGTTAGACGCCCAAATTTGGCCGTCGCTGCCAATCACTGGTGACGAAGGAGCGCGAACGGTCTTTGCGCTGTTTACAAATCTTGTCCAAGAAGTACCCTGTGAAGGTTCCTCTGGCGATATCGACACACTCGAAGACCTAGAGCGCATGAGCCTTGAACTAAGAAAGAATCACTGATGGATCTCAACCACGAATTTGTCGTCAACGTTCCGATCGCCGATGCGTGGAACATTCTCACCGACCTCGCGCGAATAGCCCCATGTCTCCCAGGCGCCGAACTAACGGAAGTTGTCGATGATGTTTACAGCGGTCATGTGAAGGTGAAGGTCGGTCCGATACTGGCCCAGTTCAAAGGTCAAGCGAGTTTTCTGTCGCGAGATGGCAATGCCTATCGGGCCACGCTCAAGGCCGAAGGTCGTGACGCGACCGGCAAGGGAAATGCGTCTGCCCTCATTACGGCACAGCTCACGGAAGTCAGCCCGACGAGCACAAAGTGCGTGGTTACGACCGACCTCACTATTTCGGGCAAGGTCGCCCAATTTGGTCGCGGGGCGCTGGCCGACGTCAGCGACAAATTGCTTGCCCAATTTTCAGAAAACCTCAACCAACTCATCTCCACCGGAACGTCGGCTCCTGCAACTACTTCGGAGCCGATCGACTTGCTACAAACCGCCGGAGCACCAATCTTGAAGCGGGCAATTCCAGTGGTCATTGTGATCGCGGCGTTAGTCGTACTTATCAGTGTCATTTTCTAATTCGACAACTCCCGAAGATCGCGTACGAATAACGGAACTGCTCGGACGATCCCCACAGGGCGACTTTGATGTTGTCGTACGCGATGCCAAGGACGAACCAATTGTCGTGTGCAATGCCCCGTTGCTCTATGACGGGACGCCGATGCCAACCAGGTACTGGCTTGTCGGACCTGAGGAATCTCTTCTCGTAGGGCGGCTCGAGGCTGCCGGTGGAGTCAAACGGGCTGAGGCCGAAGTCGACGCAGAACAGATTGCCAATGCGCATTTGCGCTACGCCAAAGAGCGCGATTCACAAATAGCACCCTCCCAACCCGGTCCCCGACCTCACGGAGGAGTTGGAGGAACGCGCGTCGGGGTGAAGTGCCTCCACGCCCACTACGCATGGTGGCTAGCCGGTGGCGATGATCCCGTCGGTTCGTGGGTTGCCAACAAACTCGGTGCCGACAAATCGAAATACACAATCACGAATCAAGTTGAACGCACGACATCAATTCACCCGCGGGTTGTTGCCGCCATTGATATCGGCACAAACTCGACCAACCTGTTAATCGTCGATGCAGATGGCAACGAGCTGGCTCGCGAGGTTCACGTCACTCGTCTTGGTGAGGGTGTTGCCGCCACTGGGTCATTGAACCAAGACGCAATGTCGCGAACGTTGCAGCGGTTAGCAAAATACAAAACCTTGATCGACAGTCACGGCGTTGAATCGGTTCGGGTCGTCGCCACGGAAGCAAGCCGACGGGCGTCGAATGTAAATCTATTTTTGAACGACGTAGCAGCATTGACCGGAGTTACGCCAGAACTATTACCTGCCAGCGACGAAGGACGGCTGACGTATGACGGCGCGCTAGGTGGGTTGCCCATCAGTTCCGAAAAGACGATTGTGATCGATATTGGCGGTGGCTCTACCGAAATCATGATTGGATCTTCCGCGCTCGAGCATGTCATCAGCATTCCAATTGGTGCGGTGGTGATCACAGAAAAGGAACTCCACCACGATCCCCCAAAACCGGAAGAGTTAACCAATGCCATCGGCCTAGCCACAGACTTTGTTGAAGACATCATTCGCGAGCAACCAGGCATCCGCGACGCCACTCGCGTGTTCGGCGTGGCGGGGACGATTGTCACGATAGGTGCGGTTGAGCTTGGGTTGCACTCATTTGACGCCGCCCGATTGCATGGGTTAGTGATAACCCGAGGCGCGGTCGAGGACGTATTTCGCACGCTCGCCACTGAGACACTTGCCGACCGCCGGCACAACCCTGGTTTGCCGGAACAGCGTGCAGACATCATCGTGGGCGGCTGCTGCGTTTTAGTTGGAATCATGCGCAAACTGCAACTCAATTCGATTACGGTGTCGACCCGCAATATCCTTGACGGCATCGTCGCTGAACTTCGCTCCAAAGTAGTGATATGACGCGCTCTGTTCGACGCATCTTGCATCCTTCCGGAGTAAACGCCACCTCGATGCGCCTATACGGAAAACGGGTCATGCTTCGTCCCCTCGAGCCCAAAGACTTTGAATCCTGGAGCGAGGTGCGCAATCGAAATAGCTCGTGGCTCGAGCCTTGGGAACCTCAGGTGCCGCAACACACCGCCGACCCATCAAAGAATCGAGAGGCATTTTCAAATCGATGTGCGGCTAGAGATCGTGAACGTACGGCAGGGAACAATTTCTCTTTCGGAGTCTTTGTTGATGGTGCATTCGCCGGTGAAATCAACTTGAACAATGTGATTCGTGGCGCAATGCAATGCGGCACGATTGGCTATTGGATAGATGAGGCGCGTGCCGGCAATGGATACATTGCCGAGGCAGTGATACTGCTCACTCGATTCGCTTTTGATGAATTGCGACTGCACCGAATCGAGGTGTGCGTCATCCCGCGCAACAGGAACAGTCGCCGCGTGATGGAAAAACTTCAATTTCGCGAGGAAGGTCTTTCCCTGCGCTTTCTAGAAATTAATGGAGTGTGGGAAGACCATCTTCGATATGGATTCACTGTAGAAGAATGGGAAAGCCGGGCCGAACAATTGGCCAAAGCGTGGTTGTAATTCGCTAAACGAGGGTTAAGCGAAATCCCTTTGTGGATTCAACGCTTGAGCACGCTGCTTGCGGGTCATTTTGCGGCGCTTCCATGCCTTGGTTTTCCAGTGTCGAAACAATGGCCGATGACTCAACTCGCGGCCAACTTCGGAATCGTGATGGCGAATCGGTTTCCAGTTTCGCCCCGGTTCGGTGACGTCGTCTGGTTCGACTCCGTGGCTCACAAGGTTTGTCACTTCATGCAACTTGGCGTTAACCCGATGCCGTTCGCTGTGCGCGTGAGCGCGCACTTCGATCTTCGGTGGTAACACCACTTGACGGTGTTGATGGCGCTTGCTCATCTATGCCTCCGTCCTGCCGAGCAGGTGAAGAATTCCTATGTGCTAGCTCCCCTTAATTCCAACCTACACCTAAGGCCAAATGCGGGTCTAGTTTTTGCCGATCTGGGCCTTTAGTTCGGCGATCCGATCGGGGAACCAGGGCTGGTCGAGGCTCCATACCTGCGGGCCGAGTTCGCGCTCGACGGCCTCGTCGTGACTGTCAATGTCGGCCATGTCGGCAATCGTTCGCTTGGTGGCGGTGAGCAGTCCACGGGGAACGGTCGCCGCGCGGGCCGCCAGTTGGTGTGCAACATCCAGCAAGTCGGCGTCATCGACACATCGCCACACCAGGCCGATCCGCTCCGCCTCGGTTCCATCCACAACCTCGCCGAATACGACGGTGGCCATTGTCGATTGTGGTCCGACTATTCGGCGCAGCATCCACGTGTGACCGCCACCCGGATGGATACCGATGTGCAAAAAACGCGTATCGAATTTGGCCCGCCGAGCAGCAATTCGAATGTCGCAGCCGATGGCCAAATTCATCCCCGCCCCAACGGCGGCGCCATTTACCGCGGCGATCGTTGGCAACGGGCTGCGCGCGATGCGTAGAAACCCCTCGTAAATTTCTCCGAGCGACTTCTTCGAGGCGCTCTCGAGGTCTGAAAGTTTGGCTCCGGCGCAAAACGCCGATCCGGCTCCGGTCACGACGATGGCGCTAACCGACTCGTTTGATTCGACTGCATCCATCGTGTCGAGGATGTCGCTGACCATCTCCGATGACAATACGTTGCGTTCGCTTGGACTATTCAGAGTCAACGTCGCAACACCATCGCGAATGCTGAGTAGCACCAAGCTCATAGATCAAGTCTCGCACACCGAGAAGCGCGTGCGTACAAGCCAGAGTAATGTGGCGAGCAATGCTCGACCATGTTTTTACCGATGCGATCAGTGCTCTGCGCGATGCGTTCACAAGTGCATTTCTCGAGCGACAGGCTTTCGAGGAACACTTTCAGTCAGACGTTCTACTCGGTGACCTTGTGTGGGAAACAAGCTACGGCCTTCCTGGCGAAGGTCGCCCGCCGCGCGTGGTCGCCCATGTGACATTCAATTGGCCGAGTTGGAGTCAGGCCACATATCGCCGCTGGTATGTCGAGGAGATCTTTTCCGATCACCCGGCGATCGAAATTGAGGTCGTCTTTCGCGTACAGCGCTTGGAGGGTCAACCAGATCCTTCAATCGTCGATGACATTGCCGTGGCCAACAGTCCCAAAATCGGAAGCGATCGTCTAGAGCGGGAAAACATCACCATTGAAATCTGTCATTCGGGCGACAGCCAAAATCCGGTCGACTATGCCTTAGAAATAACGTATGACGGCGCCTATGAACTGGCCGAAGAGACACTTGCCGACGGAACGAGCAAGTTGCTCGACGAACACTTTGGCGCACTTGGAGGCTGGGTCGCCTCCACCTTGGTCAAACTCGGGGATCTGCATCTCGGTTATCTACCGGCCGAGGACGAGACCGGTCAGTAGCGAAAACCAAAAACCTCTCAGCGATTGCGCTCGGCAATTGCCTGCACTTCGATTCCGCCTCGGGGCCGCTGAGTAAGTTCGACCTTTACCCAAACTGGTTTGGCTGTGGTCATCACTTCGTTGGCAATTTCGGCGGCGAGAGCCTCGGCGAACATGGCCATGTCACGAAATCGCCAGAGGTATAACTTCAGCGACTTTGACTCGATGCAAAATTTGTCCGGATGATACTCAATGACAACTTTGGCCAGGTCGGGTTGGGCAGTCACCGGGCATATCGATGTGACTTCGTCAGTTGTGAAGCGAACGGTGGTGACGTGGGCTGGAGCCGGAAATACCTCTACATGATCGATCGGGTGACGGACAGTTGATCCAAGAACGGCCATGCGCGCAAGCGTATTGACCGTAAGCGCAGACCGCTACACGAGATTCGGCGATATGAGGTCGGCAAGGGAAACAAGCGGCCGCGGACCAACATGCGTAATGACCTCAGAGGCGGCGATTGATGCAATGCGTCCGCATTCCTCAATCGACTTGCCCCGCGTAAAGCCGTATAGAAATCCCGCCGCATACATATCACCAGCGCCGGTTGCATCGACCACACGTTCAACGGGTTCGGCCTTGATGTGCACAAGATCGTCACCGCTAATGACTATCGAACCTTTCTTTTCTCGAGTGACCGCGGCGAACTCGCAATCCCTGCGCAAGAGTTTCAAGGCGCTGTCAAACGAGTCGGTTTGATAGAGGGAAAGCAATTCGAGTTCATTGCTGAACAAAATATCGATTTCGTCGCTGATCAATGCCAAGAAGTCGTCCCTGTGGCGATCCACGCAAAACGAGTCGGAAAGCGTGAGCGATACCTTTCGCCCGGCGGCGTGGGCATAGGCCGCCGCCGTGCGGAAAGCCTGCTTGGCTTCGTATTTGTCGTATAGATAACCCTCTAGAAACAACACCGCCGCTGCAACCACGGCTTCTTCGGAGATATCAGAGGATTCGAGTAGCGCTGCTGCCCCAAGAAACGTGCTCATTGTTCGCTGACCGTCGGGTGTAACGACGATGACGCATAATCCGGTTGGTTCGGTGAGGCTCGTTTGCCCTGGAAAGAACCCGACGCCGATATTGCTCATGTCGCGAATGAATGTTGCACCGAGTTCGTCGTCGGCGATTTTGCCGATGAATCCGGCTCGACCACCCAAACTGGCAAGACCGTATGCCGTATTGGCCACCGATCCGCCGCTTGATTCGGCGACTTTGGAGATCGACGAATAGAGATGACGAGAGCGATCAGCATCGACAAGCATCATCGATCCCTTGACTAGGTCTTGATCAACCAGAAACTTTTCGTTCACGGTGGCGAGGACATCGACTAACGCGTTGCCAATTGCCACGGCATCAAATCGAACCGATGGGTTGCTGGTCAGATTGGTGGATGGCACGTGGAGAGACACTAGTTGCCAGCATCAATCGAACATCGACGCCGAACTAGCCTGACCCAGTGCAACGTCGTTGGGCGCTTCTACCTTCCGAGGCAAACGGCGACACCAAGGCAAGCGCCGATGCAGAGATACTTGTCGTTACGCGAGGAATTCGAGCCTTCGTCGATGGCCTCGTATACGTCATGTTGCCCGGGTACCTCATCTTGCTCGGGTTCAGCGGCCTCCAGGTTGGAGCGGTCGTAACAGCATCCCTTCTCGGTTCTGCGGCACTGACATTCGCCGTTGGCGTGCGCGGCCACGGAGTTCGACGACGCCAACTGTTGCAGATCGTCTCCTTGCTGATGATTGCCACCGGTATCGCCTTCAGTTTCGCCACGACATTTGTAGTGCTCGTCATCATCGCAGCCATCGGCACGATGAACCCTTCTGCAGGTGACGTCAGCGTCTTCCTACCCACCGAACAAGCCGTGCTTCCCGCCACCGTGAGCGATCGGCAACGCACGAGCCTATTTGCCATGTACAACCTCATCGGCGCCCTCGTCGGATCGATCGGTGCAATTTCTACAAAGTTTCCGTTGTGGCTGGGAGATCGCCTCGGTCTCGACGAACTGCAAAGTATGCGCACAACATTTTGGTTATACGCGGTTGCCGGCGTCGCGGTATTCGTTTTGTACCGGCGACTCTCTCCCGCAATCGAGCATGGAGCAGACGACCCCGCGACCGCACTTGGACCATCGCGGAAAACGGTCTACAAACTAGCTGCGCTATTTAGTCTCGATGCGTTTGGGGGCGGATTCGCGGTCCAATCAATTTTCGCCATTTGGGTATTCCATAAGTTTGACTTGTCAACGGCTGATCTTGGAATTGTTTTCTTCGCCACCGGTGTGTTGTCAGCCTTCTCATCGCTTATCGCCGTTCGAATCGCCAAGCGCATTGGCTTGGTTCGAACGATGGTGTTTACCCACATTCCGGCCAGCGTGTTGCTCGTCGCCGTTGTGTTCATGCCCAATGTGTGGTGGGCCATGTCACTTTTTATTTTCCGAGGATTACTTTCCCAAATGGACGTGCCTGTTCGGATCAGCTACGTCATGGCCGTTGTGACTCCTCGCGAACGTCCGGCTGCTGCAAGTATCACCAACGTCCCCCGCAGTCTCGCATCCGCCCTGCCGCCGATATTCGCCGGATGGATGCTCGACCACTCGACTTTTGGTTGGCCGCTACTCATCTGTGCAGCGCTCAAAATCACATACGACCTGATTCTGTTGTTGCAGTTTCGTCACATCAGGCCACCTGAGGAAATTCTTCTATAACTATCGTTTAGCGAGAAACGACCTTAAGAGTTCCCTTTGCCACTTGATCTTCGAGCTCACGCTTGACAATTTTGCCCGCAGCATTCCTCGGAAGTTGCTCGCTGACAAATGCAAGGTGGGTTGGAATCTTGAATTTGGCGATCTTCCCGTCGAGGAATGACCAGACGTCCTCGGCTGTCAGGGTGACGCCGCTATTGGGCAATATTGCCGCTGCGACCTCTTCGCCAAGTCGTTCGTGGGGAATGCCAAAGACCGCAACCTCGTGTACGCCGGGGAGTTCGTAAATTGCGCTCTCCACTTCCGCCCCGTAGATGTTTTCGCCAGCCCGCAAGATCATGTCTTTGACCCGATCCTCGACATAGACAAATCCCTCAGCATCGAGGCGACCGATATCCCCCGAACGCAACCAACCATCGACGATTACCTCGGCAGTGGCATCTGGTCGGTTCCAGTATCCACGAATGAGCATCGGACCAAAAAACCAGATTTCTCCCGCCTCTCCTCGCGGTACCGGCTTGAGGTCTGGGTCGCGCACCTCGACTCGCATCGGCAAGACCGCTCGTCCGGTACTTGTCGGGTGGTCAATATATTCCTTCCCGCTAATCCCAGGTCCAAACGCATTCGTCTCCGTCATCCCATAGCCAAGTTGCGGGTTGCCCTGCTTGACGCTGTCGGCAACCTTTGCCACGAGCGTCGTTGGAGCCGGCGCGCCACCACCGCCTACCGCGCGCAAACTTGACGTGTCATATTTCGCGAAAGACGGAGAGTTGACGAGATCCCAACTTTGTGTCGGCACACCAACGAAGTTGGTGATCTTCTCCCGCTCGATCATTTCCAGTGCCTTGTCCACGTCCCACTTGTACATGATCGCCAGTTTTAATCCGGCGACGAAACAGCTGAGCATGACGGGAACGCAACCGGTCACATGAAACAGCGGCACGATGAGGATGAATGAAGGCGGCATGTCTCCCGAACTTGGAGGCGGATTGCCGTAGGCAGTCAGAATCGCATTGCGCGAGGAAAACGCCATGATCGAGCTGATAATTGCCCGATGCGTGGACACGGCACCCTTCGGTCGACCTGTTGTCCCAGAGGTATACAGGATCGTCGCGTCGTCGTCGGGTCCAATGTCGGCACCTGGGTGAGCCTGGCCGGTCACTAGTGCGTCTTCCCACCGATCGACACCTTCGGGAAGCGGCTTGGCGGCACGTACTACGAGGGACCTGATGCCTTTCGATGCACAACTTGCCTGTCCAACCTCGAAGCGTTGCTCATCACAGATCAGTACCGTTGCCCCGGAAT
>Ga0265292_1003280_pt1 | contig 10065 bp, 11 predicted proteins | sample Munlanlewell296A_FD_189080 | JGI IMG/M metagenome (GOLD analysis project Ga0265292, IMG submission 189080) | Leachate microbial communities from a municipal landfill in Southern Ontario, Canada - Leachate well 296A | ecosystem: Engineered > Solid waste > Landfill > Unclassified | place: Canada... | reverse complement strand
ATTTTTGTGTTTTATAACTGCCATAATAAATAATTAAAATATAAAAATGTACAAAATTACTTACTCAGTGTGTCTTTCTCCTCACACACATAAAAGCCTGCTGGCTTTTTGCTCTGCTCGGCCCGTCGGCCTGCGCAAGGTTCGGATAAAAACATACTTTCGCTGTAATTTTGTTATGAAGTGACTCAGTAAGAAAGAACCTATTAGTAAGTATACCAAACAATAGAAAAATAATCGCCTTAAGCGATTATTTTTTAGAGATTATTTCTTGAGGCCAAGTTTTTTAATTAGAACAGCATATCGTTTTGGGAATTTCTTTTCGAGGTATTTTAGATGAGTTTTTCTATCTGCAACCATTTGCAACAGTCCTCGGCGAGAGTGATTATCCTTAGCATTTTTCTTTAAATGTGAGGCAAGCTCGTCTATTCGCTTGGTCAAGACAGCAATTTGCACCTCAGGAGAGCCAGTATCTGTCTCGTGAATCTGAGTTTCTTTGATAACCTTTGTTTTTTTGGTTTTCGTAAGCATTGACACTAGGATAGCATAAAAGATCACTCCATGCAAGGGTTACAGTGTAAATGCCATAATAAGGTGTAAAATCCGCAAAACAGCCACACCGCAGTGTCGCACAATAATTATGATATAATTTGCCTATGGCGTCTCTAAAAAAACTTAAACAGCAGTTTCTAGAGTATATTGAAATCGAAAAGGGTCGCTCGGTAAATACTGTAGAGAATTATGACCGGTACCTCACTCGTTTTTTGGAATATATTAAAAATGATTCTCCTGCTGATATTACAGATACATCAGTACGGGAGTTTCGGCTCTGGCTCAATCGGCAACCTCTAAAAAACCTCGGTAAACTGAACGAAACACTAAGCAAAAAAACACAGAATTATTATTTGATCGCCATTCGGGCATTTCTCAAATACATGGCACGTCAGGAGGTCAAAACCCTGCCTGCAGAGAGGATTGAGCTTGCAAAAGTACAGGAGCGATCTCTAGATTTGATCACTGAGCCAGAATTGAAGCGACTTCTGAATGCCCCAAATGGAGATAGTCTCAAGGATTATCGCGATCGTGCAATACTTGAGCTTCTTTTTTCTACTGGGTTGCGTGTGTCAGAGCTATGTTCCCTATCTCGTGATATCGATTTGCACTCTGATGAAATTTCTATTCGTGGTAAAGGAGGAAAAGTGCGAGTGGTTTTTGTTTCGGATAAGGCCAAAAAGGTTGTAAAAGACTATTTATCAAAAAGAAAAGATATGGATGATGCTTTGTTTATAAAATTAGCCGAGAATTTGCCTAAAACAATGGGTAGAAAAGGAGAAAATCTGGGCCTAACAAAACGCTCTATCGAGAGGATAGTCAAGGAATTAGCTATTAAAGCCGGTATATCTAAAAAGGTTACTCCCCATATGATGCGTCACCTCTTTGCCACAGATCTACTTTCCAACGGAGCAGATCTTCGTTCAGTCCAGGCCTTGTTGGGTCACGCAAATATTGGCACTACACAGATCTATACACATGTAACCGATAAACATCTCCGTGATGTTCATAAAAAATTTCACAACAAAAGTGAGTAATACAAAAAACACCCTCTAGAGAGGGTGTTTTTTGTTATAAGTCTATTATGACAAATGCTTTGAAAGCAATTTTGTCATTTCAAACATATTTACCACTGCTTTGCCATCAAAGATCTTTTTAAGATTTTCGTCAGCAACAATGTTGCGCTTATTTTTTGGATCCTGAAGATCGTGTTTTTTAATATACTCCCAGATCTTCTTTGAAACTTCTGATCGAGGCATTGGGCCTTTGCCAATAACGACAGCTAAGTCTTCACTCACTGTCATTGGCTTCATAAACGCTGAATTTGTCTTTGTAGGCATAATATTTTGTTACGTATAAAATAAGATATGTGTATTATACCACCATATAGGATGATGTACACCACACACCTTTTCAGTATGGTACACTAGAATCAATGAAAATCATATCATGGAACGTAAATGGGCTTCGAGCGGTTCACAAAAAAGGGCTGTTTTTACCCTTTCTAAAAGAGCACAATCCAGATATATTATGTCTCCAAGAAATAAAGTCTAAAAAGGATCAAAATGAAATAGATTTACCAGAATATACAGAGTTTTGGAACCCTGCCACACGCGCGGGATACAGTGGCACGGCAATATTTACAAAGCAAAAACCGGTGTCTGTTTCACATAATTTGCCAGAGGCAATATGTGTAAAATATGGCTTAGATAAAGACCAATTTGGGGATCCAAACACAGAGGGTCGTGTTTTAACTCTCGAATATGAAACATTTTTTCTAGTGACTGTTTATACACCAAATTCTAAAAGAGAACTGACTCGACTTACCCTAAGACACAAACAGTGGGATCCTGCATTTCTGGCATATGTTGATGAATTACAGAGACAAAAACCAGTCATTTTTTGTGGTGATTTAAATGTTGCACACACAGCAGATGATTTGGCTAATCCAAAACAAAATGAAGGTGAACATGGGTACACAAAAGAAGAGCGAGAGGGTGTGGATAACATTATAAAAAAGGGCTTTGTCGATACCTTTCGTCACTTTATTTCAGGCAATGGCCACTATACATGGTGGACTCATTGGCAAAATGCGCGCGAGAGAAATGTCGGGTGGCGCATTGATTATTTTTTCATAAGCAACACTCTCCTCTCCTGTCTCAAGAGTGCACGTATTCTTGCAAATGTAATGGGGTCAGATCATTGTCCTGTAGAAATTGAAATAGAAAAATAAGGACTTATCCACAGATTTGTCCTTGAAGTCCTTTACATGACTTTTATGATTGCTATAATACATTCAGACCTCAGATGGAATGTCCGATAATAAGACGGACAATAAATTTGAATTTGTTCATTGTAATAAGATGTACTTTGGGACTCGGCCGGTCCCCTATTAGAAGGTAACTTGGTTTTAGCATAGTGAGGTGATCAAAATATCCTCAACTATCTACTATTTATTTTTATTTTTTGTGATATTGTATCCAACTATTGTTATTGCTGTGTTACTCTTCTCCCCAAATCGCTCGTCAGTGTGTATTGTGAAATACGCTCATGACTGAGCGGTTTTTTTATAATAAAAATTCTCTGAAAGTATCAAGGTTTTGCATAAATCTTATTTCACCCAATGTTTTCCACGTATTTTTTTGACCTCTTGTTCGTCTGCTTCTGCTTTTGTTTCCTTACCCTCCTCGCCAAGTTGTTTTAGTTCATCAAAAGGCAAAGCAACCAATTCTCGTGCCCTTTTTTCAAGATATTCTTCTGTATTTTTAGTCGGATCCTCTAGTACTTCCTCAAGTAGTGCGTGTAGTGTGAATCCAATAACCGGTCCAGGAGTAATTCCAAGCTTTTCCATCATTGTTTTCCCATTAATTTTCAACATACCTACTGAAATTGGATCCCGAAGTGCTTCCTCGATCATGGCATGATATTTTCGTAGACGGTACGGATCTTCTTTAGGTCTACCAGTCCCTATACGGTCGCATATGCGTACATTCATCAAATCCCATATATTATCGCGTCCGACATTTACAATCATTCTACGGACCGCAGAGAGCGTTATTTGCTCGGTGTCAGAAAAGAACATATGCCATCGGACTAGTTTTGTTACCTTCTCTATAATTTTTGTTGGATATTTTAAATCTGTTAGTATTTTTTTTGCAGTACGTGCACCCAGAACCTCATGACCATAAAAAGTCCACTGGTTTTGCTCCTTTCCCCATCGTCGTGACGCAGGCTTTGAAATATCATGAAACAAAGCTGTTAAACGTATCTCCAGTGGATAATCTTTGTCCGCTGCATGCTGGACACTACGGAGCAAATGCTCCCAAACATGATACGAATGGGCTTTGTTTTGTTCCACCCCAATCGTTTCCTCTAGTTCAGGCACAACATACGAGAGTAAACCGCATTTCTGCATTGCAAGGAGGCCTCCCATAGGGTCTTGCGACATAATTAATTTCGTAAATTCATCACGAATTCGCTCACGAGATATGTTTTTTAATAAATGACTATTCTCAAGAATTGATTTCTCTGTTTCTGGTGCAATATCAAAACCAATATCTGCTTTGAAACGTATTGCTCGCAGAATGCGGAGTCCATCTTCAGTAAAACGGCTATCTGCGTTCCCCACCGTACGTATCACTTTGTCCTTTATATCCTGTTGACCTCCATAAAGGTCAATTACTTTTTTATCAGAGACAGAGTAGGCCAGCGAGTTCATAGTAAAATCGCGTCGTTGCAGATCATCCTCAATTTTTTGGCTAAAAATAACAGTATCTGGGTGTCTGTTATCAGAATAGTCTGATTCTATTCTGTATGGAGTAACTTCAACCACCTTCAGATTCGGGTTTTCAGTTTCCTTGTTTACAATACCAACGGTACCAAACTTGTTTTCATAAAATGTCTCCGGGAAAAGCGAGATAATCTGCTCAGGGATTGCATTCGTTGTCACATCCCAATCCTTCGGTTCCCTCTCTAGGATCATGTCTCGTACACATCCTCCAACCAAAAATGCCTCAAAACCTGCCTTTTCGAGTGTTTCTGTTACATATGAAACTTCTTTTGGTATGGAGAATTGTTTATTCATTTTTTGTGTTAACTAGCTTAAACCATTGAAATTGCTTAGCCGTCTTTTTTCTATGACAATTGGCACAACGTACATCACATTTTTCAATTTCACTTTTTACCTTATCTAATTTCCTTGCTTTAAGAAAACTTGAAACATGTGCGTCCTTTTGCTCTCTGTCTCTGTGGTCGAATTCTAACACTACTGGATCTGATTCACCACAGTCTATGCAGTGATGCTCTTTAAAATACTCAAATATATAATTATTAATTACCCGTCTTATTTCAGAGTTTCTTTTTCGTGATTTATCCAAATAATATTTTTTGTTGTTAATATAGTGATTTTTAACGCTATTTCTCGTACAATTTTTGCATTGACATTGAAAAATACCCTTCGACCTAAGCTTATAATTGAAGTTATCTATCGTTTTTAGAATGTTGCATTTACTGCACATTTTTGTCTTCATATTCTTCGGATATTATAATTATATTCGAATTTAATTGCAATAAGATACAATAAAATATATAATTATCCAGGTAAAAGCACCCGTGATGAAATGGATATCATGCCAGCCTTCGAAGCTGTTTTTGGGGGTTCGAGTCCCTCCGGGTGCACAGAAATTAAGAAAGGTTATTCCCAAAAGATAAGAGCTAAAGAGATATACCTATTCAAAAAATATCAGTAACAATAAAGGCGTTAACCATTCAAGCATAATTTTACTGTGCGGGTACCGGGAATCGAACCCGAATCTCGTCCTTGGCAAGGACGTGTTCTACCATTAAACCATACCCGCATGGGTAAACATCATTGATATTACACTATGCAATATAAAAATGCAAAATAAAGTCTTGTCATGAAAGACGTCCAAAACTGTGGATAAGTCTGTGGACATGGGGATTAAGGACAGTCTTTGATTGACGTCAAAAATAATGGTCATTTCAGTGTCTATTGAAAAAATATGGCTATAAATATGGGTGTATTAAAAACAGACAGTCCATTCAATGTCTGTTTTATAGGTTTTTGAAAAATGTTTCACGTGAAAACATGGATTTATGTTCCACATGTAACATAATTGCTGGCTTCATGCCTTATAAACCACTTCGCCTATCCAAACATGTCTAACATGATAGAATATGTATATGTTTCCGAAGAAACCGACTCAAAAGCAAGTGGTGGGGAGGGCTGGAGAGGATTGTGCTTGTGAGTACTTGAGAAAAAATGGCTATACGATAGTTGATCGTAACTATTTGAGAAAATGGGGTGAAATTGATATTGTGGCTAAAAAAGGAGGGCATATTCACTTTGTAGAGGTCAAAACTGTTTCTCGTGAAATATCAGATTCGACTGATTTTGGTGTTACACATGGAACAGTTGGTCAAAAAGGGGAGTATAGACCAGAAGATAACATGCATCCATGGAAATTGCAGAGGTTGGGGAGGGTCATACAGTCATATCTATTGGACAAAGATGTTTCAGATGAAACAGAATGGCAGTTTGATGTGGCAACAGTATATGTTGATATGGAAAGGAGAGTGTCTCGAGTATATATCCTTGATGACATTGTCCTATAGATTTTGATATTAAAATATATTATGATACACTTCATTTTGTAATAACGGGGTGTAGTATAGCGGTAGTATTCATGATTTGGGATCATGCGGCCCGAGTTCGATTCTCGGCACCCCGACAATAGAGAAAAAAACCTTGTACAAGGTTTTTTTCTCTATTGTCGGGGTGCCGTAGGAAAGGGTCGGAAAACCTGTTTGGTTTTCCGTGGAGGAAGGATTGGGAAAACCGTGGGTTTCCCAGGTCGGTAACCCCGACAGATACAGAAGAAACCTCTCTTGAGGTTTTTTCTGTATCTGTCGGGAGTGAACAAAGTCACAGTATGACTCTGTGTCCGAAATCGAAAAGCGGAGCGGGGCAGGTTTACTTTTTATAGATATTGGTATAATCTTTCGTCAGAAAGGGTTTTTGTTATGAGAAAACAGGTAACTGGATGGGGTAATCTGAGTGCTGATGTAACGGGGTTGAGACGTAAAGTCAAAAAACTTAAGGAAATGATCGAGTATGTTTCGAGTCAAGATAAAGGGGTTACGGAGTTAATTAGTGACTTGAATATGAAAAGGAGAGGACGGACTATTACTCTTCTTGAGTCGAGGAATGAAGCTATTTGTCTAACTCATTCAATTGTTTTTAGAGGTTCATCACCTTTGGATCTATTGGTCCATAAAGACCATGTTAAGGTAGTTAGACTAAATAAGGCGTGGACAGAAAGCTATAGATGTTATGATAGCGACGCTGTATACACGTCTTGTAGTGGTTCAAGCTGCACAATTGCTTGTACTCGCTGTTGTGATGTGTTGTCTCATTCTTCGGTTATGGATGAGCACGGAAATAGTTATTCATTAGGTACTGACGACTTGCCATTAAATATCGAGTTCGGATCATTTTATTCTACGGAGACTATCGATCTTATCTCCGAGAAATGTTTTGGGATGGTTCCTGTCACCATGGATAACATCCTCAGTCTGTGAAGTTATTGCAGTATAAATGCGATGGGTTGGACCTAGCGCATTTTCTTTTTATATAGAATTTCGTGATAGTATCAGTTTGAGTATATAATAATACGATATATGTCATCTCAATTTATAAAAAATAAAGAAAATTTTGTCTGTGAAAAGTGTGGTGCAAAGGTAGAGGGAAATGGATATACAAACCACTGTCCAGAGTGTTTGTGGTCAAAACATGTTGATGTTTTCCCTGGTGATCGGGCAGGGGACTGTGGTGGAATGATGGAGCCGGTCAGAATTGAAAAGAAAGGTAAAGAATATAATATAATCCACAAATGTCGCACCTGCGGCATTGAAAAGCCTAATAAAGCCGTACCAGAAGATAATTTTCAAATGATTGTTCAGATTAGTGCGGAGTATGGTAATAAATGAGAGACAAAACTTTTGCTCAGTACATCTTTTCCCTCACACACATAAAAGCCTGCTGGCTTTTTGCTCTGCTCGGCCCGTCGGCCTGTGCAAGGTTCGTCAAAAGACGTACTTTCGCCAAAGTTTTGTATAAGAGATGGGAGGAGATTATTTCTTTAGCTCATCAATAATTAGTTTGGAAAGGGTAGGGGCGATTGTTGTGTTGAAAATACGACTTACTTCATCGGGGTTTTGTGAGAGAAGGTCGGATAGGTTACCTGTGGTTTCTTCTAGGAGACTGCGGTTTATGTGAGATAGAGTAATCGCTCGCAGATCACGGTCACTTGTGCTATTGCCATCAGAGCTTGTTGTAATAATACCAATCAGTTTATTGTCACCGTCCACCACCGCACCGCCAGATGCTCCTTTTTGTGATACGACAGTGCCTGGTACAGAAATGAGGTCAACAGTGTTTTGTTGGTAGGTGTATATTTTTTTAATTGTGGTGATTGCAGTTGTTATGTTGAGGTCTTGCAATACCGATAGTCCACCAAGAAATCCAGCAGGGTATGAGGCGAGTAAAACGGGATCGCCTTCACCTGTAATTTCTTCTGTATTTGGAGCAATATAATTAAATGTCGGTAGAGGTTCCTTGTTTATACTATTTGTTATTCTAAGGAGGGCAAAATCGTGTTCACCTGTACCCTGCGGGTTACTTTGCTTTAGTAAGTCTTTATTTGATTCAACCCAACGCGGTGAAATATACATCAATTCAACGTTGTATCGTGGGTAGGCAGGGCTTCCTGTACGGACAATACAGTGGACATAGTTTTTCTCACGGAAATCCTTAACCAAAAAATACTGGCCAATATGTGCGTTAGTAAGAATAATTCCTCGTGGATCAATAATAACACCGGTGCCGGTGATGGGGGAGAGCTCACCTCCTTTTGTGGTGCAGAGAATATTGACCACTGATTTTCTGCTGGTCTCATTGATTTTAACAAAGTCTAGTGTGGGTTTTTGTACGACAGGTGCCTGTACCACTATCGTCGTTGTACTTGTTACTTCTGGGGTTGGCTTTTTAACCACCTTTTTAACTGGTGTGGTGGTTGAGATTTGTTTGACTAGGACAGGTGTTGTAGTACTGATTTTTTGCACAGTTGCTGGTTTTTCTTTTGTTTCGGTTCTTGTTGGGCCTTCGGTACGCATAGGAAAAAAGAACAAGAATGTGCTTGTGACAATAACAAATAAGGTAGAAAGGAACGCGTGTATCATGCTGGGATTATAGCATACTACTGGTTTGCGAAAGGGTGTTTTTTTTGGTACAGTGTATGTCATCGCGGGACTAGTTTATCGGTAAAACGACAGTTTTCCAAACTGTAGTGGGGAGTCCGACTCTCCCGTCCCGCACAATAGTGGAAATTTCTTACGTTTTTCCGAAAGTGTCCGAAGCTCTAAGGGTTCTTGGTGTTTAGACTCTTGCTATATAGAAATATTGATGACTGAACTTTTTTAGACGTAGATACTGATTCTATTTCGGGCAATATGGAAAATTTTGATTTTTTTATCGGTTCTAATAAAAAAACTTGACACAACGGCTTTATGATATTAAGGTTTACTCATGCTAACATCTACAAGTACGGATTTTGTATTACTTTCAGAAAAAATCAGTTATCTGACTAATTCCTTCAATTGGGTGGTTGGTGGTATTGGTATAGTGATTACTATAGTTATTGGAATAATAGGTCTGGTCCAATTTTTTTATAACAAAAAACTTATAGGTCAAGAAATAGGTGATATAAAGAAGGATCTTAATGATTTTACAAATAAAACACTAGACGAAAAAGCTTTATCGCTACAATCTTACATAGAAAGTGAAATATCTAGTTTGAGGGATGAAATGGAGTCTAAACGTCGTTCGATGAGTGGTGATATTGCCAGAAGTTATGCATTAAGTTGTGAAAGCGACATGCTTTACGCCACAGCTTTTAATTGGTGGTTGTCTGCCGCTGTTCACTATGATGAGATAGGAAGCAGTTTTTTGTCTACAGCAATTAAATCAGCTAAGGATTGTTTAGAAAAAATCGAGGACGGTGATGGTTTTAATATAAAGATATTGTGGGAAAAAATGACTGATAATCAGGATTATATTTCTAGACTTAGAGATAAACATACTGCAGAATCAAAATTAATAGATGACTTAATGATGAAAAAAGCTTCTCTTTCTGAAACATCATTACCATTAAAAGTATAAATTCGGTTCTAAACCTATACAACAACCTCGCACTAAATCATCAAAAAAGTCAAAGGATTTCCTTTGACTTTTTTGATGTGGATGGTAGTGTGGTGGAGGAGGTTTCCTATGGGAGACAAACAAGAAATGATCCAGACAGGGATATATGTCCATACACCAACAGGTGATTTGTATTTTGTTGATGGTGAAGTTGATTGGGCTGGGAAAGGATTTCACCCTGAAGTTGGTATTTCACATTTTCGTTTGTTTGAACAGGGTAGGAGGTGTGCACGGCCTCT
>Ga0265292_1003278_pt1 | contig 10074 bp, 12 predicted proteins | sample Munlanlewell296A_FD_189080 | JGI IMG/M metagenome (GOLD analysis project Ga0265292, IMG submission 189080) | Leachate microbial communities from a municipal landfill in Southern Ontario, Canada - Leachate well 296A | ecosystem: Engineered > Solid waste > Landfill > Unclassified | place: Canada... | reverse complement strand
CGCAGCTTAACCATTTCATCTTCGTGCGCCTGCCTCTTGACTTCCCGAGTGGCCCGGTGTTCCTCTCGTTTTTGTGACTTATCCATAGCGCTAGACTAGCAGAACCAAAGGACTAGAAACAGACTTTACTTCTGGAAGATGAGACCCAGAAACAAAATAAGGGGGTCAAGTCTTTACATTTAGCGTTTGCCGCAAATGTCCTTTAATATCCTGCTCACTGTGACGTAATGCAAACCCGTATGCTCGGATATTTCTCTTTGTGAATAGCCGAATTCATAGACCGCCTCATGAATACGCTGATCTCTCTTCTTCTTGTTAAGCGATTGTTCCGTGTTGATTAATGCAGCCAGCGGCGGCCGATTAACGTATCTTTGCGCGCGGTTGATCTCTTCAATATCCTCTTTATCCCAGACGTCTTCATCGAATCGGCTGACAAACGAGTCGGTTCCCAGGAAGCAGCCGCCTCTAATATAATCGAACGGCTTGTCGTGGTCTGCGTCAGGTTCTTCAATATAAGCGATATATCGCGTTTTTGCGTCCGATCTTTTCCTTGCGAATTGCGAGAGTATCCAATCAGCCGTTATGAAGCCACCGGCCTTTTCGTCTAAGCCTGAAATAGTGCGGTAGCTGCTCCACCTATATTCGCCAGGATGCACAACCAAGCCGGCTCTAACCGGATTTCGCTCGATATACCTGCAAAGACAAAGAAGATATTCATCCTTTTCGATAAGAATCGCCTTGTAGCGTCCCTGGAAAACGTGGCCCACAGTCATATTCATCGCGTTGAAGCGTTGTGTATAGACTCCGTTAATATAGCGCATGGCTTGGGATAGATTTCCGTCAGGGGTCTCGACAAGCAGATGGTAGTGATTAGTCATGAGGCAATAGGCGTGAATCAGGATGTTGAACCGACTCGCGCCTTCTTTTAAGACTTCGGTGAAGCGTTCTCGGTCCTCTTCAGATCTGACAATTGCTTTTCTTTCGTTACCGCGGCTCATAATGTGATAGACAGCCCCGGGGTATTCGATACGCAGTGCTCTTACCATGTTGCCAGATTAGCAGAACCGCGGGACTAGAAACAGACTTGACTTTTAGAAGACGAGACCTAGAAACCAGGTTTTAAGAGAATGTTAAAAGTAAAGACTTGACCCCGTTAATGCCCATTGCGAGGAAGCGCTCTGGCGCTGACGAAGCAACCTCCCGGAATTCAAGATTCAAGACCCGATCACGTTTATTAACTTTTATTATTTACCTAAGCCTTGCCTGGCCATATTATATTTGCAATTTCCGCAAGCTCATAACTACGTTTTTCCACTGTCTCCTCGGGATTAAGCTGAAAATCATTAATCCGTTTAGCGAGGGCCTTGTTGGTCCTAAACGGAGAGACCGCAAACGCCTTTTCAACCTTTTCCTTCATCGGTTTATTCCCAATACGTTTATTCGTCTCCTCATCAAGCAAAGTAAGATTACCAATATTGTTCAAGTAATCCTGAACATCTGCGATACTGAGACCCCAAAGGCTTGGTTCCCTAGGAATAATGTGCTCAAGATTCGGTTTGGCATGCATTATAGATGGGTCTTCGTGGGAAAATATTTCAGAAAAAACAAAATGCAGAAGTCGATTGTCGCCATTCTTCTTATACTTTAGCTCTGCAATTAACGTGCTCTTGAAGTCATCATCATTCTCAACCTTCTTAAACAGTTTATTGAAATGATCTACCGTCATTCTATTCATTTCCTTTTTCTTATAGCTAGCAACATGTTGACATAAGCCCGCAAATGTTTTTTCGTAAGCCGAGGGGCTTATCGTAGTGAACTTAGCGCGAATTGAGAACCTTAATAGCAGGTTTATATCCCTTTCTAGTTGTGTGTCCGTATAGTTCTTGTTCGCATATTTCTTTTTTAATAATGCCAATAAAACAGCATAAGGTTGGTCAACATCAAGCAATCTGAATGTCTCAATCGCTCTTAGCATAGTCTTTGAAAGTTTTCGGCCTGGTGCCTTTAAGAGATTAATATATGCTTCCGCCCGCATGGCTGTATATATCTCAGCATCACTAAGAAGCTCTTTTGAGAAGTTGTCAATTTCAATAAAGGACTTCTTCTTTATCTTGCTTTTACTAATGGCATCATAGAGTCTTGATTTTGGAATCAACTCGCCCGTTTGTGCGATCCACTGATGTCTTAGGAAAGTTGTAAATAGATTCATCTTTGTTGTTTCAAATAGATTTTCAAGAGAATCCCATCTCGATTCAATGTTACTGCGCAGATTGAGGTCTTTTGTCTGCTGCGCTGCTGCTCCAAGCACCGCATTCTTTAGCATATCTGCAACCGAGAGACCTAATCCTGTTGTATTGAGTCCTTCGAACAATCCATTAGCATCGCTTTCCGATTCACACATGATTCTTATAAATACCAGAGTGTTGATACGAGTTTCAAGATCGCAGAGTCGTTTAAAAGCCTCTTCGTCGCCAAGTTTCTTTCTATTAGCATGGTCTCTTACAAGTCTTAGTAAAGAAAGATACGCGCTGACATATGTCTTTTGGTTTTCATCATATAGATTCTTGTCAATTCCATCTCCCGATGGTGTATGGAGAAGTGTGCTAAAAACGTTCTCAAGCGATTCCTTGTACGGTTTAAGGCGAAGCGTTTTTTCAATCGGTGGTAGTTTTGTTCTATAGATTAGTGAATCTTCAATTCTTTTCAGCATATCGTCATATGATTCTTTAAATGCATCAGCAATCTTTAGACTTTTTGCCTGATCGCGTATTGCAGCTAGTAACAGACAAAGCGTAGTTAATCTTTGTTGACCATCTATTACTTTATATCGTCCATCGGGGTCCTCATCTTTTTGAAGAAGGACAATAACGCCTATAAAGAGTTCAGGATCGTATTCAACTATACTCTCCAGTAAATCTGCAATATGTTTTGTTTTCCACTCATAAGGTCTCTGAAAATAAGGAAGCGCGTACCTCTCTTCTGACGTAAAAAGTTGTCCAAACTTAATTGTCTTGGCATCTTCTATTTTGCCTGCTCCTGGCATTCTTCCTCCTTATTTGGTAGAAACGTTTTCTTGCTTACGAGCTAGTCCTCTTTGTTTAGAACAGCTTCCAAGAGACCCTGCTTTGCCATTTTTAGGTTCATTAGATAATCAACCTTATTGAACCCGATCCTAATCTGATTCTTTTGCTTTTTCCATCCTGGTCCGTCAGTAACCCAAATGAAACCACAGCCTGCAGCTGCAAGTTCGTTGTGGCGGTTTATATAAGAGTCAACAATTTCTTGTGGTTTTGATCCAGACCCAGCGAAAAAATTAACTTCGACGTTTACCAATTTATTGCCCTTCGTCACGATAAAATCAGTCTTCCGGTTTCGCAAGACGGCTGGCACCCTGAGACCACGTTTTGCCTCAACAAAGCCAAACGTGGTCTGGCTAAATACTTCAAGCCCGGGATTGGCTTTGGCAACATTTGCGAGAACTGGACCCATAAGTGACTCCATCGCAGTTCCGCTTCGATTCTTACGCGCATTTGTATCCATCCCGACTTCTGTGCCAAATAAATAGTCGCGCAATGTAGTAAGGCCGGTTAGCATATTGAGGATCCCAGTAAGCTCGCAGAACCTGATGATCCGATCAATCTCAGTCAATGTTATCGCTGTATGCTTGGTTGGGAACTCGTATAGCAGTGTTTTTGGGGAAGAGCCAGTACCGTCGACGATCATGATTTGTGAATTTCGTTCGGCAATCAATAAGGGAAGAACTTTTAAAACTTCCGGATATTTTTGAAGTAATGCCTTGAAATCATTCTTAATATTCTTTGATCCTGCCAGGGAACTCAGAATACCTATTTCAACCTTGAGCTTCTGATTATTTTCTTTTACTTTTCGCCAATCCACAAAGAAGTCATAGGTTCGATTGGTCTCAAGAAGTGTTCTGAGGAATTCGGCAATTATGTCATCTAGTGAACTAAGCCCAAGTGCTGCCTTGTACTCCTTAAGATCCGCCATTTGTCCCCGCTTCTGCTGTTCTGTCTTGCCTACCCCGTATAAACATACACAAGAAGGTACTGATGGGCAATAGTAAGGTGGGCGGATAAATTATCTTCATTGCCACATATCTTTGGCGCAGCTACTATGATTTCTTTAATGGCCAATGGCAATTCTTTTAGCTTACTATGGAGCGCGACCGCAATAGGTTTAATATACTCTCCGATTCTTGCGTCTTGGGTTTGAACAACACAATATCCACCGGTTTTGATTTTCTGTATTCCTACTTCAACCTCCTCGACAGTTTTCTTAATCATCGCGTCTGCATTAAGAAATGGCGAGCTGTCGTTACCGCTTGGAGACGTCCGTACAAACAGCAATCCTTCTTTTGAAACTTGATTAGCATATCGATTATCAACGTTCTTCTTGATTGACTGATCAATTTTGTCCTCGTCAAATATCCAGACTGTTGTTGTCTCAAAATCCTCAATCTCCACAGATTTGCGACCAAGCTCGCGCGGAGTATTTTGAGTATGCATGTTAACTGTATCTTCTCTAAGATCACCGCTCAAAGGCTTCTCAAATATTGGAAGATACTCGTGGGCGAGCAATAGGAAGTTATACTTTATACTGTTGTCTCGCCAAAATCCTGTAGTCTTACAGTTATGCTGACGCTTTATTATTAGTTCCTTTAGCACAAACCCGGCATCCAAAAAAGCCTGTATCGTGCCAAAACCCATTGGCACAACATGTTTTTTCTGTCTTGTATCGCCAATAAGAATCGCACACTGATGCCCAGGCTTTAGCACCCGATAACTTTCTTTAGCAACCGACTTCATCTGCTCTAGAAATTCAGGAACTTCAAGATTTGAAAGATCTGATTTGGTGTCATGAGTATATGAAACGATGTTGGCATAGGGTGGATGTGCACAGATGAGATCGATCGATTCGTCCTTTATCCCCTCTAGCATTCGTGCGTCGCTTACGCCAAATAGCGGTTCAAATATCTGGTCCGCAACAAATGCATGGTCTCTCTTAACACGCTCTGAATCGATCTCAAACTCAGAGTTGGCAATCGCCAATTCTATAGCTGCGTCGTTTATATCTAGACCGATAAATTTCCGGCCGAGTAGTTTTGCCTCAACCGCAGTTGTGCCTCCCCCACAAAAATAATCAAGGACTGTATCGCCTTCAGCAGAGTATTTTAAGATTACGTTCCGCGGGATATATGGAGACCAATTCCCGCGATATTCACCGCTATGCGTTGCCCAATTTCCGCGACTTTTAAAGCTCCAAACGGTGGTCTTTTCTTCGACAAAATCCTTAGGTCCAAATTTCTTAATCTCTTTATTTCGACCAACCTGGCTTATGTTTGTGCCGGTCTGTCTCGTGATCATTCGCTCAAGTTGACGAAAAGAAATTCCATAACGATCGCCAATAGTAACGTCAGGCATGCCCTTCTCTTTATCAGCTAAAACTGCACGCTCAACGTCGTCCTCCGAATGACTGTTTTGGATATGGACTTTAAGCGACTCTTCTATTCTTTCGTTACATATCGGACACGTTCGAACATCGCCTTGTAGGTCTGTCTCGGTTATTGCCATTTGTTCTCCGTTTTACGGCTTGGGTTGATTTCATTCTATCAGAACTATCTGATGTAGGGTGCGTAGATTATACCAAACATGTGTTCGTGTTTCAAGATATTGGAAATGTGCCTATAGCGCCAGGGACTATAGGTAGGAAACCGTAGTTGTTGGTTTACTAGAAACATATTGTGATCACTAGACTATGATAGGCAGAAAATTGAATCCAACAGTTCTGGGCAATATGTTAGGTCTTCTTTTTAAGATCTAAGCCCATGGCCATAAGTTCCTTATGTAGACTCTCTTGCCATTCCTTATCAAAAGGAATATATAGAACGCCATCCAGGTCTGATGGCAATTCGACACCTTCAACATAGAGCGTGGGTACGCAAGCGCGAGTAAGTTTTCCGACAAAGTAGCCTAGCTCATAAATAACGTTTTGTCGCGCGCGCGATTGAAGTTCCGTCCCGATCCTTTTTATACCCCCGCGATCATCTGGTGTTAAGATCACAACGGCACATGCGACATCAGAGCAGTCCTCGAGTTTTTCGATTATTGTCCGTCCCTTGTTTGGCTGTTCATGTAGAATTATTGGGTCAAGGCCAACGCTTTTGAGATACGCTGCAACTTTTTGCTTAGCAGATGTCTTTCTTCCATGCACAACAAATACTTTTTTGTTATTCTTTTTTGCTTTTTTTCGGGATTTAGTACTCGCTTTTACTTGTTTAGCTTTTTGCGCCGGCTCAATACTTTTCCTAATTGTCATACTTCTTATTGTTGCCAAATCTTCGGAATCTATGTATTTTGCCAAATCGATACCCCGTTCATGAGCTAACAACAACGTTGCCTGCTCTCGAGTCATCGGTCCCCGTTCTGATGTTTTTATCTCTGATACTAATTGCGAGAGGCGGCTTGGGTGTCTACCAAGCGTCTCAATAAGTTTCTGCCTGACATTTTTTATTTGTTGTGCATTTGCCATTCAAATCATGCCTTGGGGGTTTTTGATGACTTGGTTGGGTTCTTACGGGCTCTGGATATCGTTATACTAACAGCGTTTGCCGTCACACCAAGCATGGTCGCGATTTCGATTGGACGAAACCCCAAACTTGTCAGTAATTCAACTTGATCCTTTTGACTCATCTCTCGCATATCTCGTAGCTCTTTAATTACAAGAATACTCGATATGCGCTTAAGCTCCTCCAAAACTAACATCATCGTGTCCTCGCTCATATTTCCTCCAATCTATATCCCTATAATGCTTTCCTATATATTTTCTCTGCCCCCTTTGTCTCGTAATCTAGCAACCCATACTCCGTCAAGATCGCCAAATGATAATTTATATTCTGGGGTTTGGTGCCAAGTACTTGAGCAATCTCTTTTGAGGATTTAGGCTTCTCACACTGTTCGTAAATGTCACGCTTGATATCAGCCGCTAGCACTTCTTTCTTTCGCTCTTCAATCAATGGGCCATTCACCAGTTTATACATTGCTTTCAACTGCCGTAAGTATACGCACAGCTCTGTAGTATCAGCTACCTCTGCCACTCTTTTTACCTCCTTAGAGTAGTCTCTTGGGGATACTCTGTTTTCCTTGTTTCTCTACCCTAATCAAGCCCTTTTGCTCCAAGGCAACGACTAGCAGCCTAACAGCCTCACCCGAAACACCTGCTTTCTGCGCAATTGCTTCTAGGTTGCGTTTCCCGTCGAAGTAGCTGTACATTTTCTTCTGGTTAGCCGTCTTCAGATGCTCGGACTCTATCCGCTCACGCAAGACGTCTGCTTTGTCTACCACAAGAATTTGTAGCTGTTCTCGAATCGCTTTAAGCTCCTTAAGAACTTGGTCTTCGTTATCCATTATCTCACCGCCTTATACTTGCCAAGCATATTGTGTTTTTATTTATCTTATTATAGCACATCATTACATGTTGCTATAAAACATACTTGTTTTATGACACGACCATATGTTCGTGTCTTTTACATCTGCATAACAAGTACATAGCTATCGTGGATGAGTTGGTGTTACTGTTGTTCAACACTCCCCAGCTCGCGTAATCATTTGTCTCTTCAAGGCCACTAGGTGCGAACCACTAATACCGATCGTTTTGGTGGAGACAATCAATCCGAACAGCTTGCCTCAAACAATTGGGTGGGTGGGGGCGTCAAACAAAGGGGTCATTTTTCTCTTTGTTTCTGTTCTTGCTCCACCAAACACGACTCTTCCTGGATTTGAAAGCGGCGTCTCAGTTCCTGCGGCTGATTTGCGGGGCGCCCCAGGATGACACTTCTCTGATTGCCTCTGGTTTTTGTTCCTGTTCATCCGTGTAATTTGGCATTTCCCCTCCGTTCCCATATCTTTGAGAAATGAGGAATATATTACCACGGACTATAAGTAGCACCCGCGGAATGAGGGGAGTAAGGGAAGAGAACCTTCGCTTCAGGGGAAGAACGCTTTCGCGTTGGGAAGACGCGCTAACGCGCAGGGAAGAAGGTTTGGGGGCTAGGGAAGAAAGAACTTGATACATGTTAGGGAAGAGCGCTTCGCACAGGGGAAGACGCGCTGACGCGCGAGGGAAGATAAATCCTAGTGTGAGGGGAAGAGAATCGGAGATTCAGGGGAAGAACGCTTTCGCGTTGGGAAGAGCGCCTATCGGCGCAGGGGAAGAAAGTTCGGGAGTCAGGGAAGATTACTTCAAAGCTGTCGTGGTTAAGGCGTTGATTTGTTTGTTGAGAAGGAAGGAAGTGCGCTCAAGGTGCCGTTGCGCTTCACTAATAGAATCTTTAGATAGAACGCCAAGTCTATCGCATACCTCAAAGTGAGTATCCAACTCAGATAGTGATCCGCGAGCAATATAAAGAAAACGTACATAGTCTTTCCGACTGTTTCTGGCAGCGCCTTCAGATATATTGGCTGGTATCGACGTCGCCGCCCTTTTTATTTGGCTCGCCAATCCAAACTGCTCATCTTTAGGCAATTGTCGACATAAACGATAGGATTGTTCGACAAGCACTATCGCTTCCTGCCAAACAGCAAGATCCTTGTGCGCCTGTTTATAGATTTTGCCCCTTCTCCTTTACCTGCATAATTCGTCCCTGATCCTTATGTTTTTCCCCTGGGCGAAGCCCTCTTCCCCGCGCAAAGCGCTCTTCCCTGGCCTCAAACATTCTTCCCTAGGCCGAAGGCTGGCTTCCCTATTTTTTCAATGTTTGAACCCAATCGGGGGTCTGGGCGTCTCCGGCGGGGTCATGAGTTCTCTTATATATTCAAAAACAATAGCGAACTGACCATCATACTTTGTTTCCATATCTCGCATTTTTCGCGACAACTCTTCACGGGTCTCAAGAAGCCGTCTCAGCTCCATAAATATCCGGACGATCTGGATGCTTGCCTGAATGGCGGTGGCGCTCTTGATTACATTTGCCAACATAAGCGCACCGTGTTCAGTAAACGCATATGGAAGATACGGGGAATACTTCAACTGATCGCAAAGGTGGTCGCATTTTGCGACCACCTCGTTCTTCTCGGTTTCCGTCAGTTGAAACATGAAATCATCTGGAAATCTTTCGATGTTACGTTTGACCTGTTCATTGAGTCGCTTCGTCGTAACACCATACAAATTCGCAAGATCGACATCGAGCATTACCTTCTTCCCTCTCATGAAGAGGATTGATCTTTCGATATTTTCTACTAGCGTTAGTCCTTCTTCGTCTGTCATTGTTGCCCAGGATGCTTAAACCCAATTGGCGGCCTGGGCGTTTCCGGCGGGGTCATTAATTCGCGGATCGCGGCGAATATCATTTGGATCTTCTCATCGTGGTTTGAGTATTTTCGTTCGAGATCGTCAATTTTGGCCGTCAGTTCCTGATTTGTTTCTATCATCCTTCGCATCTGAACAAACGCGCGCATAATCGCGATGTTTACCTCAATAGCCCTCTGGCTTTTTAATACGCTAGAGAGCATCGCCACACCTTGCTCGGTGAAAGCGTATGGCTTAGATCGTCTAGTTGTAGCAAGATTTAAAGTCACAATTTGTGACTTTAAATCTCTAATCTCCTGCTCAGTAAGCTGGAACATGAAATCTTTTGGGAACCTTTCTATGTTGCGCCTGACCGCCTGCATAAGAACTTTTGTGTCAACGCCATAGAGAACAGCCAAATCTTGGCCAAGCATTACCCGCTGACCACGGATAAAGTGAACCATACCCGCAATATTCTTAAGTTTGACCGAAGTGATTTCTTTATTCATTAAAGCGTCCCGTATTCACCAATATGTCTATTATGCTTCAACCATAACAAACATATGTTCGTATGTCAATGGTGAAGACTCGAGGCGATGGGGAGAAGAAGATTGGCAACTAGGGAGAAATGATTAACGGCAGGGAGAAAGAACAAGAACCATGGAGAAGCGGATTGGAGGTCGAGGGAGGAAAAATATATGTTTATGGATATAAATCTAGATACTTCCCGCGCTCGTGGATTTCGATATGCGAGAAAGCCTTAAAGAAATC
>Ga0265292_1003277_pt1 | contig 10075 bp, 10 predicted proteins | sample Munlanlewell296A_FD_189080 | JGI IMG/M metagenome (GOLD analysis project Ga0265292, IMG submission 189080) | Leachate microbial communities from a municipal landfill in Southern Ontario, Canada - Leachate well 296A | ecosystem: Engineered > Solid waste > Landfill > Unclassified | place: Canada... | reverse complement strand
AGCTCAAATAGAATCATTTCTTTCGTTCTTGGGCTTGTAGTCGTGACTGTTTTTTTAGCGGTTATCACGGGCAAATTCAAGCTCAACTCATTGGCATTTCTGCCGTTTGCCGCTAAAACAACCATTACTCCTACCCCGACACCGACACCAAAGACAACTGTGATTAGTTCGGTATCTGTTCCTTCAAGTAAAGAAGAAAATGCCATTTATCAGCCATACAATCAAAAAACCACTAATTTAAAGTCTATTCCTAACACTGGGGCGCCAACGATACTACTCCCAATAGCGATCTCTTCTTTTTTAGGAGGAATTTTTTTGAAGAAAAAAGGAAAATAAATTAATCTCCCCCAAAACCAGGAATATTAAGAATCTTGCCTCCGATTAAATTGACTAAAAACACCGCAGAAATTGAAAAAATAGCACCAATAATTGCTCCATAAACCACCCGTTTCCCATAATTTAAGCGCTCGGCATCGGCCTGTGACGTAAGGATAATAAACGATCCATAAAGAATATATAAGAAAGCGACCCCCCCGGCAATACTAAAAAGAGTATTAAGAAGCGTTTGAACAACCCCGCCAGCCGCCCCTTGTCCGGAAAAACCACCAGCGATATTGGTACGGATACAACCAATCATTGTATACCAACTGCCGGGAACAGGTGTTGGAGCGTTATTTTCAGTTTCATCAATTTTTAATGTCTGATTTTCTGATGCTGGAATACCAATGAGTGATGGATATAAACAGTTACGACAAGATTCCCAACTACCTGGGGTTGGTGACAGCTGGCAGTAACCGCAAAGGTCACAGGTGGCGCAACGTTCTGTAGTGCAGTCAATCGCTAGGGCTTGGTTATTTGCCAAAAATAAAAAAACAGTTAATATCAATAAAAAAATTAAGCGCTTCATGATTTTAAGTATATCAAAAACTCAAACTGGTTTTAACTTTTGAGTTAAATTCAACTATAATTATCTAATGAAGCGTTTGTTTGTTGTGTCGATTTTAATAATATTTTTCCTGACAATTTTAGTGTCAGTGACAAGAGCAGATAAGCTGGATGATGTTACTCGTGAACTAGAAACTCTTAAAAAAGATTTAAGCAGTAAAGAGGCCAACTACCAGAAACTAAACCAACAGCTAAATGATATCAAAGCAAAATTAGTGGTATTGGTAGAAGAAATCCAAAAAAAAGAAGACGAGGTTAAAAAGGGCGAAGAGGCCCTGCTTTATCAAAAAAACCTTCTTAACGAGAGGGCAAAAAGTTATTACAAAAATATCAGTAAAAACTCGATTTCTTTAATTAATATTTTGGTCGCAGATAATTTTTCTAAATCGCTGGAAAATTTTTTTTATCAAAAGGCCTTGGTTGATGAAGACAAACGAACAATCGTAAAAATTGTTTTATATATCAAAAATCTCGAAGAGATAAAAGCTAATTTAGAAAAACAAAAAATTCAGATGGCTGTTCTCCAAAAAGATGTTGATGCTCAGGCGATCATACTAAACGGTGAAATTGCCAAAACCAGAAGCCGGGTTGTCGAATTAAGCGCTCTACAACAACAATTAATAGCGAGCAGAATCGCAGGACTAAATCTTTCAAGATCAGCAGCGTCGGCAATAGTATGTGTTGATGATAGAAACCTTGATCCGGGATTTGGCACGGGCTTTGCTTTCTATACATATGGAATACCTCATAGAGTTGGGTTAAATCAATACGGCGCAAAAGGAAGAGCAGACGCAGGACAAAACTATGAAGATATTTTAAAAGCATATTATAATTACGACTCTCTTCAGGACATGGATGCAAGAATAAGGGTTGATGGTCATACCCCAGACTATTCTTTGGAAGACTATGTAAAGCGAATTTATGAAATGCCCGCAGACTGGAATATGGAAGCGTTAAAAGCACAGGCCGTTGCCGCTCGTTCATTCGCCATGGCGTATACAAATAATGGGGCAGGGTCTATTTGTGATTCTCAGAACTGTCAAGTATTTCAAGATAATGAAAAAGGAGGGAGATGGAGTGAGGCTGTCGATGCAACCCGCGGAAAAGTAATGGTCGTCGGCGGGCAACCGATTAAAGCATGGTTTGCGTCAACATTTGGTGGATATGCTCATACTTCTGGTGAGGTTTGGGGTGGGTCAACCAGTTGGACAAAAAATTTTGCCGACACATCCTCTGGAGTTGGAAGTTTTTCCGAGTTAAATTCAAACGGTTGGGATAAAGAATCCAAGTGTTTTTATACTGCTCAAGGCTCCCGAGCAGAATACGGTAAATCTGCATGGTTACGACCATCAGAGGTAGCTGATATCGCCAACACCCTTTTGTTGTTAAAAAATGATCCAAACACAGCAGACAATCTTTATCAAATAGATAAATCAAATCCTGCAGGAAAAGAAACATGGAATGCGGATAAAGTAAAGTCGATGTTGAGCAATCCTTTTAACAATGTTACAGATGTAAGAATAACCGGTGTAGATTTTGGAAGCGGAAAAACAACTGAAATAGTAATTGTTGAGGGAGAAAAGGAAGAAAGATTTAGTGGGGATGAGTTTAAAAGCAGATTTAACTTACGTGCGCCAAAAAACATTTCAATCGTTGGTCCTCTTTATAATGCGGAAAAAAGATGAATCGTTGTGATATATTGTAGGGAACGGTCGCGACCGTTCCCTACGAAGAATTATTTCAAACAACATTCCCCATAAGAAATTATTTTGACAAATGACCGCAGATCTACGATCACTACATATTAAACAACCTGAAATGTAGACTATAGTCCGTTGAATGTTTTTTATATCTTCGTCATTCTAAGATTATTATGTTTCTTCTTCGTCAGCGTAAATTAAATAGGTTACCCCGCTATAATTATTCGTCTAGTGGTTGGTATTTTGTCACAATTTGTACAAAATATCATGAAAAGATATTTGGCAATATCATTAATGGAAAAATGATTCTAAACGAATGGGGAAAAATCGTTAACGATCAATGGATATGGTTAGGAAATAATTATCGGTATATTTATTTGGATTATTACGTTATTATGCCGAATCATTTTCACGGAATTATCGTAATTTCGCAGAATGTAGGGAACGGTCGCGACCGTTCCCTACGAAATAAATTAAAAACGAAATCATTGTCAGAATTAGTCGGTGCATTTAAAACCCGGTCGTCAAAATTTATTCACAGGGGTGGATTGAATCGTTTTCAATGGCAAAAATCATTTTACGACCACATTATCCGCGATGAAAAATCATTAAACAATATTCGAAGCTATATCCGTTTTAATTTCTTAAATTGGGAGACAGATGAGGAAAATCCAAGTAACACCGCCATTAATAAATAGTTCTGCTGGAGCGTCAACCAATAATGGTCAAATGAACCGGTGATTAGAATAACTAATGTTATAAATATGGTAGAGACGTGATTAATCACGTCTCTACGGAACAAACGCGATATTTTTATAAAAAACCAACCAGCAACACTAAATATTATTATTCCTGTCTCCGTCAAAAACAATAAAAAAATATTATGAACCGGTTGGAGAAAAAAATAAGAATAATTAATCGGGAACTGATTTTGCGCCACTAAATAACTACCTAAGCCAACACCAAAAATAGGATGCTTCGCGAAAATCTGTAGACTATTTTGAATCAGCGTGAACCTTTTTTCTAAAGAAAGCGGATCGGTCTGGGCGGAGATAAAGATTAAACCGACGACAAAAAGAGTAAAGACCTTTGCAAGTAAGCAGGGTTTACACACAGTTGATTTATGAGATTTCTTGTTTCCAACCCGGGATGACAAAAACAAATAATAAACAGTAGTTAATAATAATAATGTAAAAATGGCGAGTTTGGAGAAGGAGATAAAAACAAGAATAGTGGAGATTAATATAAGCGAATATTTTAAATAAATATTTAAATGTTTTTTATTTGTAAGAGTAAAAAAATAAACTAGAAGATAAAAGCCGGCCATGGAATTTGGGTGGGAAAAGGTTCCATAAGGCCGTAATAGTTCTGTTCCTTGGAATGAGGCTTTGGCGATTCCCGGCATCGATAAAGTAATATATCGCTCACCAAAAAAATAAAAAATTCCCTGCACAGAATGTTTATTAACAAACTGTAGAATTACCAAAAACAGCTCAAAAACCCCGCCAATTAATAAAGGAACAAAAACTTTTTTTTTAAAATCGGGAGAGGTTTTCTGGAAAACAGCAAAAATAGATAGCCATTCCAGTGTTCTAATGCACTGGAATACAGAAACAAAAGGAGACATAGAAAAAAACACATTTATTGTTAGAAAACAAAGCAGTAAAAGAATTTTTTTGTTTTGGAAAAACTTAACAATGGTTTTGAAATTAAAAATAACTAATAAAAAAGCGATAATGTCGATTAAATATATTGTTGGCGCCAGATAATCAATCCTAACTCCTGAAAGATAAGAGAAAGGGAAGAAGAAGTGCTTACCAAACTGGGTTGGCAGCAGCAGAATAAACAAAAACAATAATTTAGAATTCATAATTTTTAAAATAGCGTTGGTTGTTTTTCGTTACCCGATTTTCTTTCCTCAATAATTTTTGTTTCATTTTCTTTAAAAATTTTTACTTTTCCAAAAACACCATCATAACCTGGATCAACAAAAACCTTTCTTTCCCGCATAATTTGGATTGCTTGGCGTAATTTTTCACCACCCATTTTTTCAATCTCTTCATAGGGTTTTTTAAGCAAAATATCAAATTCAGCCGAATTTGTCGTGATTAATCTGTCATATTCTCTTAAGGCCTTGGCATTTGAGCCATTGTTGATTTCGGTTAATATTTCAAGAAATGGCACAAGAGAGACAAAAGGCCGGCGCTTTTTTTCTTTATCGTAGACAAAGGTTAGACCTACCTTGTTTTGAACAAAAAGTAAATCGTGTGGAGTCAAATTTTTATGGGCAAGGTCAAGGACGCGATTTTCCACGCCGACTGTAAGAGGCTGACGGCAGACCGGACAGACAACTCCTTTTTCTTTAACCTCAAGCGGTTTGTAGCGGATATTGCATGCTCGGTGCCCTGTCCAGTGATATTTTCCTTCTTCGGGAAAAAACTCAATCGTGTAACCAATCTTTAATTTTGAATTTGCTGTTTGTTTTATGGCGTCGGCAATATCAAGATAATCAAATTCGGATTCCTGATTTCCTATAAATACTGTCGCTTCGCGTCCGAGTTTTGGTCCTGAGTGAGCATCGGAGCAGGAAATAATCGACCTATTTTCTAAATCTTTAATTTGCCAATTCATAATTGGGTCTGAAGATAATCCTGTTTCTACGGCAAAAATATGTTTGGCTCCTTCTTGACCGAAACATTCTTCAATAGAATCAAAACCAGACTTGGAACCGAATATTGAAAACCAAGGGGTCCAGGCATGGGCTGGAATAAAAAGAACATTTTTATCAATTTCCAAAACCAATTCAAGCAGTTGTTTTGATGAAAGACCGACAATCGGCCGGCCGTCGGACATTAAATTAGCGCCCAATGATTTTAGTTTATTAATTATTTTCTCGCAGGTCGTGATCGACGGGGAAAAAATCAAATTATGAACCCGTCGTTGTTTATCTCCTTGGGAATAAATACTGGAGATTTCAGTTGACAATAAAAAACGAACGTTTGGTAGGGAACGGTCGCGACCGTTCCCTACATTGGACATCAACCCGTAAATCCCCTCCGATGTTTCTTTCAATTCTGTCTGAATGTTTTTAAACCATAAAGGATGCATCCAGTCGCCTGTCCCTGTCAGATTAATTCCCTTCTTTTTTGCCCAGCCGGCAATCCCTATCAAGTCCATAGCCGGCGACACAGCCCGGGAATATCTTGAGTGAAGGTGGAGATCGGCGATTATTTGCATGAGGTTATTCTATCAAAAATGTATAATTTACCCAATTAAGAAAAAATTATTTTTATGCTTAATAAATTAATTAAGGATTTAACAAAATTAAAAAATCCGGAAAAAGCCAAGATACTGCAGCGGTTTTTTAAGACGGGCAAGGGAGAGTATGGAGAAGGGGATATTTTTTTAGGAATAGTCGTACCTATACAGCGAAAGCTGGTAAAAAAATATCATGATCTATCATTAGATGATTTGCAAAAACTTCTTGATTCAAAAATCCACGAACATCGGTTAATAGCATTGCTGATTTTAGTCGAACAATATAAACGGGCCGATGACAAACAAAAAAAGACAGTGGTTAATTTCTATTTAGAAAACACAAAAAATATTAATAATTGGGACCTGGTAGATTTATCTTGTCGGGATATTATTGGCGCTTATTATTTTGATAAAGACAGAACTGTCTTATACAAACTAGCCCGGTCAAAAAATATTTGGGAAAGACGAATCGCCGTTTTATCGACTTTTTATTTTATTAGAAAAAATCAGTTTGAAGATATAATGAAGATTTCAGAAATGTTATTGAAAGACAAACACGATCTTATTCATAAAGCTGTTGGTTGGATGCTTCGGGAGGTAGGGAAAAGAGACCGGCCCCAACTTGATAAATTCTTAAACAAATATTATAAAATCATGCCAAGAACAATGTTAAGATATGCGATTGAAAAGTTTGATAAATCAAAAAGAGAATATTATTTAAAATTATAATTATTTTATGAAGCACGCCCTTATAGTTTCCGCAATAATCGAAAAAAACGGATACTTTTTATTTGGAAGAAAACCTAAAGATATTGGACCATATCCCAACTGCTGGTTATTGATAGGCGGCAGGGCTTATCCGGAAAAAGAATGCCTTGAAGAATCAGTCAGACGCGAAGTAAAAGAGGAGACCAATCTTGAAATAAAAGACATTGAACCAATTTTTTTTGACGAAGATCACCGGAACCGAAAAGGCGAGATGACCCATTTAATTTTTCTTACTTATTTAGTTAAATACAAATCTGGTATGGAAAAACCAGGTGATGATATTGAGGAATTAAAATGGGTAAAAAAAGCAGAATTAAAAAAAATAAACCTTTCTCCACCGTCAATAAAACTATTTAAGTATTTAGGTTGGATTTAATATCAAAGCCTGAATCAATCTTCACTTCGATGTATCGAAACATCGAAGTAAAACGGAACGAGAAATTAGATTAGATTTAAAACACTTTAATTATTTAAATAATTAAAGTGTTTTATTCAGTGAAGAAGACCGCCTGATAAAAGTCTATATTCTCGTTTGTTATTCCAAATATTTTTTAATTGATCAAAATTATCATCAGAATTTTGCATTAACACTGCCAGTTCATCAATTTCTTTTAATTCGTTTTCACCTATAATTTTAAAATTATTCAGCATCGCAATGTTAGGATGATAAAAATAAATAATTTCATGATTCATTAGGCAATGAAAATCATAAAATAATTCCCAAGCAACAGTTATCAAACCACTAAACCCACCGGCATTCCAAAAATGTTCACAATCAATTTTTCTTCTTCTAACATTAAGCCAAACATCGGCTGAAAAATCAAAAACACCCTGCGGCATATCATATGGATTAAATTTAAGATATCCTTCCAAACTGCCATCAATATCAATTGTCACCCACCGAGTTTCTTTTTGATTCCAATATTGGTTAACCCAATGATCGTCACTTTTTCCACCAGGCAGTCCGCTAACATTAAAATATGGCGCGAAACCAGATCTAACGCGACATGGGATTCCCTTAGATTTTAAAATAGACGCCATTAATATTGAGATGAATCTGCAAGTGAGAATTAATTTATTTGGTTCTGAGCGATCCATGACAAAACCTCTTTTATCCCTTCGATATAATTCTGCCAACATAGCTGGAGCAGTCGGCAAGACATCATCTTGGCATTGTTGATACCAGGGTACTTTTGTCATGTCTCCATATCTTAAATCTTTGTTTGAGCCGACATTGCCATTTTTCAAGGTTACCCGATGGATTATTTGTTTCCTAACCAATAAACCAATTTTTTCTATATTATCAGGTAAGTTATTAATGAGAATGTCCTTATAAAGATCAGGATTAGTATAAATGCTAAACTGAAGATAATGGTTTAGAATATCATTTCTCATAATTTTCCCTCGGCTTCTTTTTCCATTTTATCAAGCCTCTGGTAATAATCGGCAAACTCTTTCATGTGGGCAAGGGCGATTTTTCCAGTCATCAAAAAATCGTCATTGGTCACATTTGTTTCCGGATCAACCGTCCCATGTTCAAGCTCCACATCCATGCCAAACCTAAACCACTCAAGATCATACTTTGAGTCCATTTTTAATTGATCACCAACCGCCTTTGCTTCCTCAAGTGTGAATGTTTTTTTTGCCATAAGAAAAGATAAAATTTAATAATTTTTGAACGCCCAAGTAAAATATTAACACAGAAAAAAAGAAAAAAAGGCCAGGAAATAAATCACTAGATAGTGGATAAAGAAAAGCGAGTAAGAGTTAACACTTATAAAATGGAAAATAACGATTTATTAAAGACCTTAGGGCTGGAAAAAGGAATGTAAAAAAAACAGTTATTAAATAAACAAGCAAAAAAACATAATAAAGGAATTAAAAGCCGGCTCAATCGTTTGATCAATTGAGTTTGTTATTCGCACTTTCTATCTATCAGCCCTTTTTCCATTGCTTGTTTCACGGTGATGTGGCAATGGGGGCACTCATCCCCAATTGGTCCATGCAGTTCTGTATTAATTTTGGTGTGGCAGTTTGGACACTCAAAGACATTATTTTTATTTTCCAGCAATCTTTTTTCAGAACTATAGAGGCCAATTATATCTTTAATTGGATTTTGACCGGTAAGAGTTTTTATCCCGAGCAATTTTTCGATTTCAGAAATTTCAGCCGTAGTTCCACCACAACTGCCGGCAAGAGTTGTTTCGGTTTGATTGGTCGATTTTAGATAGTTATAAATTACTTTAAAATATATCTTGCGAATATTATCTTCAGTTATTTCATAATTAGCCATTGTCAATGTGGTTTTATCTATCTTAAGATTTTGTTGTGATTCTTCAGCGAAGGCGTTTCTAACTTCGTTAATTATTTCAAAAAGACCATGTTCCGCCCCCTTTTTATCTTTATAAACGAGCTGATTTTCGTAGGGTTTGTTTAAAAAATCATCAATATTAATTGAAGTATTGACTGGAGTAATAAGTAATTGAGATATTTTAGACTTTTGATCAATATGGGTTTTTTTAACGATTTCTTCTAACGATTGGGAGAATTGTTTTATAACAGATTCATCGGAAATTTTTATGGCAAGGGCATTTATTTTTGTACCATCATAATACTGGATATAAAATTGGCCATCATCATAGGTTATCTCAGAATAAGGATTATCAGGATTGTTATCGAATGAAGCTGGTCCGGCCGGACTGTACCATAGAATTACCTTATCAGGGTTTTCTATAAGTAGTTTTTTTAAATGTTGAAATCCTTGTTTTGGAAGTCCAAACCTCTCATTTGTATCAAACTGTGTATCGGCGTCATATATGGGTTTTAAAGACGGATTTGTGTAAAATTTCTTGTTTTGTCCGGGCCAATAGTGGTAAAGAATAGAAACAGGATTATCAGCTAAAACTTCATTAGTATAGGCTTCAAGGTTTTGAGCCAGTTCTTGTTGTCTTTGTTCCGGAGTAAGTCTTTCTAATCGATGAGATTCTCCCGAATTAATACCAAATTTCTTAAGATCAGCGGACATATATTTCCCTGCTCGGGTTTACCCGCCAACAAGCGCTCTTCAGCACCGAGCGAACAGCGAAGATTTTAGTGCTGAAGTAAGCTGTGGAGGGGGCCTAATTGGTATCCGGGCTATATCCTTCGGCAAGCTCAGGATTTACCGTTGCGGCACAGCCACTGATTTACACAGTGTTCCCCAACTAAATTAATTTACTAACATTAATAGGATAATCTTTAAAATAAAAAAATCAAGCGATAAAGTAACCGCGGGAGAAAAACATTAATAAAATAAACTGAAGGATGATACCAACGATGATATATGATATTTTTAAAAAACTGTTTTTAACATATAGACCCAGGCCGATAAAAACTGGAAAAAGAACAAGAACATAACGAGGTAG
>Ga0265292_1003276_pt1 | contig 10079 bp, 7 predicted proteins | sample Munlanlewell296A_FD_189080 | JGI IMG/M metagenome (GOLD analysis project Ga0265292, IMG submission 189080) | Leachate microbial communities from a municipal landfill in Southern Ontario, Canada - Leachate well 296A | ecosystem: Engineered > Solid waste > Landfill > Unclassified | place: Canada... | reverse complement strand
AATATCAATGTCAATAAACGATTCCCGGACATGAAAGCCATGACGGATTTTATCCATTCCAAAGGCCTGAAAGCCGGTACATACACTTCCCCCGGACCTTTCACCTGTGCCGGTCATGTGAGTGCCTATGGTTATGAAGATCTAGATGTTAAACAATATGTCAAATGGGGATTCGATTTTCTGAAATACGATTGGTGCTCTTATGGGCAGATTGCCAAAGATAAGAGCCTGGAGGAACTTCAGAAGCCTTACTTCCTGATCAGCAGCATTCTCCAGAAACAACCGCGTGATATTATCCTTAACCTTTGCCAGTATGGAATGGGCGATGTCTGGAAATGGGGCAAAAAGGTTGGCGGCAACAGCTGGCGCACTGCCGGTGATCTGGGAGGTTCTTTTGAGGGGATTGGCACTGCCTTGTTCCGCGACGGGTTCGATGTGTACAGCACCGACAGCCTTCATTTATATGGCGGGCCCGGAGGCTGGAATGATCCAGATTACCTGTTGTTTGGATATCTCAGTAATTGGCAGGGCCAAACTGTCCCCACTCCATTGACACCTAATGAACAATACACCCAGATGTCGCTCTGGGCCCTGGTTGCCGCTCCCCTGATTTTCAGCGGTGATATGACCCGTCTGGATGAATTCACACTGAATGTTTTAACGAATGATGAAATTATCGAAGTCGATCAGGATCCATTGGGTAAACCGGGATACCGTGTAGCTAAAAAAGGCGACCTGGAAGTATGGAAGCGCGAACTTGAAAATGGTTCAATTGCAGTGGGGCTATTTAACCGCGGTGAAGAGCCGGCCATGGTTACCGCATCATGGTCCGACCTGGGCTTGTCGGGAAAGCTGAAAGTGCGCGACCTGTGGAGGCAGAAAGACCTGGGAAAATATACCATTCAGTATTCAGAACACGTTGGTCGGCATGGTGTGGTTATGGTGAAAATTACCCCCATCCATTGAAAACCAATGAAAACAAAACTTCTTTTTTGTGCCGCAATCGCATTACTACTTATTTCATGCGAAAAGTATAGTATCCTCACTCAATCACTTGGAGGAACACAATCCCCGATCGGAGAAGTGAATACTGTATTTACTTTTTCCAATATTACCGGGATCTCAAACTCCACGGCGAGTGTAACTGAACTTACCGGCGGTGTTTCGAAAATCTCTTTTACCGGAATGGTAACCGATTCCAAACTACTTGCATTAACCAGTTATCTCTCAAACGTCACCGTATCCGGGAATACTGTTTCCGGTGATATGAAAGCCAAAATCACTTCTAACGGAATTGAAACCGTTCATGAGGGAGGCAAGCTGATCCTTGTAAAATACAATGCCAAAGTGGGCGATGTTTATTCCCTAAAAACAGGAGATGCAACCATAAAAAGGGAAGTCATGAGCAAATCTGTTGACGATGATTATTACTGGGGTGGGATGCTGATTAAAACCATGGTGGTGAAGGAAACCGGGCATACTGCTCCGGGAATTTCCAAAATTGAATATATTGCAAATCATAAATTCGGCCTCGTTGGAGCCAAACTGTATTTTACAGATGGCACCTCTAAATCGATAGATGTTTACAGCTCGAAAACAAATTAGTACTCCATTTTCTCTGGTCATAATCAGTGCATCACACTCTGCAACATCTGTTCCTTCTAATCCTCCTGAACCTCCCAGCTCAAACTGTCGCAGGTCAGGATACCATCGATCTGTATCCTGCTCAACAAGGTTCCCTGATTTGCTGGACGGAAACCCGCACAACCCCACGGCCGCTAAAAATCTATTACCTCAGAGTGGGTCTCAGGTGCCCCAACCTGGAAGTATTCACCATGACGGGTGAAGATCCGGATGGTACAGAAACAAGCCCGTGGATATACACGGAATGGCTGTGACAGATGGCAAGGTGATCAGCCCTGTGGAGGAAGGGCGAACAGCCTGCTGGATCGATTCGGGTAAACATCCCCATATCGGGGATCCAAAAACCGGATCATCCCCGACTCCACCTATTCCACATTGCACCCGCGCTCGGCATTAGGGTTTGATGATTCCGGGAAATGGCTCCTTTTAGTCGTGGTTGATGGCCGTCAGCCTGGTTTCAGCGAAGGGATCTGGTGATGCTGGGGGTGAGAAAGACGGACAATTAGTTTACCGGATCACATCACACACTGCCTGACTGAATTCAATCTCAGCCGTTATGGTAACCAGGGTATCAGTGGGATTAACCGAGAGGCTCCTTAACCTGTAATCCTCATTCTGACCTGCAAGGAGGAAAGCTTCCACTTTAGTCACATCTGTCGGAAGGTTATAATAATAATATTCGGCATCGATATTTACCCTGAACTTATAATCAGCATTAGGTTCCAACTGCAATTCACAGATCCCTTCAATAAACTCAAAGGATGTCCATGGATTCGTTGTTCCCGCTTTCCTGAATTCTCCCATAATGGTAAGTCCCATGCCAACGGGTGAATCGGGGCAACTGTACTGGGTGATGAACTTATAGGCTTTTAAGTTGCTCTTTGGGGTAGCAAAAAAGTTAGCCTTAGCTCCGCAGGGTGATAATAAATGTACTGCCGGGGAAATGTCGTATTGGGCATCACCGAATAACTCGACACTCACGGCAGCATTGGAAGCCGGGTAATAAAGCTGTTCAATCAGGTTGTCGGATGGAAAGGTGCAAGAGACTCTCCCTGACTTGGTTCTGCCATCGGAGAAGGTTATAAGGTAATCAAATACTCCGGTCCCGGCTTTTCCGTCGGCCCGTTCTGCGTGGATAGTGAGTCCCATGTCACATTTAACAAGTCCGGATCTTAAAATAGTGGAATAGACAAAATCTCCGTTTTGCAATCCGACATTTTTAGTTGGGAGGGCCGGGGGCACCAGGCTGAGTCCGCTTACCAGGCCAAAGAAGTAGGCTCCATAATCAGAGTATACTATACTATCATTCAGATTATTGCAAAGAAGGGTCCCATTTGCAGCTGTGGAATACAGGTTTATATATTCCCAGGCCGTACCGGTTGGAGAACTGCCGATATCGCTGATAAAGCGGAGCTGATCGGAGTTTTTGATCCCATTGTAATTTAAGTCGAACGGTTCACCAAAAGGTCCCGTACTAATTGATTTGCCGATGATTTTATGGGCCATTTTGATTATGACATTTTTTATTCCCTCCGTTGTAAAACTGACGAATTGGGGTGCAGAAATGTAATTGAGGCTCATGGCAATGATGGTCAATTCCACCGGATTCTGGTTGTTGATCACTATGTTGGGGTCATATCCTACCTCCACAAATCCGGTGCTTGTATTAAAGCTGGACCTTTTAATACCGGTAAAGGTGATGAGATTGGCGGCATCATCGCCCATAAACCGGATTTCAACCTGTTCCTGGTCAATATCATTCTGTGTTGCCATATCCTGCAACCGTATGGCCAGTTTTGTTTTAATGAAATTCCGGTCCATCAGCAATAGGGTGACTTTATCCCCGGTCTCCTTATCTAACATAGGATCTTTGAACATGTCTTTGCACCCGGTCAGGCAGGCGATCAGGATAACAGTTGCTGTAAGGGAAATAATCCTGAAATGTATTTTGGATATCATGTTGTTAAGTTCTGGATGGTTAATTTAAACATATCAAAAACTGACAATTTTATAGGAAAGTGAAAGTTTTACGACGGGATAGATGCTGTATTGATTAATCTGTCTCTCCAATTTTTCCGCCTGTTGCTGATCCGGATTGGAAGTAGGGGAAAGCAGCCCGGAAGATATGATGGTGATGTCAGGTGATCCCTGGTAAAAGCCGCCCAATTCAAATGCGAATCCTACCTTCTTTTTCAATCCCAGCGTTCGTCCAAAACCAATTCCTGCATAGGGTGAAATTTTTAATGAAGGATCTACCTGGAAGTTAAACGTCCCGATTTTTTCCTTCGGAATCCGGATATCACCAAATTGCAGGAAACTTATGGCTTCTCCGTCGATCGCAGCATGAAACAGGTTCCAGCCGGCGCCAGCGGACAGGAAAACATGATCAGCAAGATAGTAATCAAATAACAGGGATATACTGCCCGTTTTAAAACTAACATTTGCGGCATACGTGACGGCATTTTCCTCAAAAATGAAATCCGTTTTTGCGCCTAATTGTTCGAATCCCAGGCGAATACTCATCCTTTTATGGAAATTATAAACCGCATCACCTCCAAGTCCGTTGGTTGAGGCTTTAATGGCCAGCCCAATTCCAGAAGAAAAGGCTGTCTGAGCTGAATCAGCTGTCTGAGCCGTAAGATCCGGTAATCCAAAAATAGATACCAGAAAACTCAGGAATACTAATTTAAGTGTCTTCATATATCTTTGATGGTTAGGTATTTATTTTCAAATATACAAACAAATTTGATTTTCAACTTTTTAAATGAACAATTCAAACCGGTAAAAGTTGTGAGGACGTCTTCATTCACACCCACCCAAGCAGGTGTGCCCATTTCCAATATTTTTGTATATTTGTAATAGTAAAACTATAAACCATTGTCTATGAAATCTCTACGGTTATTCACAGCAATTCTTCTTGTCATCTTAATGGTGGCGGATTCGTGTAAAAAGTTTGATCTGAATACCGATGATCTGGATTTAGCCCTTAATCTGGATATCATTAAGACAAACTATGAAATTCGTTTTACTGATGCTGCTACGGGTCGGACGATAGGTGAAAACGATGAAATCATTATCCGGTCGACTATTCATGGCCAGGATAGTCTTTTTGTACTGGATCCGTCGGGAGAAAGGTACGCTGAATATACAACATTGGCTGGGAGGCTGCCACTTTCCCTTGATCCCTATCTTGCTAAACCCACCGAAGAGGACCCGGTCAGTTTCGTGGTTTATGCGGAGGCCGATGGTTATTTTCCAACGAGCAAGCTGATACAGACTACCACTGAAGGAGCTCATTATGAGGTAATTCAATTGGCAAGTCTGGCCGCACCACCGGCAGGCGCTGTGATAAAAACGGTGAGCAATGCCGGTAGATCCAACAATGGTATCCTTCGCGATTCCATGACTGTAGCAACCGATGGACTTGAAGCGAGCATTGCATTATCTCCGGGAACCATTTTGAAAGATAAGCATGGAGCACCATTGAACGGATCTTTGAAAGTAACATTATCTGTGTTTTCCGTCCTTGAAAATGCATCCCGTGAAGCCTTTCCCGGCGGTTTCATGGGCAAATCCGATTCCGCAGGTATTACTTCCGACAGTTTTTTCGAATCTGCCGGTTTCTTCAACCTCGAAATCAGCGATGAATCCGGACGAAGCCTTGATAAGGTAACCAATGGAAGGATTACGGCTGAAATCATGGTAGATCCGTCAATTGTTAATCCGAGAACAGGGTTGCCCGTCCAGGAAGGCGACGAGTTGCCCGTGTGGAGTTATAACGAAATAGCCGGCAGGTGGCAGTATGAATCGGTTACCCGGATAAAACTATCCGGTACCGGCCTCACCGCAATCGCTGAGCTCCCTCACTTATCCTGGTGGACTTTGGGCTGGCCCGGATATACCTGCAATTCAAATTATTACTTATTTACCACACCCGCTTCATCACTATTGGATATTCCGGTCAAATATGAGGTCAAGTTTTTTTATTCCAGGGCTCCGCTTTGGATGTATTGGGGCTCATTATACTTTTCTGGTTTTCCGGCCCCTGAGCAAATAGCCTATGTCAGCAGCAATTACCTGAATAATAACCAATGGTTCCGTCTAAGCCACTGGCCAGTCGCCAGATTCATACGAATGGTATTTGTTAATACTGACGATGCCTGCGGCAGTGCTGAATTTTCATTTTGGAACACTCCTGAGATCCTCAATAACCAATTATGTGCAAGGGCTAACCCTGACGCCTACGCCATTTCTAAAATCCTAATTACTCCTCAATATTTGGAAACACGGAGCCGCGCTCTTATCAATGTGGAAATTCTTTGCCAGAAAACTCACCGGAAGACGGTTCCCACGCAGCAAATCTATGTACGCTACCGGCAGCAGGGCAGTTCCTGCTGGCGTTATGAATGGATTACGAGCGGGGTCAGCATCATCTGGGGTATTGAGGCTGGTGATACGTATGAAGGCCAGGCTGCATACCAGGGCAGATGGCAGCCCGAAACACCCTACCCGTACACCATCGGCCGTGGATATCGAGAGGGCACACTCACCAGTCTTACCTTTACGGTGCCGATGAATTGCGGGAAGTAGTCCGTCATTTCATCTGCGGATACTGTAGGTTAGCTGCAGGGAAATCAGGGGGTACCATTTGTATTGAGCAACGGCCGCCATGATCAGCTGCTCATTGTTATCACTGCCCATCAGATTGAGTTTTTTTGTGCCTGTTAAACTCAATTGAGGTGCACCCTGATAAAAGGTACCAAGCTCAAAATTGAAAGATACTCTGTGCTCCCGGGAAAGGGTATTCCCAAATCCGAGAGCAAAATACGGCGCAAACTTTATCTCTGGGGTGATTATAGCTTCAACTATACCCAGATCGGCAGCTGGAACCATAATGTCCCCGTAGGGATAATCCGACGTGGGAGTTAAAGTAACCGTATGGCGCATGGCATTTTGCAAAACACCGGCTGTCAGATGAATAACCTTTTTTACCGGATAAAAATCAAGAAACAAGTTAGCTCCTCCGAATTTAAGGTTGGCTTCAACTTTGGCACTGTAGCCTTCCATGGGAACATCTCTTGATATCGGTATATTCAGGAAGGAATAACCTAACCTGACGTTCAGACGAGTGCCGAATCCTTTTACGGCCTCAAAGCCAACTCCATTAGTGGTGGCCTTGATGCCAATGCCCCATAAATCAAGGATTCCGTATTGTTTATTTACCGAGGCTGAATCTGCATTCTGGCTTTGAATGCTGCTGAGCGGCAGGAACAGAAGGCAGACGACGATTGAGAAAGACTGGATTTTAATCATTATTTCTCGAACTAAACGAACATTTCAAGCTTGTACAGGTTTTTCCGGGTGCAATATTCCCTGGCCTGATGCATAAAGGCTTGCAAACGACTATCTAACGAAGAGTCTTCCTGGCCGTCATACGCAAAATTCTCCCAGGGAAGATGATCATGATCCCTTTTAAATAAATCAGAAACTGATGTATTCAATGTTCCGGGCATGCAGGTAAACGGCAGAACATTGACCACCCCTGAAATATATCCTTTCGAAAGTATTGACGTGGTGCCAAGGGACAATGGCGGGTCGCCGTCATAATCATGGTGAATATACTGATCACAGTGATCCAGCATCTCTTTAATCCTGACAATGGGACCCACCGGAGTCAATTCCCGCACGGTATCTAAGAGGTTCTCCTCGAAGTGGTGCTGCAGTACCCCCTGAATTTTTGACCGGATAAACCCCTTTGTATCTTTCTTCCATTTGCTGTCGCGAGTGTAGCGGTAAGTTGAATAGGAAATCCATTCAGCAAACGGGGCCATCAGTGTTTCAGCTCCAAGTTCCTCCAGTCTTCTAACCACCTGCCCGCTGCAAAATGCATTATCCCGCATGAAAATTTCACCCACCACCGCGATGATCGGTTTGCGCTGTCCATTGGAATAGGGGATAGCCATGAATTCATGGGTATACCGTTCCAGTACTGATTTGAGGGTTTTGCCTCCCCCCTCGAGTGATTTGACTATGGCCTGCAGAGCTTCCTTATATACCTTATCGGTCTGGCCCTTGATCATTTCATATGGCCGTCTTTGTTGCTGGAGTTTTCGGATGAGATCGATGGCAACAATCCCTCTCCAGGCAGACAATCGCCATTTAACCGGATTGCCCGGTGCAATGCTTGTGTAGTTATCCTCATTGCTGGGATGAACAATCATGGCATCTCCATAACCAAGGCGCTCAAAAATGATCTGCTGCAGTTTGTTGTAGCCGCCAAAACGGCATGGGCCGTTATGATCGGGCATAAAAAAGGCTACCTCTCCGGGAATGATCCCGGGCTCCATCAGTTTACGAAGGAAACTGCCGGTGGTGCAAATCAGTGGAAAACACTCCTGTCCATTTGTATATTTGCGTGCAATGGCCAGATCGGTTTCGTCCTGCATCGGCAGGACATCTGCTTTCATTCCGAGGCTCCGGCAGGCACCGGCAAATGCCCAGACTACATCATTGGCATATGGAAAATACAAGGTCCGTTCGGTGATAGGGAGTATCTTCGCCGGTTTTGGTAATTCGTTATTGATCCGGGTCCGCGTTGATTTATGATAACCATCCAGGCTATCGATAAAAGCCTCGATCCGTGTGATCATACCCGCGTTGGCACTGTGTTCATCAACCTCAAGATGCAGGAATGGTTTTCCTTTCATTTCCCTGACGAGGTAGTGTCTCAGGAAAGAATCGGGACCGCATCGGAAGTTAACGAGGTAAATTGCGTTCAGCCTGTCGTCCTTTGCCACGATCCTCGATCCGGCAATAATTTTCTGACCGCTTGGCCAGTACATCATCGGATAAAAATCAAATACATTCTCCTCCTTTAAAGGCAGAAAATCGAGCGGAATAGCCAGAATATTCAGATTTCTCAGCTTTTCCACCAGGTTCAGGTTAAGTGCCGGATCACTGGTATTGTATGAACGCCCGATCACAATAAAAACCTTCTTGTCTTTCGGGAGATTGGCCATCACCACCTTACCCCGTTCCTCCAGCCTCTTTTCAAAACGGATCTGAGCTTCATCCGCCTTTTGAACGGCTTTAAGAATTTTTGATTTTGGGATTTTAAATGTTCCGTGACCAAACTCAATAATCTCATCCCGGAAAGCCGTATCGAAATATCTCAGGTGAAAGGTAGGAGTCAGCAGTTTACCCTTAAGCGGAGAGTCGGCATAGGCAGCCCTGACCATGAATGGGTGCGACTGAATCCAGGGGCAATTGCAGTTGTTGGTCGGATTATCTTCCGCACCTTTAACGTTAACTACAAATGGAAGAAAAACATAATCAACCCCTTTTTTCAGCAGGTCATCCACATGCCCATGCACCATTTCGATGGGCAGGCAGGTTTCGCAGGTCATCATTTCGATCGACCGGTTAAGTGTTTTTTTGTTGGATTCTTTTGAAAGCACCACATTAAATCCAAGTTCTTCCAGCAGCGTTCTCCAGAACGGAAAATTCTGGTAAAAAACAGTCAGTTCCCTTGGAATCCCAATAGAAAGCTTAGCCGGATCAGGAACCGGATCATAATCATCAATCAGCATCCTGGTTCTTTCCTCGAAAAGATTGGGGATATTCTGCCCCATACCCTTACGTTCCTCTGCATCATACCTATCGCAGATCCCCCCGAAGAAAAGGGGTCTCTCGCCTTCAATCCGCACCTCATGGATCTCGCAATGGTTTGCGCAATGCTTACAGACGAAGGTATCAGTAGCATAGGCCACTTCGCTGACATGAAAACCCTTGAACCTGGATGGCTGGCCTGGTGCCATACTGTCGCGGGCAAGCATGGCTGCCCCGATGGCCCCGGTGATATCAAAATGCGGCGGGATATGGATCTCCTTGCCCGTAACCTTTTCAAATGCAGAAACAACGGCTTTGTTATTAGTGACCCCTCCCTGGTAATAGATCCGGTTTCCGACTGATTTATCACCTACCACCCGGTTCAGATAGTTCAATACCGTGGAGTAGGCAAGTCCGGCAATCAGGTTCTCCTTCTCTTCGCCTTTTTGCTGGTATGAATTCAGATCGCTCTCCATAAAAACGGTGCATCGTTCACCCAGTTTAGACGGTGCCGCAGATTCAAATGCCAGTTTTTCAAATTCTTTAACAATATTGATATCAAGTCGTTCAGCCTGTTCTTCCAGAAAGGATCCTGTTCCTGCAGCGCAGACCTTATTCATTTCAAAATCAACAATAACTCCATTTTCAATCCGGATAAATTTCGAGTCCTGGCCACCGATCTCAAAAATAGTATCCACTTCAGGGTCATAAAAAATGGTGGCCGTAGCCTGGGCGGTTATCTCATTCTGAATGGAATCGGCACCGATAAAATCACCGGTCAGATAACGGCCTGAGCCGGTGGTTCCGGCAGCCTTGATGATGATCCT
>Ga0265292_1003275_pt1 | contig 10082 bp, 6 predicted proteins | sample Munlanlewell296A_FD_189080 | JGI IMG/M metagenome (GOLD analysis project Ga0265292, IMG submission 189080) | Leachate microbial communities from a municipal landfill in Southern Ontario, Canada - Leachate well 296A | ecosystem: Engineered > Solid waste > Landfill > Unclassified | place: Canada... | reverse complement strand
AGCTGGTTTCTACTGTCAAAGAGAGCTCAGTTTCGAAAATGTTTATTACCGACTGGCATCACGAAAGATTTTTTCTTAAACAGTTCTTCAGTGGTATGTTTATTACAATTGTAATGACAGGGCTCGATCAGGAGATGATGCAGAAAAATCTTAGTTGTCGTAATATTAAGGAAGCTCAGAAGAATATGTTCACATTCAGCGGGATACTCGTCTTTGTCAATCTGCTATTCCTGTTTCTGGGTGCCCTGTTGCTGATTTATGTCCAGAGCAAAGGTGTGGTTGTGGCAACCAGTGATGAAATTTTCCCAACTGTCGCAATCAGGTATCTCGGCCCCATGGCTGGATTGGTATTTCTTATCGGCCTTATTTCAGCAGCATTCCCGAGTGCAGATGGAGCTTTGACCTCTCTTACGACATCTGTGAGTATCGATTTTCTGGGACTCGACCGCCGGGAGGGGATTACAGAAAAGGCAAAGACCAGGATCAGGTATGTTGTACACTTTTCCATAGCCCTTGTGTTTTTTATCAGCATATTGATATTCAGTACATTAAACGACAGAGCTGTAATAGATAAACTTTTCACAATTGCAGGTTATACCTATGGTCCTTTATTGGGACTATATTCTTTCGGGTTATTCACGAAGAGAAAAGTAATCGACAGGGTAACCCCGTTTATAGCAATAGTTTCACCATTAGCTTGTTACTTTCTCAGCAGGTATTCTGAAGAATTATTTAACGGGTATAAATTCGGGTTCGAGTTGCTTCTGCTTAATGGTTTGCTGACCTTTATCGGGTTATATATTTTCAGCAGTAAACCTATCAAGACACCATGAACTAACCCCATAACGCCCTCTCTATTTCTTAAAGATAGAGAAAGCTTCCTACTCCTTACTTCCTACTTTTAACTTTTGTCTTTTGCCTTTTGTCTTTTATCTTTTAACCCATTCTCTGAACTATATAACATCACCTATTGTCTGATTCCGGTAGCCTGTTGCCCGTTGCCTGTAGTCCCTGTATCTTCAATCACTTCAGGAACCTCTTTTTTAATTATTACATTTATCTTTTTATAGGGAATGTTCCAGACAATGAAGTAGTTTATACCTTTACTGACTGTTTTTCCTCCGTTGCCGAACCCCGGGAAATAAATTGGTCTGAGGTCTTTACCTGTGCCGGTATAGAGCAGCATTCTCAGACTGATTGTCCATCCCATGCTGAAATTTTTAAACACTTCAGCTCTTACACCGGGGGATACCTCAACGAAATGGCCCCAGTTTGTCTTTTTAGTAATTGAAGATGATGTTGTGCCCCAGTAATTTTCCTTCTGAAACGAAGGAACCTCTGAAGTGAAAAGGCTTAAACCGTATCTCAGGCCGATTCCTGCCCAATATTTACCCAGAGACTTATCAGGTTTGAGCAGATTAAAATCGACACCTGTACGAACAAACATGCCTTTATTCAGATAATTGTAATTGTATTGCGAATACTTGTAATTAAGGTAGCCTGCCCCGAAAACAGCGGATACCTTTTCATTAATGTCAGCAGCAATATATCCTTCGGCGTTAAGAATGTTTTTTTCTGAAAAATAAATAGCAGGACCGGAAACTTCCAATCCAACCTTTATCTTAAGAGGTATAGGGATAGTGTCCTGTGCATGAACCTGTACAAAACTGCTGAAAAGTATAAGCAGGAGACTAATAAAATATGCGTATGTTCTCCTCATTAAAAGTTGTAATAGTGTTTTTTTTGATATATATGGAATCAATGGCATTTGTTGTATAGGTAAGTGAATCGGAAATAAGGTTATGATAAAAAGTATAACCGCATTCCTTGGAAACAAGGTGAGGATAGCTGCTATACCTGAACTCCAGGGTATCGGTTATCCCATTTATTTTGGTGATATATACGCAATTGGCTGTTGAAGCATTCAGCGGAAGCAGAGCAATTTGTACATTTTTGGTCTTGTCATATAGTTTATTTGTCTCCATATTCAGGCCGTAAACAGTCAGACTGTCGGGAGCACGGAGGTTGCCCGTTTCATTCAGATAGAGTGTTGCTTTCAAAAACGATTCCGTTTCCTCAAAGCATGATTCCGGAGTACAGGATAGCAAAAACAGGATAAGTCCTGATAAGATGATAGTAAGGTTTCGCGGGATTAATTTTCTCATTACTCTTTTGAAAGCCTCTGCCTTTTCTGTGGCTATTAGGAGATGGGTTCATTAACAAACAATTCTAATCTAATCCAAAACTCTGGCTCTATTTTAGTCGATTTGACTCTCTTTGTAAATACCTTTTTGAATGAATCACTAAATGAAACTTCCATTATAGCATCTTTTTGAGTTCATTCATTTTAGAAGAAAATCTCAATTTACCTGATTTATATTCCTCTTGGGTCTTTTTATAATTATTGGCTATTTCATTTCTCCTGGTATCAGCAATATTATGCTCCAATAGATTTTTAATTTCCATTCTATCTTCAAGAGGTAAGTCATAAATTGACTCAACTAAACTATTGAACTGCAAAGCTTGTGTTTTCATACCTTAACAAATACCTTAACATTTCTTACAAAGATAGTTTAAATCTATTTTGACCAGAAGGTTTTCAGGGTAGAAATTTTTTTAACCTTGCGTCTCTATCACAAAACAACCTACACGCCTCTCTACCAATCTTCGTTCAACGCACCTGTAGTAGTGGCGCAAGATTTTGCGCCACTACGGATTATCGCTGATTTTTTTGAAATCCATTTTTATCCGCTTTACCCATTCGTAATTCTCAATTCGTAATTCGTAATTCGTAATTCGTAATTCTTAATTCGTAATTCTCCCCCTCTTCCCCACAAAAAAAAGCCCCCCTTGCGGAGGGCTTTTTTTTAAAAACTATCGAGATATTGTATCTGTCAATTAGCAACAACAAGTGCCATCTCAGCAGGAGTATTAATACCTCCGGTTGCGTCAATAATTGTTGGGCATGTTACAGCGTTATATAATGTACCCACCAACATTAAAGAAGCAAGCGTTTGAGTACCGGTTACGGAAGAGTCATCATCAAAACTTAGTGATAATGTCTGAGTTAAAGCAGCAGCAATAACAGTCATCTTAGCAACATATGCTTTCAATGTCAAAAAATCGTTTGATTTAACAACTGCCTCAACCCATGGAGTAGTAGGAGTCTGAACTACAGGTGCAGTATATACACCACTAGTTTTGTTACCACTAATAGTAATGCCTACTGATGAACCCGGATATAGAATATCAACATAAGAACTGAAGTTCATTGTTGTTAACAGAACGTTACCTGTAACGGTCAGTGTTTTCATGTAGTTAGTTGAAGTTGTCAATGCAGCCAATTTTGGATTGTTTGTGACAACAAGAACTGAACCGGTTCCAAGAGTTCCACCTACAAAATGCGTGTGAGCAAAGCTTACACCGGTCAAAAGGTCACACGAATTCACTGTGAGTGAATTGATAATACCTGAAGTAGCCAATGTTGTTAATTTTGTTTGATCATCTACAACAGCAGTAACCATAGGACCTGCCAATGTTAAACTTGTAACAGTGGCGTTGGTAGAACTGGTTACACCTGCGACAGCAGCCGTACCCGTAGCCCCTGAAGTCGTACCCGATTTACCAGTAATGCTGGCAACTTTCAGAGTAGTATAAGCACTAATGTTAAATGCTGCAGTATTGAGTGCACCCATCGTAAGAGTTTCAACAGCTGCTAATGCAGGAGCTGGAGCACCACTGTGTTTAGCCAAAGTGACCGTCTTCGCTGTAGTAGAAGTTAATAGACCTGTTCCGGCAACATAACTTGGCAAAGAAAGCGTCTGAGGACCGGTAACGGTAACAGCAACATTTGAGGCGAAAAGGCTTAAATCAACACTACCATTATTAGCACCCATGTTTATTGTGATATCACCTGATGTAGCTAACAATGGAAGGGCAACAGCAGTAACTGCAGAAGTAGTAATCCCAATTGCATTTCCGGCACCAGCAGTAGTCAGATTTGGAAGACTAACAGAAGTAGCAACTGCTGCATTAATGGTGATAGCACCGGCTGCTGTAGCAGCTCCAATACTAACAGAAGTAGCTAAAGGTGCATTGAAGACCAATCCGGCAGTATAGTTACCACGTAATGTAACTGTAGTTGCTTTAGCTGCGTCAAAAGTGGTCATATTACCTGCGACGTTAACTGTAGTAGCCAATGGTAAAGAAGCAGGTGAAAACGCACCTGTAACAGCAACAAGTGGGAAGTTTACAGAAGTTGTACCGGTAATTGTGGTTCCAGTAGTGGTATAATTTGTCAATGCAAGATTTCCACCTACCGTTGTTAGAGCAGTAGAAGCATAAGGACCATCAAAGCTCAAAGTCAAGTTACCTGTAACACTTGCAAGACTGGAAATATCCATAGTAGATTGAGGTATCAAATTTCCACCTGTTGCATAAAAGTCACCTACAACTGTAGTCAATTCAGATAAATCAATTGCTTTACTAGCTGCGGCAGTGATTGTAACATTACCGATAACAGCAGTAATATTAGGCAAAATGACGTTCATGGCGGCAATTTTTGAAACTGAAATCCCTGCTGTAGTAACAGTCAAATTTCCGTTTATCATGGCTAACTGAGCGATTTTGGGCGTCCAGAAAGTCACCTCAGCATCAGAAGTAATACTAACATTACCAACGTACATCGAGGTGTTGGCAAGTATGTCAGTGATATCAGCTTGAGCTGCAATCAGCGCAGTTTGCAACTGAGCTACTTTCACTGCAGCAGCATCCGATGTCACTTTACCTGCTGCAACATCTACAGCAAGTTTATCAAGTGCAGTTTGAACAGTGGTCACCTTAGTACTAAGAGCTGCTAAATTAGTTCCTAAAGTAGCTATAGAAGCTGTTGGATTTGGTAAAGCAGCTACAGCGGCAGACAGCGCAGTCAACTGAGCCTGAGCGGCAATTAATCCTGTTTGCAAAGCTGCAACACCTGCTACCTGTGCTTTAAGAGCATCAATCTTTGCATTCAGATCTTTAAAATCATCCTCATACTTATTACAGGAGGTAATAATCAGGGCGAATGCTATTACGCCCAATAATAGTTTCTTCATTTTTTAATTTTTTTAAATTAATAACTAGGTTTAATGATTACAAATATACTAACTGTCTCCAATTAATTCGGTAAAGATATAATTTTTTTTAATAAAAACCATTTTTTTATCAACTGTCTCCAATTACTTCGGTAAAGTTATAGTTTTATAAATAGAAACCATTTTTTTTTATTAATAATTCTTAAAATCCGCAAAAAAATATTAACAAAAATTATCAAAACATTGTGTATAAGCATTTTACACAATGCTTTGACAACTAAAAAAGTTCACCTTTTTTAGTGTTATAATAAGAACTAAGCAGGAATTTTAAATTTTTCGGCATGAAAGTACAAAAAATATCAACTAATGTGAGTCCTTTTGCAGGAATCCGGCTGCTTTTGCAAGAGCACGTTGTATTCCTGCAGGATTTTTTCCGCCGGCGGTAGCAAGAAAAGGTTGTCCTCCTCCAGCTCCGTTAATTTCGCTCGAAATCTCTTTAATGATAGTTGCTGCATTAATATTCCTTTCTTTCACAAGATTGTCGCTGACCATAACCAGTATATTGGCTTTTCCCAGGGACTCCGATCCGATAACAAGAACGGTATTTTCCGAAGAATTCCGGATCTGGCAGGCAATGTTTTTCAAAACATCGGGTGAATCGGTTTCCAGCTTACCCGAAACAAATCTTATGTTGTTTATTATGACAGCCTTTTCTACAAGGTCTTTCAGCATGATAGTTGCTGATTGTGCCTGAAATTTCTCAATCATTTTCTTCTGTGACGAATTTTCAGCAATAAGTTTCTCAACATTTTCCGTAATACTGCCGGTGCTCTTTAAAAGAGAAGCTATCTCATCAACCGTTTTTAATCTCTTGTTAATGTATTCCTCAGCTTTTGATGCAGTTACGGCTTCAATTCTCCTTATGCCGGCTGCAATGGCTCCTTCTGAAACTATTTTCACAATACCAATAGTACCGGTAGCTTCAACATGTGTGCCACCACACAGCTCTATCGATTTCCCAAATTCAACAACTCTTACCGTGTCGCCGTATTTTTCTCCAAACAGTGCCATAGCTCCCATCGATTGAGCCTTTTCCATAGACACACCATTAGTTACTTTACAACAGTGATTTTCCCTTATCATGAAGTTTACCATTTCTTCCACCTTCGATAATTCCTCCTTACTCAACTTGCTGAAATGGCTGAAGTCAAAACGGAGACGATCAGGAGTGACAAGAGAGCCTTTCTGTTCCACATGGTTCCCGAGAATGGAACGTAAAGCAAAATGAATCAGGTGAGTAGCAGTATGGTTATTTGCTGTCATTAAACGCTTTTCAATATCCACTGTGGCCCTGAAAACTTCAGATGGATCAGAAGGCAATTTCTTCGTAATATGAATTACAAGATTGTTTTCTTTAACAGTATCAGTGATTGCAATTTTTTCGTTTCCCGAAATTATCTGGCCGGTATCACCGGTCTGACCACCAGATTCTGCATAAAAGGGAGTTTTGTTAAATACCAGATGGCAGCTCTCTTTGCCCTTGACCTTAATGGTACGATATTTTGTTATGAGCACTTCATCTTCAGTTTTTTCATAACCGGTGAATTCAGTACCTTCAATATCATTAACAATGGTCCAATCGGCTTCTTCCACTGAAGCATCCTCACGCGATCGATCCTTCTGATTCTTCATTTCATCTTCAAATCCTTTAAAATCGAGATGCATATCGTTCTCTTTAAGAATGAGTTGCGTAAGATCAACAGGAAAACCAAAAGTATCGTACATCTCAAAAGCTACTTTCCCGGGTAGTACATTCTTATGTTCTTTTCTGAGATCAGCAATCATTCTTTCAATCATTTTCAACCCTTTTCCAAGAGTTTTGAGGAAGGCAGTCTCTTCTTCAAATATGATTTTCGCGATCTGCTCTTTACCAGACTGAAGTTCAGGATACTGGTTGCCCATAGTCCGGGCAAGAACAGGAACAAGCTGATACATAAACGGTTCCTCAATACCCAGGTTATTGTAACCATATCTTACTGCACGACGGAGAATTCTTCTTATAACATACCCTGCCTTGTTATTTGAAGGAAGCTGGCCATCGGCTATCGAGAAAGAAACAGCTCTCAGGTGATCAGCAACAACCCGCAGGGCAATATCCCATTTTTCGTTTACTCCGTAATTTTTACCGGTAATTGCAGAAATCTCCTTTATTACAGACTGAAAAATATCAGTATCGTAATTTGATTTTTTACCCTGTACAACCATGCAAAGTCTCTCAAATCCCATTCCTGTATCTACATGTTTTGAAGGGAGCTGTTCGAGTACTCCGTCGGAACGGCGGTTATATTGAATAAATACAAGATTCCAGATCTCAATTACATGCGGATGACCCTTATTCACCAGTTCTTTTCCCGGTATTTTTTCTCTCTCTTCATCATCCCTTATGTCAACATGGATCTCTGAGCATGGACCACACGGCCCTGTTTCGCCCATCTCCCAGAAGTTATCCTTTTTTGATCCTTCGAGGATCCTTCCTTCCGGCTTTGAAAAGCATTTTTCCCAGTATCCGAACGCTTCATTATCGCGCGGTACATTATCTTCTCTGTTTCCTTCAAAAATTGTTGCATATAACCTGTCTTCAGGTATTCCAAGCCTTTTAACAAGCAGTTCCCATCCCCATTCAATAGCCTCTTTTTTAAAATAATCTCCGAACGACCAGTTACCAAGCATTTCAAACATTGTATGATGGTAAGTGTCATGGCCAACCTCCTCAAGATCATTATGTTTGCCGGATACCCTGAGGCATTTCTGAGAGTTGGCAATCCTTCTGCTTACAGGTTGCCGGTTCCCGAGGAATATATCTTTGAACTGGTTCATTCCTGCATTGGTAAACATAAGAGTAGGGTCATTTTTAACTACCATTGGTGCGGAGGGCACGATAGTATGACCTTTTGACCGGAAAAATTCAAAAAACAACTGCCTGAGTTCCTGTGCCTTCATTTTAATTACCATTGTGTTATGTAAATATACCTGAATTTTGGTTTGTAAAATTAATTTATTTGGCTTAGATTTGTCGGTTACCAAAATAAAAAATTCAAAAATCACAGCCCATTGTTACGAAACCGTAAATATGTGTTTGATTTGTCTGATCTGCAATACAAGCTGGTAAAAATTCACTGGAAGGTAAAGCTTTTACGTTTCTTTTTGTGGTTTTCCGTTTCTATTATAATTGCAGTATTTTATGGTACTGTATTTGAGAACATCGTTGTATCGCCTAAAGAGAAGATGCTCAGTCAGCAGGTTGAAAATATAAAGCTTCAGTATTCTCTTATCGGCAGAGAGTTAGATAATTCACTAGCCTCCCTTAACAGTTTCAGGCTCTCTGATGACAGACGCTACCGTCCGATACTCGAAATGGATAGTATTCCTGAATCGTATAAAATGGCAGGCTATGGAGGTATTGACAGATTCCGCTATATGGCAGGATATATGAATTCAGATCTTCTTATTTCAACCCGGTCAAAAATAGAAGAGATAAAAAATATGGCAAATGTCCAGAACGAATCCTTTAAAACAATTGAAGAACGATCTGCTGAGTGGAAAAGGGAAATGGATCACCTGCCGATAATAAGTCCTGTTGATGTAAAATTCCGTCTGGGTGATGGATTCAGGTTCCGGAAAATTCATCCTGTACTTGGTACATCCCGTAAGCATAATGGGCTGGATTTTCCTGTTCCTTATGGTACAGAAGTGTATGCAACAGGCGACGGTAAAGTTATTGAATCAGGTTGGAGCTCAGGCGGATTCGGAAATTGCATTGTAATAGATCATAGTTATGGTCTTCAGACTACGTATGGTCATCTTAGTGATATTAAAGTTGTTATAGGGATGAATGTAAAAAGAGGTGATCTCATAGGACTCAGCGGAAGCACAGGGATATCCTCCGGACCTCATCTTCATTATCAGATTGACAAATTCGGGCAACATATGAACCCTGTTAATTTCTTTAATAACGATATTAGTGTTGCGGAATACAATGAAATGATTCAGACGCTTGAGTTAGAATCAAAATTCAGATAACCCCCTTCATTGTTTAATTCCATCCTTCCCGTACTTCGTAATAGAATGCTGAGTTTCATTTTTTTTCAGAATTGATTATCTTTGCCATATCATGCCACGCATAAAATATAAATTTAATCCCGATTCTCTGAGTTTTGACAAAGTCAGGCTCGGCGTCAAAGCATTATCACTTAGGTTTTTAGCTTTCATTATAGGGTCAGTCATTGTTGCTTTATTTTATTGGGTCATTTTTGCTTCCTTCTTCGATTCTCCCAAGGAGAAAGCGCTGAAGCGTGAGGTTGAGCAAATGACTATTCAGTACGACCTGATTCACAGGGAGATGGCAAATATTGAAAATGTACTTGAGGGTCTTCAGAAAACTGATGATAATCTTTACAGAACCATTTTTGAAGCAGAACCTACACCGGCTACCCTGAGAGAAGGAGGTGCAGGCGGAGTAAACAGATATGAATCATTGGAGGGATATACCAACTCCAACCTTGTTATTGAAACAGCCAACAGACTCGATAAGATCAGGAAAAAGATTTATGTTCAATCAAAATCATTCGATGACCTGATTGCTCTTGCAAAGGGAAAAGAGGATATACTGCGATGTATCCCTGCCATACTTCCAGTTTCCAATAAGGATCTTACAAGGACGGCATCAGGCTACGGTTGGAGAATACATCCTTTTTATAAAATCACAAAATTCCATAATGGAATGGATTTTACTGCTCCCTCAGGTACTGATATTTACGCAACAGGTGATGGTGTGGTTGTTGATGTACAATTAGCACAAAGGGGACTTGGTAATCATATCATTATCGATCATGGCTTTGGTTATACAAGTATATATGCACATCTTCTGAGTTCCAATGTGATAAAAGGACAAAAAGTACTGAGGGGAGATGTAATAGGTTTTGTTGGAAGCACAGGAATGTCGTGGGC
>Ga0265292_1003273_pt1 | contig 10084 bp, 11 predicted proteins | sample Munlanlewell296A_FD_189080 | JGI IMG/M metagenome (GOLD analysis project Ga0265292, IMG submission 189080) | Leachate microbial communities from a municipal landfill in Southern Ontario, Canada - Leachate well 296A | ecosystem: Engineered > Solid waste > Landfill > Unclassified | place: Canada... | reverse complement strand
GCACGGAAAACAATCAAGGACTATCTTGCGAAACGCACCGATGCCGAAGAAGCGCTCTTCGTAAGTCTTGATAGAAAAGAAAAAGTTCTCGGGCGGATTATCCCGCGAGGTGTCGAGCGCCTTGTCGCACGGCGAGGAACAGAAGCCGGACTTACGAAAAAAATCCACCCGCACGAACTGCGCCATAGCTTTGCGACGGATCTTTTAATCAACGGGGCGGATCTTCGCTCCGTGCAAGTGCTTCTCGGACACTCTAATATCTCAACAACGCAACTCTATACGCACCTTACCAACAAAGAGCTCCGCGAAATTCACAGAACATTCCATAGCCGGAGGAGAAAATAGCGATTTCTGGTGCGGTATTCTTGAATTAGTTCGAACGCATTTCGGCGAGAAGGCCCCCAAAAATCCGGAGCGGCTTCGCCGCAAGATTTAACAATTTCCAATTTTTCTTTGGCGGTAAATTCTCAAAACCTAAAATGGTTCGCTCGGATTCTTGACTGATTCAAAAGTAAAGTCTATAGGTAAATTACTTTTATCCATTGCTATGAGTGTGAAAGGAAAACTGAACGAAGGCAAAGCACAGCCACCTACTGTTACAACACTATGAACAGCGAGCTTATTATTGATTGCGGATACGGTCTTTACCACAACACTGGTGGCCGTGCAAGAGCGTCCACCAAAGACCGCAATCATTGTCTGTTTATCAAAATCAATGATTTGTGGTGCATTGGTTTTAGTGTAGCAACCCTTGAGAAGTTCGTCGTACAAAACCTTCCATTGATCGTAAGTCTGAATTACCCTACCTTGTTGAGTCTCATAAGTTCCGGCGTAAGGATTGCATCCAAACGAAGAAGGTGTGGGTGGGTAAAGGACGGTAAACTTGAGACTATTCTGCGTGTTCTGAACTGGTTTCAGGGTTTCAGTTTGTTGCGAAGTGTCATTTCCCGTTTTCGGTTGCGATTGAGCAGTTGAAGATTCTTGTGTTGACGGTTGTGTCTGTTGTTTTAATACAAAATATCCAGCCGCGACAACAAGAATAACGACTAGAACGATGACGATTATATTTACAAAACCTTTTTGATTCATCTTCATATGTTTAATTCAAAATCGATTAAAAAATTTTCTTTTCTTCTTTCCGTTAAAACATGGTTCGAGCCGATTGTTTTTCCGGGCTCTTTGGCGGTTTTGAAATCTTGCGGCGAAGCCGCTCCGGATTTTTGGGGGCCTTCTCGCCGAAATGCGTTCGAACTAATTCAAGAATACCGCACCATTGAGGAAATTGCAAGTTTTGGGGGTTCGCCTCGCTTCGCTCGGCGGCCAGTTTGTATTGAATTTTCGGGGCAAAAACGAATTGGCGGTTTTGAAAGAAGAAAAGAAAATTTTTTAATCCCTAACCAAATAAAACTATGAGATACATACTTTACGCAAGAAAAAGCACCGAAGAAGATGACCGACAGGTCTTGAGTATTGAAGCGCAACTCGTAGAACTGCAAGAGTATGCCACCAAAGAAAAATTGGAAATTGTTGCCTCGCTCTGCGAGGCCAAAACCGCCAAAGAGCCCGGCCGAATTAAATTCGCAGAAATGTTGTCATTACTCGAAAAAGGCAAAGCGGACGGGATAATCGCGTGGCACCCAGACAGATTGGCTCGCAATAGCGTAGACAGCGGTAAAATAATCCATTTTGTAGATCGCGGCTTGATTCGCGCCCTTAAATTTCCAACATTTTGGTTCGAAGCCACGCCACAAGGTTTGTTTATGCTAAACATCGCTTTCGGTCAGAGTAAATATTTTGTAGATAATTTGCGAGAGAATGTGAAGCGAGGACTACGGCAGAAAATACGAAATGGCGTTTGGCCCGGTTGGGCTCCAGTGGGTTATCTCAATAATCCGAAAACGCGAGGCGTAGATATTGACCCTGAAAAATCTCCGAAAGTTAGGAAAGTTTTTGAACTCTATGCCACCGGAAATTATCCGCTTCATTCTCTCGCAAATTGGTGCGTTGAACACAATCTCAAAGGCAACAAGAGCAACAAAATCTCAATTAGCAGTTTACAGAAGATTCTACAAAATATTTTCTATATCGGCCTTATGAAATTTAAGGGAGAGATGTTTGAAGGAACTCACGAGCCGTTGATATCAAAGAAACTTTTTGATACTTGTAAAGAAGTCATGGCGAATCGCGGCAAAAAGAAAGATATTCGCAAACATCATTTTGCTTTTCTTGGCTTAATGAAATGTGCCTCATGTGGTTGTGCTATTACCGCCGAAATCCAAAAAGGTCATCACTATTACCACTGCACCAAAAAGAAAGGACCATGCCAAGAAAAGCACTTTTTACGAGAGGAGGCACTAACCGAGCAAATTAAAAACTTCCTTCAAAAAGTTTCTTTGTCGAGTCAAGACACAGAGAAAGTTTTAGCCGAATTAGAGAAAGACGAGAAGCGAGCAAAAAAGGAAGCTAAAACCACTGTTCAAAATCTCAAATTCGAATTAGCTGAAATTGAAACTAAGCTCGAAAAACTTTTAGACGCTTATTTGGGCGAGATTATTTCTGCTGACGACTACAAAGTAAGAAAGGGAAATTTTGTTACCCGAAAGGTCGAGCTTGGCGAAAAAATAAGAGATTTTGAACAAAAGGGGCTGTCTTGGCTCGAACCGGCTCGTGAGTTCGTAAAATCCTTGAATCAAGCCGCGAAATTGATAGAGACCGAAAACAAAGAAGAAATGACAACATTTGTGAAGACAATCGGCTCGAACCATGTTTTAGAAAACCGCCAATTCGTTTTTGCCCCGAAAATTCAATACAAACTGGCCGCCGAGCGAAGCGAGGCGAACCCCCAAAACTTGCAATTTCCTCAATGGTGCCCTCGGGAGGATTCGAACCTCCAACTCTTTCGAGACACGGTCCTAAGCCGTGCGCGTCTACCGGTTCCGCCACGAGGGCCTTCTTCCTGGTTTCCTTTAAGCCACATTATAGCTATATAGACAAATATTGACAAATTATAAATTTTATGCTACCATTCTAAGTAGATTTCAGGGAATCATTGACAACCAAAAATTCGAAAGAGAGGAAAACGATGCTAACTATATTGTTCCTTGCGGTGGGGATTTTCATCCTCGTCGTTGCCACGCTTGACTCGATTGTGATCGTGAAACCATTTCACTTCGGAATTCGAAGAATGCTAGGTAACCAACTCCCGACGGTGTTGTCGGAGGGGCCCCACCTGAGACTCCCTTTCATTATGAGTGTTCAGATGGCATCACTTGAGCTCACAACCCTCCCAGTGAAGACAACATTTACTACCAAGGACGGGTTAGCCATGACGGCCACCGGATCGCTCAAGGTGAAAGCCGATCCCAAGGTGAAACTACCCGATGAAAGGGTTACTTTCCTTTCTATGAGGGAGGAAACCATCACCGCCGGCCTCAATGACACCATAGAGTCTCGCCTTGGAGCCCTTGGTGGTACGGTCAAAGGGAGCGATCTCAAAGAAAGGCGCCACGCGGTGAACGATTTCTTCAACTGTATCCTTCGGCTTGAAAAAGCCCCTCACTTGGACCACGTAAAAGGTGATCCAAAAAAGTGTGGCCTCGGCGACAAGTGCGAAATCAAGGCCGTCGGTCCGATACCGGCAGACGAAATCGTACCGTACTACAGTACGCACTTCGAGCACGTGAACGCACTGCTCAAGAATACGGGCGGCCAAAAATCGGCGACCGAGAATCTGTACGGCTTGAGTATCGAGCTTTTCGACCTTGCAACGCTTAATTTCTCTTCCAAAACACAGGATGCGCTTGAGGAGGAAAAACAGGCGGAGCAAAGAGTGGGGGCATTTGAGGAGAAACTCGACCTCGTGAAAAGGGTTGTAACGGAAGTCCCTGGCGCAACTCCGCAAATTGCAGTGAACTTTGTGGAAGACACCATGACCCCGGGAACCACCCGGCGAATCACCTCCATCGAGGGAGAAGCCGGCGTGCTCGGCGGGCTCGTTTCCGCGATCGCCGCAGGGAAGGAGAAGTAGATGCACCGAGAAGACTACATCACCCCCATCAAAAACCCAAAGATCAGGAAATTTGTTCTCGTTCCGATCGCCTTTGTCCTTGCCGGGTGGGTTGCCGTCCATGCCTATACAACGGTTACGAAGGCCGAACCACTCACCAGCATCCAACTCTCCTGCGGCGACACCTTCCGAGAATTACCGCTCGCTTCAGGGGAAACGACCATCTTCATTCCACCAGGCGACTGCTGGAGCGAATGGCTCGTCCGTCCTCGCGAAGCCAACAACTTCCGGACCGAACCCTCAAACACGATCCGGGTGTTCCGAAGCTTCGGAGATGGCACAACAGATCCAGAAGAGGGGGTAGAAGACAGTCCTCTCATCAGGATAACCGAGACTCGCTTCATTACTGGGGCTCGAATTAAGAATTCCCACAAGGAGCCGGTCGCGGTCAAAATCGTGTATTAGCTGTTACACAGCGACAAGAAAAACAGAAGCCCCCGGGGTCAACATGACTCGGGGGCTTTTACTTTTTAAAACGATGGTAGGGCTGATGAGGTATTAGTAATCAAATCCTTCCGGGATATCTGACGGGGGAGCGGCGGGTTGCTGAATTGGAGTTTGTCCTGGGGGGGGTGGCGGCTGGAGAAGAAGCGGCGGGAAACCACCTGGCCGGGTAAGCGGGAGCGGTCCTATATTGTCGCCAACCCCACCACCACCTCCAAGAATGTTCTCAATAAGAGGCTGGAATCCCCAAGCCATAATTCCGATAACTAAAGCAATGAGCGCATAGAGAAGTTGTTTCTTCGCTTTTTGGACTTTCTCCGCTTCTCCGCTCCCCGTAAGGAAAAGAAACGCCGCATAGAAAATAGCTATCACCGCGGCAGTCCAGAAAATGGCCTGCATCCACCCAGCGATTTTTTTTGTGAGGTCGATGATGCCCTGAACGTCTTTAATCGGAGCGCCCTGCGCGCTTGCAAAGAACGGGGTTCCTAAAACTAATATTAAAAGTAGACCCGTCGTGACAAGAGACAACTCTGCGATAATAAACCTTTTATGCAATCCAAGTATTTTTTTCATATAGATAAATGGGAGATTTACAACTCTTTTTTCTTATAGTTACAGTATAACAAATGTCATTTTCGCGCAACAACCCCCGCCCAGGCGGAGGTTGTTGTTCCTAAAATCCGAGAAATGCCATAGCGGCAGTTCTTACTGTCTCCTCAAGAATGCATCTACGAGGGCCGGCAGACCAAATGCCAAGATGCCGACAATGATCGCGACAACGGCATAAATGAGCTGATGGTTCGCTTTCTGAACCTTTTCGGTGTCGCCTCCCGCGGTAAGATACAAAAATCCTGCATAAAGGACGAAAAGGGCCGCGGCGATCCAAAAAATGGTCGCCACCCAGGTTAAGATTTGGTTCAGAAGCCCAATTCCCTGCCCAACAGTCTGGATCGGACCGGTGCCCGGCGGAGGACCGACCGGCGTCGGATACTGCTGTGCAGACGCCGAGAACGCCGCAAAAAGCACTAGAACAACCGCCCCGAGAAGAATGATATTAAATGTATTTTTCATCGCTTCGATTTCTCTTGCCCCAACTTCTTTCGAGAGGCAAGCCTCGACCTTTCGACAATTTACTTTCACACTATAACATATCGAAAAACCGCAGGCAATCAGCCACCGAACGCGCTCTGGATAATACCAACAACCCCCCCGGCGAGAATGATCGCAACGAGACCAATCACGGCATAAAAAATCGTCTGCTTCCCCTTTTTAAACTTCTCCGGGTCGCCGCCGGCCGTAAGAATTTGGAATCCCCCCACAAGAACCATAATGGCAACGATTGGGACGGCTATTCTATAGAGGCCGCCGATAATTCTATCCGCAACACAACCAAAGTCACCGCAATTTTCCCCTAGGGGATTAGGGAAGCTGACTCCCCCTCCCTGGCTCGGCGCAGGATTATCTATGTCTGCCTGCACCACCACGAATCCTAACCCAAAGAGAAAAAGCCAAACTACAGCAAAAGCCCCAAAAACCTTTTTCTTCATTGATTGAATTGTATACTACTGGGACAAAAGCTCAATCCAAAAGTCGTACCCGCCGCGCTTCCCTCAACGTTCGGGAATGCACCCACGGAAACCGTAAGCCGACAAGCGGCCTCTAAGGAAACGTTAAGAAGCGCAAGGAGCTCTTCTTCGGCTTTCTTCCGAACATCATTGAACGGCGCCCGAAACACATAAATAGAGAATTCGCCGCTCGCGGGGTCATACTGCAACTTGTAGTCGTCGGAGTCCTTGAGTATTAAGAACCCCTCTTCGGTGTCGACTGCCGCCTTGTAAAGGTTTCTCATGGTTACACTGCCGTGCGATGTACCGATGGTGATCGTCTCTCCTGTCGGAGTTTCCCGCGCGGGCGCAGTGCTCGATCCTGCGATTTGCACGGCGGGCAATACGCCCCTAATCTGCGGACTTGGAAGATAAGTAGCGGGGCTCTTCCGGAAAAAGAAAAGAAAAAACACAAACACGCCCACGAGAGCGATTGCAGCTATGACATAAAATAATTTTCTCATGTGCCGGTAGTTGTTACGGAGATGGAATTAAAATGTCCCAGTGGTTAGATTCCCGCGCATAAATTCCGCCGCTCGGACTTCGGTAGAGTGGCGAACGATCAGGCAATCGGTTGCCCACGTACGTGAAGTTCTTCGTAATGTAATTGTCGAGCGCGGGGTTTACCCCGACATCGGCTTTATAGCCCGTTGCGTGCGAATAGGTCCCTTGTGCGTGTCCTGCTTCGGTGCCGCCCGTTACCACGATACTACATTCGCAATTCTGCTTGAGTTGTATGACCTCGTTTACGGTCGCTTCCTGCATACCTCCCAAATTGGTGCGAATATCAGAATTCACAGTAATGCCAACTGCCGCCAGGCGCTGGCGAATCTCTTGATTGTCGAGTTCCCTGCCAGCTCCCGGCGGACTCGGGGTGAAATTAGAAACTCCCGGCAGATCCGGAAGACTTAAACTCGTTATGTTTCGGTTAATGGTATTCAAGATGAGGGACGCTCCAACAAGGAGCAAAAGCCCCCACAAAGCGCCTTTAATCCATTCCTTCCCTTCGCTTTGCGATGAAGGATTCCCTCCTGCGGCGACATACTTAACACCGCCGTATACGATCGCTCCAAACGCCAAGATCCCTCCTATCATTAAGGCGAACTGATAGAGATTCGAAATAATACCCGCCGGATTGTCGGTTGGAGCGGTCCCGGGAATGGTGGGATTTATTGTAACCGGCTCTTGCGCATAAACCCGGGCATGGACGAAGAAAACCAATACGAGCGCTCCGAATGCAATGGTGGCAAGAAAGGAGAAATATAAAAACCTTTTCATCCTTTAGTTCTGGGTTTTTGGAGGAGGAGCCGTACAGCTGATATTCCCCCACCCGACCGAATCGCCCACGCCGAGAACCGAAATGAACGTGTTCACAATTAGGAATGCCCCGAGAACGAGAGCAATTCCGATAGCGGTTCCGGTAAGAATTTTTTTGCCGGTTCCCAGTCGTTCCGGCGATCCGCCGGAGATGAGAATCATAAGCCCGCCCCACGCAAAGAACGCCGGCGCGAATGCATATAGTGCGAGCGACATCCCGAAGTAGATGGTGTGCTGTACGGTATGAATAAGATCGCAGAGGTCGGTGCACATCGGTTTTTCTGTTCCAGGGCCACACGAAACAAGAGGTCCCCAATAGGGAGGGAAAACGGTGGCGGTATGCGCGAAACTTATGATCGGAATCAACAATACCGCTCCCGCGAAAACAAAAAGTGTGACTCTAAAAAATGTTTTCATTGTTTTAGTTCTGCAACCGCATCAATTGGCTTACTTGATCCTGCGCCTGGCCGAGCGCCTGTTCGGAATCAATCTTCCCCAGGAGAACGTTCCGGATCGCCGTATTAAATATCTCATCTATCTTTTCGAGGTCGGCCTCGTACCATGACCGAGCGGTAAGCGCCTGTCGCGCAAACACATTTGAATCCGGGTCATCAAGTTTCTTCGCAATAAGCTGCCTAAGGGCCGGCGGCCGCCCGGTAGCTCCAAGATACACCGTGCTCCCCGAAGGATTCAATGCCGAGAAAAGAACAAAGTCCCACCCCCATCCGGAAACTTTCGATTGTTTTGAAACGCCGAGTCCGGCATATCGCGCATAGCTCACGGCTGTGTTCATATTTTTCGGCTGAGGAACCTGGGCGATCCCGATATGAAGAAATGGATTTTTGTTTTTAAGAGAGGCGAGCGCCGACTGGTAATCAAAAATCATTGCGGTTTTTCCGCCCGCGAAGCTATCAAGCGCGTTTTCCTGCGCGTCGTTCCATGTATAGTATGGGGATCCGATATTGGCGAACTGAAGGTAAAAATTAAACGCATTCAAACCCGTTTTCCCGCTCGCATCAAAACTTGCAAACGCAGCTCCGGAAAAATTCGGGAGTGTCATCTGCGTACCGTTTTGGAGCATAAGGAGGTGCAACAGATCGACCGCGGAGGGAATCGTTCTCCCGGATCCTCCGATTGCCGCTCCGGCGCGCGTAATTTGGCCGCGTTCTTTTACGACACGAAGTTTTGAAACGGCGTCCTGAAATCCTTCCCAATTTTTCGGCGGTTCAACAATGCCCGCCTGATCAAAAAGATCTCTATTATAAAAGAGTGCAAGCGTGTCTATGTAGAGCGGGAGGGCATAGATTCTGTTTCCCAAAACGAAATCTCCCTCGGCAACTGTCGGGAATGAATCTCGGAAACTTACCAAGGTGAGTTGCGCGGGATCAACAGGAACAAGCTTGTCGCGCTCGCGCGGCAAGTCGCGGTTTCCGATCATAAAAACATCCGGGCCCCTTCCGGCGGCGAGAGCGTTCACGAGCGTATCCCCATACGTTGCCGAATCAACCTGGATATATTCAACTTCAACGTTCGGACGGAATTTCTTGTACGCCTCTGTAATTTTCGCAAAGGCGTCTCTGTCTTCGGATCCCCACACGACGAGCTTCACCGCCAGAGATACTGTCGTCGGGCGGATATTCACAACAACCAGCACAATCGCGCCGATTACAACAATCAGTCCTGCGGCAACGACGAGAATTTGTTTTGGAGAAAGTTTCATCCCTCACTCTTGAAGGATCGCGAGGCGGCTTGCGATCCCTGAATAGCTACTACGACTTTGTTGTCCAATATCGAGAGATAATGAGAAATCATGTCATTCACTATACTATATTTATCATCCTTCAAGAGTGAGGGATTAAATAAGAACAATTCCTATTAAACGATCTCCCGGTTTTAGGTTCATGATCCGCACGCCTTGTGCCGCGCGTCCGGTGGTTCGAACGCTCGCAAGAACCGTGCGAATGATCTGCCCCTTGGCCGAGAGCGCAAAGATTTCCGTTTCTCCTCCGATAATCTTCGCCGCGACGAGCGATCCCGTCTTCGGAGTTATGTTCGCGGTTCGTATCCCCGAACCGCCGCGGTTCTGCACCTTATATTCCTTAAGCGCCGTCTGTTTTGCAAAGCCGTTCGTCATCACGACGAGGAGCCGCCCATCGGCAACTTTCTTCGGATCATCTCCTTCGATTATATCAAAGCCGGCTACGTGGTCTCCTCCCTTGAGTCGCATCCCGTGTACACCGGCAGCCGTCCTCCCCATCGGACGAATTTGCGATTCTTTGAAGCGGATGGATTGGCCTTTCTCCGTTGTAATCATTGCTTGATCTTGCCCTCCCGAAAGTCGAACCCATTTTAGTATGTCTCCTTTCTTAAGAGAGATGGCAATGATGCCGGTGCGCCGGATATTTTCGAAATCCTTGAGTAATGTTTTTTTGATGAGGCCGTTTTTTGTGGCCATAACAAGATAACTCTGGCTTCGGCCCTTCGCCTTCAGTTCGGCGTCGGAATAGCTTACGATCGCGCTTACATTTTCGTCCGAGGAAAGCTCAAGGAAATTCTGGATTGCTTTTCCCTTCGATATCCTGCTCGCCGCGGGAATTTCGTATACTTTCGTCTGGAATACTCTGCCTCGCTCGGTGAAAAAGAGAAGATTGTC
>Ga0265292_1003272_pt1 | contig 10086 bp, 8 predicted proteins | sample Munlanlewell296A_FD_189080 | JGI IMG/M metagenome (GOLD analysis project Ga0265292, IMG submission 189080) | Leachate microbial communities from a municipal landfill in Southern Ontario, Canada - Leachate well 296A | ecosystem: Engineered > Solid waste > Landfill > Unclassified | place: Canada... | reverse complement strand
GCGTGAACTACTCCGCCTCATCGCAGCCGGCCGGTACCTCCTGCATGATGGTCTATCGCGAGATCGACGCGGGTTTCGTGCACTACGTCAGCTCGAACTCGTGCTCGACGTCCTGGACCATCAACCCGTCCGGTGGCGCTATCGCCGGCTGGAGCTAAGGCACAGCCAAGCGATCGCTGCGCACCGCAAGCCGCCCTTCCAGGGGGTCTCACGAGCGCAGGACGCCTCGCGTGACGTCCGCGACGCCCACGCCCTTCTCGCGCCACTTCTTCTCCTTGATGCCCTTCTTTAGCTCCGTGAAGGCATCCTGCAGTCCCTCGCGGATGATCAAGTTGAGTTCGGGCCCCGTGAGCGCGGCCGTGGCAGCATCCACGACCTCCTCGCGCGCTTCCTCGACCCAGCGATTCACCATGCCGAACTCATTGAGGCGCTTCAGTTTGGGGCTTGCTTCGATGGCACGGTTCACGGCCGCCTCCACGAGGTCGCGCCGCTCGTCCAGCTTCTTCCCGATGGCCGCCGCATAGTCACGGCTCGTGACGGCGTCCTCGAGCACGATGGCGAGGCGCATGAGGAGCGGGTCGGTCAGCTCCTCCACGAGCATGTACTGGTAGCGGTCGAAGAGGCCGCGCAGCACACGCGCGCCAAACGCCCTGTCCAGCGCCTCGCCAGTGCGCAGCACGATGATGATGACCTGGACAACGATGAAGAACCGCTCGGGGACGAGGAACGGGAACGTCAGTGGGAAGACGCCCAGCGCGTTGATGGCGTTGCGCCGCAACCAACGAAGTCGCCTGTCCGCGATGATCCACTTGAAAACGAAGGCACTGCCATACAAGGCGACGAGCGTGAGGTCGATGGTCTTGAGCGCCGTCACGTCCTGGCCAGTGAGCTTGTCCGTGCGGTACAGCACGAACACGAGCAGGCTCAGGAACGCGAGGAGCAAGATGGCGTAATCGACGATGTGCAGCTTCTCGCGCAGGACGAGGCGCTGCGACCTCTTGGGGGGTGTGGCCATCCCGCGGGAATCCGTTGGTGGGGCGGATGGTCGTTTCGGTCGGTTGGGGAAGGAGGTTCGGGGGCGCTCGACGCGTCCCCCGTGGACCGCCCGCTGCGGCGGCCTACATGACCTCGACGTTGTCGCTCGCAGCGAATCGGGCCCTCTCGCGCTGCCGCTTCTGGTACACGCTGCTCTCGACGAGCGCGTGCTCCTTGCTCTCTTCTTCGGCGGCCTTCTTGAGGTCCTCGAAGTTGAGGCCCTCGCGCTCGCGCTCGGGAGAGTTCTTGGGGAAGGGCAGGACGCGCTTCACGTAGTTCTTCTTGGCCGTGGTGATGATGGACTCCACGAGGGCGCCGGACACGATGTCCTTGCGCTTGATGGTCTTCACGGATTCCTTGGCCTCGGCGTCGAGCTTGAACTCGACCCACTTGTTGTCGCCGTAGATCTCGTCGAGAAGTTGCGCCTTCATGGCTTCGAGGGCCTTCTCCTTCGAGCCCCCATGCTCCGCGATGAACTTGTCCTGGATGGGCAGGTCCGCCGTGAGGTAGATGTTGATGATCTGCATGGCCGCGATCTTGTTTGGCCGCTGGATCTCGATGACCTCGTCGAAGCGCCCCGGGCGCAGGAGCGCGGGGTCGATCATGTCGGGGCGGTTCGTCGCGCCGAGGATATAGACGTCCTTGAGCGTGTCGATGCCGTCCATCTCAGTGAGGATCTGCGCGATGATGTTCTTCTGCACGCCTGCGCTGTCCTGTTGGCCTCGCGTGGTGCCCAGCGCGTCGAACTCGTCAAAGAAGATGATGCTGGGGGCGTTCTCGCGCGCCTTGCGGAAGAGCGCCTTGATCATGTTCTCGGACTCGCCGACCCACTTGGAAAGGATATCGGCGACCTTCACGTTGAAGAACGTGAACGAGTTCTCGGTCGCGACGGCCTTGCCGATGAGCGTCTTGCCGCAGCCTGGCGGGCCGTAAAGAAGGACGCCCTTGGGTGCTTTGAGGTGGATCTTCGCGAAGAGCTCAGGCTCCTTGTAGGGCAGCTCGACCACATCGCGGATGCGTTCGAGAGTGTCGTCGAGGCCGCCGATCTGCGAGTAACGGATGTTGGGCGTCTCACCAAGGAAGAGGTCGCGGATCTCGCTGCTGGGGCGCACTTCGAGGATCTCGAGGGACGGGGGCAGAAGGCTGACCTCGTAGCCGATCTTGATCTCCTCGTTGAGGCCCTGCGGGAGGTCGATGATCTTGCGTTCGTCGCCCATGCCGGCGGTCAGCACGAGCTTGTCCCCATAGATATCAACGACCTTGCCGACGATGCCTTGATCGTACAGCTTGGTCGCGGCGATGATGGCGTAGGTCTTGGGGTGAAGCCAGACGTACTGGCCTTGGCGCAATGACGAGCGCTCCACTTGGCCTGCGGCGACCTTGAGGACCTGCGTGCCGTGGCTGACTACGACTTCGTGCGCTTCGAGGTCGTCGCCTTGGAGGCGGAGCACGTAAGCTGACAGGAGAGGGGGCTCCTTGATCTGATTGAACTTCTCTTCGTAGGCCTTCACGAGGGCCTGCAGTTCCGCGTTCTCTCCTTGGAGCTGTTCGACGCGGCTCGTGGGGGTGTCGCGCTCGGCTGGGGCGTCGCGCGTGGTGCGGCCGCGCTTCTCGGGATCGTCCCTCATCTGCCCGGGTTATGCCCACCCGTTGTTTAAAGCTCCTGCTACAGTGGGCATTCGGCGACTCGCCCCAAGCACGGCTTCCGGGGTTTAGGAACGGCCCTGCGCGCGCCGGTGCGCCCGATCCGCCGAGGAGCATGACCCGACGGCGTGCCAGAGGCACGTCGAGGGTCGAGGCGCCGCAGCGCCGGTGCGACGAAGGCGGGCGGGATGCAGCGGCGCGCCCTTCGGGGCCGCCGGGGCGGGCGCATGGCTTCGTCGGACCAGCGGCCTGATGGCCGCTTCGACGCTCAACGTGGCTATGCCACGCCGTCGCGTCGTCCTCCTCGCCCTGCATCCCGCCCCGGCGGCCGCAGGGCCGTTCTAAACCCGGAAGCCGTGCTAGTGAACGGAGCGTCAGCCTCAAGCTCCCCCCATGGCTCGCGCAGAGTATGGAGTATCGGCTCCCAATGGACGTGCGTCCGACGCGCTACGACATCCACCTGCGAGCGGAGGTCGGAAAGCCCAGCTTCTCTGGCACCGTGCGGATCCACATGGACCTTGCCCGCCCCACGAGTGAGCTGCACTTGCACGCGCGCGACCTCGACGTGAAGCGCGCGTCGGCTGATGGCGCCACGGCGGAAGTGCAGGTCTTCCCCAAGGACGAACGCCTCCTCCTGCGGTTCCCTCGGGAGATCCCTGTTGGCAAGGCGACAGTCGAGATCGAGTACGCTGGCAGCGTCAGCTCCAGCATGGAGGGCTTGTACTTGTCAAAGGATGGCTCGCAGGAAGTCCTTTCGACCCAATGCGAGGAGACCAATGCCCGCGCCATCTTCCCGTGCATGGACGAGCCCGAGTTCAAAGCGAGCATCGCATGGACCATAACGACCGCGCCAGACGCCACCGTCCTGACGAACGCGCCCCTCGCGCGCCGCGACGGGAACACGTGGGTGTTCGATCCGACCCCCCGCGTCTCGACGTACCTCGCAGCCGTCTGCATCGGGCGACTCGCGCCAAGCCCCCAGCGTAACCTCGGCGAGATCCCATTTCGTGTGTGGGCGTATCAGGGCAAGGAGGGCCTCGGGGAGTACGCCAACGAGCTTTCCACGAGGCTCCTCCCGTGGTTCGTGGACTACTTCGCGCAACCTTACCCGTACCGCAAGTACGACCAGGTCGCCGTGCCCAGCTTCAGTGCAGGCGCGATGGAGAACGCTGGGCTCGTCGTCTTCCGCCAAGCGCTCCTCCTACGAGACCCCAAGACGACGTCATTCAGGAACGAGGTCCAGATCGCACGCGTCGTCTCGCACGAGATGGCGCACATGTGGTTTGGCAACCTCGTGACCATGGCGTGGTGGGATGACATCTGGCTCAACGAGAGCTTTGCCGAGTGGATCGCGCACAAGTGTCTCGACTCGGTGGCGCCACAGTACCGCGTGTGGGGAGAACAGCAAGCCGAGAGGATGGCCGCGATGACGAGCGACGCGCTCGATAGCACTCACCCGATCTACAACGCGGTCGAGCGAGCAGAGCAAGCGACCGAGCTCTTCGACGCGATCACGTACTACAAGGGCGCCGCCGTCATGCGCATGCTCGAAGCGTTCCTTGGCCACGAGGCGTTCCGCACCGGGATCAGGTCGTACATGCGCGAGCACCGCGAGAATAACGCGCGAGGTGCGGACCTGTGGCGCCATCTAGGCGCCGCGTCGGGCCAACCCGTCGAGCGCGTGATGGAGAGCTGGATACTGCAAGGCGGCTACCCCGTGCTTCACGTGAAGCGTGAAGGCAATGACCTCATCCTAAAGCAGGACAGGTTCCTTTCGTCGCCCTCGGCGAAGCCAAAGGACCAATCATGGCTCGTGCCAGTCGTCGTCCGCCATGACAAGGGCGAGACGCGCATGCTGCTGACGAGTCGAGAAGCACGAGTGCCGCTCCCACTCGGCACGAGCTGGGCCTACGCGAACGCCGAGGGCGTCGGTTTCTATCGCCTGGAGCACGACGCCGTGCTTTTCGAAGCGCTCCTGGCGCACGCCGCGGACCTCACCTCTGCGGAGCAAGGGACGCTCGTGGACGACCAATGGGCCTTGCTCCGGCGTGGTGCAGCGCCAGCGGATCGCTTCCTCCGCGTGGCGGACGTGCTGCTCCGCGTCGCCCAGGACGACCGCGTGCTGTCGCTCCTCGCGAGCCGCCTGACCGCCGTGGAGGACATGCTCAAGGACGAGAAGGACGCCAAGGCGATCGACGCTTTCCGCGCTTGGGTGCGCGCGCACCTCGCGCCGCGCCTCGACATGATGAGCACGGAGGCACGAGCGGGCGAATCGCCGCCAGACGCACTGCTTCGGGCGACGCTGCTCCAAACGCTCGCGTCGATCGGCCATGAGTCGCGCGCGATCGCGGCAGCGCGCGAGCTTGCGAAGCGCGAGAGGACCGACCCTGCTGCTGTCGATGCGAACCTCGCGGACCCCTCCGTCGCGGTCGCGGCACAGTTCGGGGACGCTGGAGCGTTGGATGCGTGGTTCGCGGAGTATGAGCGGCGCCGCAAGGCAAGCGCGCCACCTGCGCAAGTGCAGCGCTACCTCAACACGCTCATCGAGTTCCGCGACCCGGCGCTCGTTCGCCGCGTGCTGGACCGGGTCACTTCTGGGGAGTTGCCGTTGGAAGGCGCTGGCCCAATCCTCCGCATCGCCCTCACGAAGCACCACTCGAACGTGGAGGCGTGGCGGCACGTGCAAGCTCACTGGCAGTTCGTGCGCGAGCGCTTGGGCGACCAGTGGACCGGTTTCATCATCGAGCGCGCCGGAAACCTGCCCACGGAGCTGCGCGCTGAGGTGAAGCGCTTCTTTGACGCGAACGTGAGCGGGGTGGCGGACCAGACGGCTGCGCGCGCGCTGGAAACGCTGGAGCAACGCGCGCAGGTAGAGCCTCGGCTGCGCAAGGAACTCTCCTCGTGGTTCCGGCAGAAGACGGAAGCCTGAAGTAGCGCCGCGTCGAGGGGTGGGCGCTTTGAAAGACCGCATCATGGGGAGCGAGCACGAGTACACGCTCTTCAGCTCGCAGATGAATCCCCGCGGCATCGACCCTCACCGGCTGGCCCTCGAGGTCATCCGCAAGTCCCAATTCGCGGCGCAGGGCGAGTGGCTCAAGAACGGGAGCCGCGCATACTTCGACGTTGGTCACCTCGAGATATCGACACCCGAGACGCTTTGCCCGCTCGAGATGCTCACGTACGAGAAGGCTGGCGAGCGGATCGTGGACCTCGCGCGCATGAAGCTCGAGGAGTTCCACAACGTCAAGGTCAGCGCGTTCAAGAACAACACGGACCCCGACGGCGTCTCGTACGGCTCGCACGAGAACTACTGCGTGCCACGCAACATCGAGTTCCCCGCGACGTACGTTCGTGGGCTCGTGCCCCACCTCGTCACGCGCATCGCGTTCTGCGGCGCGGGCGACTTCATCGACCGCCGCTACGTGCTCTCCCCCTGCGCGTACCTCACGAGCGAGTTGATCTCCGGGGGCAACCTCTCGAACACCGGCATCCTGCACACGCGTGACGAGCCGCATGCGGACGCCACGCGGTGGCGCCGGCTCCACGTCATCATCGGAGACGCGCTCATGAGCGAGACGAGCATCTACCTGCGTGCGTTCACGACGAGCGGCGTTCTAGAACTCCTTGAGGATGGCGAGCTCCACGACGCCCCCCAGCTCCGCGAGCCCCTGCGCGACATGTGGCACATGGTCGAGCAAGTCGCCCCCGAGCAGTGGAAGTTGGAACTCACGAACGGCAAGTGGGTCACGCCAATGGACGTGCAGCGTTACTTCCTCGCCAAGTTCGAGGAGCACGGCGTAGCACAGTCCAAGGAAGAGAAGGAGGCACTGAAGCTATGGGAATGGGTGCTCGACAAACTCGATGCGGGCGACATCCATCAGCTCAAGCGCAAGGTCGAGTGGGTCATGCGGCTCATCGAGATCGAGAAGATGATCGACCTCAAGGGACGCGACGAGAACGTCGAGATCGCCACTGCGAAGCAGTACAGCGAGCTATCAGGCGCGTCTGGCCTCTACTACAAGCTCGAGAAGGCGGGACTCGTGGACCGCATCACGACGGATGATGCCATCAAGAAGGCCATGGTCACGCCGCCCGACACGCGCGCGAAGGCCCGCGTGAAGCTCCTTGAAGAGTACGAGATGGGCTCGATCGATTGGAGCGAGATGAGCATCCTCACTGAGGATGGGGGGTACGAGCGGATCCATCTCCCCGACCCGTACTCTACCAAGTCCCCACTTTAGTTTGGTTTCTTGGATTCTTCGTTTCTTGGCGTGGGGAACGGATCCGGAACGCCAAGAACCCAAGAAGCGAAGACTCCAACGGGCCAAGCCCACTCGGGTCGGCGAATCCCTTACAGCACTCGCTGAGGGGACCGGAGCGAAACAAGCGTCGTGAGAAGGAAGAGGAGGACGGCAAGCCCACTTACAAGTCCCGACGCGCGCCACGACCAAGTGATCCCCCCAAGCCATCCGACCACGCGCATGAGGACGCTCCCGTGGAGCAGCACGAGGGGCGCATACGCAGCCGCGTGGAAGGACATCGAGCGCCCCACGATGGCACCAACGACGATGGGCGCGTGACCAAACACCATCGAGATGGCAAAACCAAGGAAGATGGCGTGCAAAGCCGCGTCATCGATCCAGCCGGACCCATGCGCCCCACGCCAAGCGAAGAGCGCGCCTGCAGCAGCAAGCCACACATAGCCCGCCAGGAGCGCGACAGCAGAGAACGCGTGGCGCCCCCCGGCGCGGACGAGGCGTGCAGAGATATCATACCGCAGGAGCCACGCGCTAAGACCGACGAGGCTCACGCCTGCGAGGGTGATACCGACGCGGCGGGCCACGGGGAAGACCCCGATCCCTATCAGGAGCAGGCCGCAAAGTGCGCCGAACACGAGGACGGCCCACCGCGGCGCGCTCAGAAGCCGGCTCAGCTCCAGGCGTTCGCCCGCGATGACGAGCACGAGGAACGCGATCAACCATCCCACCATCGCCTCCGTGGCGCCTCCTGTGGCGAACGTGGCGGTCCCAAGGAGGAGGGAGACGCCAGAGAGAGCCAGCGAGACCCCGACCAATCCACCAGCGAGGCGCGCGATGAAGCCCATCGTCAGAGCGAGCACGAGCGCTCCTAACGCCATCACGCTGCCAGCGAGCGGGACGGGCGCGCCCAATGCGAGCCCGATGGCGCCAGCCGACGTGAGGATGGGTGCTGCGAAGGCCCAAGTGCGGCCAGCGCCCACCGCGCGCTCCACGCCGATCGCGGTGCCAAGGAAACCAACGACCATGATCACGCCATGGTTGGCCAGGAGACCGGGCCGCGTCGGGAACGCCCACCCCATGCGCGAAAGGCCCGCCCAGCCGCCCGCTACCATCAGCACAACGCCAGCCGCCATGAGCGCGACGCGACCGGCGTGTCGCGGTGGTCGCGTCACCACGAGCGCTCTTCCGTGGCGCTTCGATCCTGCCGCGCGTGCAGTGTGTCCTTGCTGATGCGGCCTAGGTGTGCGACGGACGTGATGAGGTGCAAGCGCAGCGCAGGGGGAACGTCGCTGTCCTTGAGCACCGGGACGCCCGTGTCCTGAAGCACCCCAGCCAAGTAGTCCTCGCTCTTCTGGACAACGTCATCGTGCTGAGTTCCGTCTGGCATGCGTAAGCATCGGCACGGGCGTGCAAGATACTTACGCCACGGCACGGAGCGGAGTTCTTGTAGGACGTCCACGCTCGCGAGCGCGTGAACGTCACCATAGGCGGATCGAGCCTTGGGGGAAAGCAAGGACCTGCGATCCGGCCGCAGCCCGAGGCGCCGCTTGCGAGGCGCAGCGCCATCGTGGCGCTCCTGTTCTTCCTCGCTGCTACGGTTGACCTCGCGTGGGAGGGCGTTTCGACCGTGAGCCTTCAGCGCGCGTTCCCCCTCTACGCTTTGGGCGGGTTCAGCATCCTCATCTTCGGCACGAGCCGTCTTCTCATCGCTGGGATGGCGGGGCGTGACATCGCGGGCGGATCCGCGTCTTCCGCGAGCGTCGTCATCCTGGCCGCCGTCGGCTCGATCGGGGCTTTCTTCGCGCCACCGGACTTCCCCGAGTGGCGGCTCGTCTTCGCCCTCGCGTGGTCGCTCGCGGCCGTGGGCCACACGCTCGTCACGGTCCTTACTGTGCGCCGCCCGCCCGTGCGCCCCCCCATCCAGAGCGAGGCGGGTCCCGCGCAACGGTTCACGATCCGCATCCTCGAAGCCGTTTCACTCCTGTACGCACTGGCCGCGGCAGTCATGCTTCCACTTGCCGCCGTGGGCAGCATCTCGCTCGCGAGCAGCGTGCACGTCGTGCTCGTCGGGTTCGTGGTCGTGACCATCATGAGCGTCGCGAGCCACATCCTGCCTCGCTTCACGCGCGCCCAACCAAGCGCATGGGCGATGGTGCCGCTTGGACCACTGGCTCTCGTGGGGCCTGGACTCATGGCTGCCGGCCTTGACCGATGGCGAGGCCTCCTGCCACTCGGGGCCCTCCTTGAGGGCCTCGCGTTCCTCATCTTTGGCATCGCGGTCGTGCACATGCTCGTTCGTGCGAACCGCGTGCGGCTGACGCTGCTCCCGTACGCTCTGGCACCAGTCCTCATCGGCATCGGCGGCAGCCTCGCCCTTGTCTTTGCCTTGTGGAGCCAAGCCGGAGACCAGCTCGCCACGCATGGGTTCCTCAACACCTTTGGCTTCGTGGGGCTCATGGTCCTTGGCGCAAGCACGGACCTCTACGCGCCCGCGATGACCACTGGCTCTGCTTCTGCACGGCGTCACCTCGCCGTAGTGCTCACGCTCGCGCTCTCGGGGCTGCTCATCGGTGGACTCGCCCTCGCCACCCACCACGAGACGGCTGCAAGAGCGGGCGTCGCCGTGTTCGCGCTGGGCATCGCGTGGCAGCTCGTGGGAGTCATCGCTAGTCACAAGCGTGCGGACCGCGTGGTGTCGCGCCTCACGCGCAAGAGATAGGACTCAACAAAGTCGTTGGTACCACGCCGATGAGCCCATCATCTTGGACTGCATCTCGACGAACGCGCTGTACTCCTCGATGTTCTCGACGAGCTTCGCCGGCGCATCGTCCGGCACGTAGAACCTTCGCTCGATAGTGTGCTGCATCTCATCCCATCCTCGGCCTTCGCCGCGCCCCCCTCACCACTGTGTGGGTTAGTCATTTTCGCTTTTTGTGATGGCCTAGCTTCCTTGCGCCCGTTTCCGGTAGAGTGCATGGAGCGCCAGCGTGCGCGCGCCAGGCTCGCCGTTCCCTATCATCTTGCCATCGATGGCAACGACCGGTATGACCTCGCTTACGCTCGCGGTCAAGAAGACCTCATCCGCACGCGCGAGGTCAGGGACGCGTAGAGGCCGCTCCTGCACTTGTCCGGGCGCGAGAGCGAGCAC
>Ga0265292_1003271_pt1 | contig 10088 bp, 11 predicted proteins | sample Munlanlewell296A_FD_189080 | JGI IMG/M metagenome (GOLD analysis project Ga0265292, IMG submission 189080) | Leachate microbial communities from a municipal landfill in Southern Ontario, Canada - Leachate well 296A | ecosystem: Engineered > Solid waste > Landfill > Unclassified | place: Canada... | reverse complement strand
TTGTCGATATAAAAACAGCGCTGGCATTGGACGAAAAGATCAATGCCGCTCCGGCTCACGACGAACGGCTGTTTCGCTTTCGGATCAAAAAGGTTTTTTTCGCGCTTGGCGTTGTAATAGTCGGACATGGTGTTTTAAACGGAAAAACTTAGTCACTTTATTAATCTTTTGAACTCCTCAACCATCGAAACTTGTTCTGGTTCTACTCCGTATTCCCCTGTCGTATAGTATGCCGCCCAGTCGACAAGAATTAAGGATGAGAAAATTTTTTCAAACACACTGTTTCCTTTAAGTTTCAATTCGATAACGGGAAGTCCTCGATCCTGGTAAAGTTTCTGCAAAACCTCCATCCGTCGCTGGATTCGAAAATCATCGTCGTTGTCTTTTAAAAAGACGAAATAAAATTTATCGGACAAATTTTTCGTTTGGTTTTGCCGATCGAAACCGGTCATTTCGTTATGATTAAGCTCGGGAAAGACGTTGTAGAATGCGGGGATTTTGCCGGTTTCGTTGAATTTAATCTTCCAATTATACGCGATTCCTTTATTCTGGTTCGAAGCATAAATAACAGGAACAAAACCTTTTAATTTCTTGGCAAGCTCCTTCCCTTCCGCTTCTAGTTTTCCAGGATTTAATGTTGTGGAAAGCCCTCCGATTATTTTAAGAGCATCTTCCTCGCCCATCGCCATTAATAAGGCTTTGAGGCTGAATCCGAGAGCTGAGCGGGGCTGGATGCCGGTATCCGGTATTTGAATATACGGAATTGACCTCTCTTTCGCCGAACTCAACAGCGTTCCGCCGACAGAGATAATTAACGTAGAAAGTTTCTTTTTGGCGGCCTTGTGAAGCGCGTCAAGAACCTCTTCCGTATTTCCCGAATAGGAACTACAGATAATGAGGCGCTCATCTAGGTCGCCTATTGCCGGAAGACCATAATCAGAGTGAATAATAAGATCCAGAGATGGTTTCCACCTTTTTAGAAGATCGGCGGCAAGGTGCGATCCGCCCAATCCAACAACGACAAACTTATTCCTTTTTGCGAGAGCGCTCGCGTTTTGGATCTCTGGTTCATACGCAAACTGCGTATGAAAATTTTTAATGGCCTCGTACATCATTGTATTAGTGTATTCCAATCCGAAGAAAAACGCTCTACCCCTTTCCGCGTCAGTTCGTGAGAAATATTAAACTGACTCCACGGGAGCGACAGATCTATTTCCTCGTACGGAATTGACTGTAGACCGTGGGCGTCGTATCTGAAATCGGTTTGCGATACCGGCATCCCTTTGCCCTTCCATTCCTGTAATATCTCCAATGGGGCAGTGACAATATCTGAGCCCAGCTTAATCGCAAAAAGAAAATGATCAAGGCTCCGTACGCTCGCAGTTAAAACTTCGACATGTCCATCTCCTCCACCGTACATCTTTACAATATTTGTTATCAAATCCATCCCATTATCTCCCCGGTCATCAAGTCTTCCGACGAACGGAGAAACGAACACGTCTCCTTTTTTAGCTCCTCGCGTCGCGGCGTATACCGCCGCGGCTTGCGCTTGGGAAAAACAAAGGGTCATGTTCACTCGCATTTTCTCTTTCACGGCGATCTCTGCCGCAGCAAGCCCTTCTTTTGTTATAGGAAATTTTACATGCGCGTTCGGGATCCATGAAAACATTTCTCTTCCTTGACGCAACATCTCTTCCTGCGACACGAGAGTGCCGGCGTTCACTTCAATAGAAACGGACCCGCTGGGAATCATTTCCGCTATCTCGCGTACGATATCTCGGTAAAAAGAAAAAACCTCGGCTTCTTGAAACTTCTTCCCCTGCCGAAGCCGTTTTTGCGCTTCCGGGTGTTTGGAAAGAAGAGTTGGATTCGTCGTCTGTCCATCAAGAAACCCGAGTAAATCGATGGCGGCTCTTGTTTCGTCCGGATCGCTACTGTCTAGGAATATTCGAGTTTTCAGCCCTTGTGGCTTCATCCCTCTGTGTGGGTGGTCTTGTTTTTTACTGCCAATTTCTTGATTAGCATAAATGCTTCGTCCGCATTATTGACAAGGTGGTATACCTCCATGTCTTTCTTATCTATTGCCTTGCTTTTTTCGTATACCTCTTCCCGAATCCATCGAAGAAGTGGCACCCAAAATTCCCTATTGACGAGAATAACGGGAACAGATCCAATTTTTTTCGTTTGGACAAGCGTGATAATTTCAAACAACTCATCGAGCGTCCCGAAGCCGCCGGGAAAGAATACGTATACTTCCGAAGCAAATGCGAGCATTACTTTTCTCGTAAAGAAGTAGTGGAACGACTCCGATTCTTTCACATAATGATTGAGTTGCTGCTCAGTCGGGAGTTTTATATTCAAACCAACCGATTTCCCGCCAACCTCATAGGCGCCCCTATTTGCCGCCTCCATAATGCCAGTACCACCGCCCGTAATAATCGTGAAACCCGCTCTCGAAAGTTTATGCGCAAGCTTCGTGGCTTCCTTATAAACTTTGTGTTCAAAGCTATATCGCGAAGAACCGAAAAACGTTACAGCTTTTCTCCCTTCATATTGTCGCAAAAATTCAAAACCGGAGACAAACTCCGCCATAATCTTGAAGATCCTCCACGGAGAAATCTCGTGAGAATGAATCCGCAGCATCCGCTCGATCCGAGAAGAACCATTTGTTTTTTGTTTTCTCGCCATGGGTAATTATTGATTAATTGAATGTTGTTTTTCTTTTTTCCATCTTTTCTCTGACCTTTTTCATCGCTAACTCGAGCGCGACGCTCCTTGGATTTTTTCTCCTACGTATACTTTCTTTCAAAACCGTCTGCGTCGATTGAATAATCTTATTTTTTACGAGTTCGAACATTTTCTCGGGACTATATCCTTGATACTCTGCGTATGACGAGATCACTCCTCCCGCATTCGCCACAAAGTCCGGCACAATCATAATTCCCTTCCTAGATAACTCTTCTTCGATGTTTTCTCTCATTGGAATATTTCCAGCCTCAATGATAATTTTCGATTTAATCATATGTTTATTCGACGGGTTGATAACATCCGTTACTGATGCCGGTATTAGAATGTCGGCTTGAACACCCCAAAAACTTGCGGGCCGGATGCTGAACTTTTTCAGATGAGGAAGAAGCGGCTTATTCCCTCGAATCAAGGCGCGGATAACGTTGCTGTCAAATCCATCGCGCGAGAACACGGCTCCTTCTCTGTCCGCGAGAGCCACTATTTTTGCCCCCATCTCGGTAAGAAACTGATACGTGAACGTTCCTACATTGCCGAATCCATGGATGGCAACCGTGCTTTTTCGAAGATCCAGCCCCTTCACGCTCGCGGCAACTGCGGTTGCGTGTGCAACCCCAAAGCCAGTGCTGCCAAACTCATGAGGGATGCCGCACCGCTTTTTCTCTCCCAAAATTTCCACACAGTAATTTGCGGGTTTTCCGGTTGCGGTTATCCAATTTCCTGTTGCTTCGACAAAACTTTTCATTTCTTTCTCCCCGGTGTTCACGTCCGGTCCGGCGATATATTTTGCCGGAAGGAGCGATTGTATAGCCCGTGCAAATGACTGTATATACGCCTGTTTCAGGCGAGAAGATCCTCCGGGCCATATAATTCCCGCCTTTGCTCCCCCAAACGGGATTCCTGCTAGAGCGTTTTTCCACGTCATTGTTCGCGCAAGACGGAATACTTCTTCTTCCGTAATATTCGAGGTCATTCGCACGCCTCCCTTTCCCGGACCGAGCGCCGTATTGTCGATAACCAAAAAACCGGTCATGCCGATTTTTGGGTCATATACGCGGATTACATACTCCGGGCCAAAAATATCTTTGCCTTTTTTCTCCATAGTTATTGGATGCTCCTAATTTTTAAATCTTTCTGATGAACAATAATGATCATCGCTCCCGCAATTAACACAAAATTCTTTATAACAAATTCGCCAACAATGCTCAAAAACGGAAAATGGCTCACAAATGCCTGGGGAGAAAAAAGTACCCCAAGCGTTGCCACGAGTAAATGCCCGATCATCACCCATGCGCTCAGAATCGCGGCCCGCGGAATGAGAATCCCAACTCCTAGAACAATTTCTATAACCGCCAAAAGAAGAAACAAAACCGGATTATTGGCGATAAAGGGATACGCTTTTGCGATCACATCAACCACCGGGCTTTCTCCAAATAGCTTCAGAAATCCGAACCAAAGGAAGATAAATGCGAGAGAATAACGAAGAAGTAAAAGCGCAAAAAAATGAAGCTTATCTTCCGGCATCTAGGTAATTATACAATAGACTGCGCTGCTGGCAAAGCAATATTTACTATTTTTACTGGTTTTTGTTGTCTATGCCGAATAAGCGATGAAGCCCGCACCATCCGAGGAAGCTTTCTGCAAGCGCAACCCAACCCACAAAGGCGATGAGAAAGTTCACCCACGAAGCGTCGTAGTGCGGCGCCCACGGACCAAGCCACCAAAACGCGAGCGCAAACCGCAAAACCCTGTCTATCTTGCCTAAATTTTGGTTCACCATGGTTTTGATTTAACTGCGACCTTTTCTAATCCCTTTTTATATCGTCTTTTGTCTTCGTTACCGGACTGTCTTTATAAAAGTACGTGCCGGGCCCGAAAATCCAGCGCGTAATAGTCAGATGAAAGTAATGACCGACGTGAATGAAGAAAGCGGCTACCCCAAGAAAAGTGATTACATATCCCATTTCCCCGGAAATGATCCGGCCGGTTATAACCCAAGCCCCTAAACCGATGAGAAAAACGCCGAGCAATATCCCGCTGATATCGAGAAAAGTGTAGAAAAAATTCTTTATAACGGCTATTATTTTGACCATTTTATCATTTTTTAAGATGTGGTTCGACTCGCTTCAAGAGCACCGCGTTGGTAGCCACAATAATGGATGATGCTGACATGAGGAGTGCGGCAATTTCCGGCCGCAGCGACCAGCCAAACGAATTATAGAATACGCCGGCAGCAACCGGAATGGCCAGCACGTTGTAAATCGCGGCCCAAAAGAGATTTTGTTTCATTTTCATTACGGTCGCTTTGCTTAAACGTATCGCGGCCACAATGTCATAGGGGTCCGATTTCATAAGTACGATATTGCCTGTTTCTATGGCGACATCGGTTCCCGCGCCGATAGCGATGCCAATATCCGCTTGGGCAAGCGCTGGGGCATCGTTAATACCGTCGCCGACCATGGCCACGAATTTCCCTTCGGCCTGAAGCTTCTTTACCCAGCTCGCCTTTTCGGCAGGCAAAACCTCGGCAAACACGCGATCGATGCCAAGCTCGCGCCCGACAGCTTCCCCGGTTCGCTGGTTATCTCCGGTAATCATAATCGTTTCGACGCCTATCCGTTTTAGCTCATCAATAGTCTTCTTTGAATTTTCGCGAGCGGTATCTGCAACCGCTATTGCGCCGATGATATCGCTATCCAAAGCAAGAAGCATCGCCGTCTTGCCCTCACCCTGTAACCGCTCCATTTCTTTGCGCATTTCAAGGTCAAGATTTATCTTGTGAACTGCCATAAGGCGCTCGTTTCCTAAAAGTACGAGGTGATCGCCGTCCGCAAGTCTGCCTTCCAATCCGTAGCCGGGTTGAACTTTAAAATCACTGACAGCGGATTTTTGAAGGCGCATCGCCTCGGCCTCGCGCTGTACTGCCGTGTCGAGCGGATGTGATGACTGTTTCCCCAGACCAGCTGCCAACTCCAAGATAAGCCCCTTCACTCCGTGGCCCGCTACGGCTTCAAACTTTGAAACTGACAAGAATTCAATGCCTTCGCCGGAAGCTTTTTCTATAATCGCTTTCGCCATCGGATGCTCGGATTGTTTTTCTATTGAAGCGGCAATTTGAAGAATTCGCGCTTGGGCTTCCTTGTCTTTTTTCTCAAGGAACGAAACGATGTCCGTGACTTCCGGTTTACCCCTCGTCAGTGTTCCCGTTTTATCGAGAATCATCGCGTTGATCTTCGACGTTTTCTCGAGCGTTGTCGCATCTTTAATGAGGATGTTGTGTTTCGCTCCAATTCCCGTGCCGACCGCGACAGCCGTAGGAGTTGCAAGGCCCAATGCGTCAGGGCAAGCAATCACGACGGTTGATACGGCAAAGGTGAGCGCAGTTAAGAGTCCGGCTCCAGCTATAAAATACCAGCCCATAAACGCGGCAAGTCCTGAGCCAATCGCTACAATAACCAGCCACCCCGCCGCCGTGTCTGCAATGCGCTGCCCCGGCGCCTTGGAATTCTGTGCGGTTTCCACCATTTTTATAATTTGCGCGAGAACCGTGTCGCTTCCCACTTTCATCGCTTTGAATTTGATGGAGCCGTTCTGGTTGATAGACCCGCCGACTACGCTACCACCTAACTTTTTATGGACCGGAAGCGACTCCCCCGTCACCAGTGATTCGTCAATATACGTCTCCCCTTCGATCACCTCGCCGTCTACCGGAATTTTATTGCCGGGCCGAATGACGACAATATCCCCTTCAGCAATTTCCGCACTGGGGATGGTTATCTCTTTGCCATCGCGGATTACCGTCGCTTGCGGTGGCACAAGATCAAAAAGCGCGCGAAGCGCGTCGGAGGTGCCTCGCCTAGATTTCATTTCCATCCAGTGACCGAAGAGAACAAAGGTAACCAGAAGCGCAGCTGCTTCATAGAACGTCTCTGCTTCGGGTCGGATAACAGTGAGGAGTACGCTGAAAAGATATGCGGCCAATACACCGGTCGCGACGAGGACGGCCATATTGAGCTTCTTCGCCTTGAGGGAATAGTAGGTTCCCGTGATAAAAATCGAGCCGGTCCAAAACACGATTGGTGTCGTGAGAATGAGCAGAAGCCAATTGATTGGAATTGGCGACGGTAGCGCAATGCCTAGGATGTTCGTGCCGACCGGCGAATAGAGAAAAATCGGAATGGAAAGGAGGAAGGAAATTAAAAACCGCCGGCGCATATCCTGCTCCATTTTCTTGGCCATCTGCGGATTGGTCATCGCCGCCTCGTGATCCATATGACTCATTTTTTTGATGTCGTGACCGGCATGAGCGTCATCCTTTTTCGGCTTACCCGCCGTAGCCCCGCCTGCCGGACGGGCAGGTCTAGCGGAGGCGGGAATCAGATCCATCCCACAACCGGGACATTTTCCGGGCTCCTTTTTCCGTACCTCCGGGTGCATCGGGCAGGTGTAGTAAACTTCGCCGCCCGATTGCGCTGCAACATCAACTTTTTTATCGTGCTCACCGTGGCAGCAAGAATGTTCCGGGTTCAATTCAAACTGCTTTGCCTCCATGTCGCAGCCGCAATTGATGGACAATTTTTCTGCGGAACAGCAAAGGCACTCCTTCCCGCATGTGCAGTTCGGCTTTTGAACGGGCGCTGCGCCGTGGTTGTTATAATCGTGATTCATGGTTGTTTTTTGTATGATACCCCTATGGGGTATTCACCGTCAAGTGGATGGTTTTCTACTGGGAACTTCCTTCAATATGCCACTTCTGGCTTCAAAAATAACGCCAACGATAATGCAAAGTCGATTCAAACCACTGAAATTATCTGACTGATCGATATCCGCCAGCGACCCCCTTCTTGGATAAAACAATCTGCCACAATTGATTTTTTCTGGCCCGAAACGATCCAGCGGAGGCCAACAAATAATATCTCCACATCCGGTAAAATCTTTCGTCATAATTTGATTTTATTTTACTCCAGTTATCTTCAAAATTTTTGTGCCACGCCATCAGGGTTTTATCATAATCAACCCCAAAGCTGTGCCAATCTTCCATTACAAATAATCCCTTAATTGATTTGCTAATCTGCGGTATCGAGGGAAGCATGGAATTGGGAAATATATACTTTCCAATCCACGGGTCGGTTGCTCTTACGGAACGGTTGCCCCCGATCGTATGCAATAAGAACAACCCGTCGTCTTTAAGCGCATTATGCACGACTTTCATAAAAGTGCGATAGTTTTTATGTCCGACGTGTTCAAACATCCCCAAAGACACAACATGGTCGAATTTCCCATCGATATCGCGGTAATCCTGAAGCCGGGTCTCCGTAGGAAGATTTTTGTATAATGTATCAGCCAATTCTTTTTGTTCTCTGGAAACGGTGATCCCGAGCGCGCGTACTCCATACTTTTGGGCGGCGTAACCGATAAAACTTCCCCAGCCGGATCCAATATCAAGCACTCTCTGTCCGCGTTTGAGTCCAATTTTTCTGCAAACAAGGTCCAACTTTGCTTCCTGCGCCCCATCAAGCGTCATCTCATGCCCTAAACCTGTCGAAGGCTTCCAATAGCCACAGGTATATGTCAGACGCTTATCAAGCATCGCGCGATATAAATCATTGCCGATGTCGTAATGTTTTTTCCCTATCTCGAAAGCTTTCGACTTCCTCCCCATATTCAAGACAGAATTCCAAGCAAATCCGAATATTACCTTCCAATTGTGCCTAACTCGACGGTCGAGGTTTGCCCCAAGAACCTTGTGGAAAAACTGATCGAGCCTTTCACAGTCCCACCAACCGTCCATATAGGACTCGCCGAGCCCCAATGACCCCTGTTGCAATACACGATCATAAAAATCTTCGTTATGTACTTGAGGGTCATACGCATTACTTCCGTTTATCGTGATGCCGGTACCGTCTAGCAGAGATTCAATAATTTGCTTTTCCTTTTTCATAATTATTTATTTGCAATTTTACGCCACTCGACATGTTCATAGACGCTCGACCAGAAGAACCCCAAACTGAAAGCAAACATCAGTTCTTCGAGTGGAACTCCTGATAGTCGGGTTCCTGAAATGGCGGCGAGATTCCATACGCGCTCGACATAGCCGGGGTAAGCGGCAATGAGCGTTAGGAAATAGAAGAAATAGAGCCCGAGGAACAAGAATGCGCTCACGATCATTTTTTTCTTGAGATCCGGCCTACAGAGCCATGTGGCGAGTCCGCCGACAATGAGCGCGATAAACGAGGAGTATATGGGGTTGAGATCAGTGGCGAGGAGCAACGCTATGAAAACAATCGGCGCGGAAACGAGGGTCCACAAATGATATCTGTGCTGCGGATGATGTTGCTCCACTCTTGGCATCGCGGCGTGGCGCGGAGCGAATATCCAATCGTAGAGAGCAACGGCGATGCCGCCCATGGCAAACGAGAAGATGAAACTTTCAATGTCGAATCCTGTCCGATGGGCAAGATCGAAGAGCGATGGCGGATTCCAATACGACGGAACGAAAATCGGCTCGGTGAAACCGAGAAGCGACGTCCACGCGCTTACGAGGAGCATTTCCTTCTTGTTTTCCCCAGTTTTAAGGAGCAGATAGACAGCAATCCAAATGCCGACAAGAAGCAGGCTCCAGAGTAGCCATGCGTATTGCGGTTCGTGGGAACTCATGAGTTTATTATACTCGTCTCCGATTGTTCTTTGATGCGTCGGCTCCATCAGAAATATTTTTAGCCGGAAGCGTTTTCTCCGATGGTTAATGGCAACAGGAATGGCCTTTCTTTCCAGGAGCAGCAGATTCCGCATTTCCGGCTTCAGTTACGTTTTTATGATCCTCGTCGTTATGATCTGCGTGATCGTCGCCGTGAGTCCCGTGTCCCCGGAACATCATCCAAAGATGCCCGAGGACGAACACGCCTATGGCAACCGGGAATATCCACGAGCTTCCTCTCGGCGACCAGCCACCAAGGAACAGCAATGCGAGAATCGGAATGACGCAGATAAGCATCATCCACGTCATGGAAGAGTTTTTCTTTCCGTTATGGTTATGCATGGTTACTGATTGTGTTGATGAACGACCTTTATGAGCCGGCATACTTCTGCGGATCCCGCTTAAAATGATCTCGACAGGAATCTGAACAAAAGTGATACTGCTCTTTGTTGTAGGTAATGGTGTGCTTTATTCGAGCAAGGGATACTTCCATGCCGCAGACAACATCAAATACTTTTGCCTGTTCATGCGGTTCCACGTGGAAACCGAACTTATTAAGGAACGACTTTATTTTTTTGTGCATATTTTATGATGGTTATCGCCACGAAGACGGCGCCGACCGGAGCGGCATGCGCCGCCTACGCCG
>Ga0265292_1003270_pt1 | contig 10099 bp, 6 predicted proteins | sample Munlanlewell296A_FD_189080 | JGI IMG/M metagenome (GOLD analysis project Ga0265292, IMG submission 189080) | Leachate microbial communities from a municipal landfill in Southern Ontario, Canada - Leachate well 296A | ecosystem: Engineered > Solid waste > Landfill > Unclassified | place: Canada... | reverse complement strand
GGCAAAGTTAAATGCTGTGGTCTGGTATCAGATGAACTTCAACGATTTTAATTCCGGGGAAAAGAACTACACGGCAATCCGCAGCACGGACACGGCGGCTTATATTGAACTCGGAAGAACAGGAGCGTCGGAACTTTCAGCGGATAGTCAGCCAGTCGGGTTATGGTATATTGATGAAGCGAGTCGGATTGACCTAACCGGAGAGATAGCCGAAGTAGTCGGGTAAGAAAGTGAGAAAAAAATGAATACCTTTTTAAGCTGTTACTTTTTGAAAAGAAATCCCAGTAAAAGTCGGTTCTTTTGCCGACTTGAACAGATGTTCCACGGTCTCGGTCACACTTTTAGCAACATCTGCGGGAATAGACCTTGTACCGCAATTGGGACAAATAAAAGAGCACACATTCTCAATGTCGGCGTAAAATTTTGCTCTTTCAAAATGGAGCGTAGTTCTTTTAATTTCCATTTTACTTCTGCATTCGGGACAGATTTTTGTTTTCATTTTTTCACCTTATTTAGGTTTTCTAATTTGACTTTTTATCCAGCATTTTGAACCGGGTGTAGCCGACGGAGAAACAGATGAAAAACTATCTTTTAAAAAACAGAAACAATACCGTTGTAATGGATGCGAATTGTCCAATCCAGAAGATGAACATCCATTTGATAAGTTCTGCTTTCAATTCCGCCAGATCCGCTTTTGTCGCTGCTTTTAATTCAACCAAATCACTCTTTGTTGCCACTGTTTTAAAAAGTTCATCATTGTTTGTTTCCAGAGCTGTCTCAACGGCTGTAGCAATGATTTTTGATTGCGACTCGTCAAACTTCTGGCGGAGTACTTCAAAAATCTTTAACGTGTTTGCATATGCCATAAATATCACCTCCGGGAAAAGTATAACAGAAATAAAAAGATTTGTCAAGGGTTTTTTTGTTTGTTGTAGTTGCAGACCTTGGTCTGCTGATGTTGTAGGCACGGTTTCAACCGTGCAAAACCGCGCGAATAAATTCGTGCCTACAATTAATTTCGTGTAATTCGTGTCAAAAATGATATGAAAAAGCTTTGGTTTTTAATTTTAACCTTTAATCTTTTACCTTTAACTTCCGCTTCTGCGGCGGTCTGGTATCAGACAACCTTCAACGATTTTAACACTGGTAGTTTTACCCAGACAGCAATCCGCAGCACGGATACCGCCGCTTACATAGAACTTGGACGAACAGGGGCGACAGAACTTTCAGCGGACAGTCAAACCGTCGGTCTGTGGTATTTTGATGAAGAAGATGGATTAAATGTGAATTTTCAGGAGGATATTTTTAATGTGGAATAAAGTTTCATCCGGCAAGTGCCCTGATTTTTTTCTGACTAATCGTTGGTCAAGTGTTACTATTTTTCCCACTTTAACTATTGATTGTTTTGGCAAGCCGGCTGAATTTAATTCTTTTTGGGAAAGTAAGTATTCATCTTCATCCGGTTTTGCCGGAATTTGTGAAGTAATAGCCGCAAGAATAATATCAATTTTGTTTTCGTTATACCATTTAGATGAAATCACCAATGCCGGTCTTTGTTTTAAACCGGATAGGTCGGTAAAAGGGAAACCTATTAAAACAACATCGCCGGGATTAAAGAGTGTCATAAATGGAGTCCTCTTTGTTTTCCCAGAACTTAAAAGATTTCTCGGCAAGTTTCAAAAGATGTAATTCTTCAGTTTTAAGTTTAAGAAGAGAGGGCAACTTTATGAGTAATTTTCTTTGTTTATCAGGAGTAAATTTTCTAATTGCCCGTTCAACTTCTGATAATGAAATAGTAGATGTATGCATATTTTTTACCTCCGGAAAAATTATAATAAAAATAAAAGATTTTGTCAAGGGTTTTTTTGTGAATTGTAGTTGCAGACCTTGGTCTGCCGATGTTGAACCTGAAAATGATTTCGCAAAAATTTCGCAAAAACTTCACAAAAACTTCGCAACCTTGTGTTATACTTTTGTTGTAGTTGTAGGCACGGTTTCAACCGTGCAAAACCGCACGAATAAATTCGTGCCTACAATTAATTTCGTGTAATCCGTGGTTGAAAAAATATGAAAAGCGACCGAAGGGAGTCCCTTTAGGGGCACGGTTCAAGGAAGCACTGTCGTAGCGCTAAAAAAGGAATGGGAATAGATAAATAAAAAGGGATTAAATATGAGCGTGAACCATTTCAATTCTTGGAACAGGCGGTTTAGGCAATTCAAGGTGAACAATAACAACCGGCAGTCCTTCTTTTTTAAGTTGTTCAAGTATTTTACTATTTGCCGCTGCCAGTTCCGTGTCATTATCAGGAAGTATTACTACCTGTGCCCCTTTGGGAAGTTCATCCAGCACATCAGGATGCTCAAAAAGATACTTCAGCCATTCTGCATGCAGTTCAAGATTCTTTTTTACAATTTCATTTTCTGTCATACAATTCCTCCTCAAACTTTTGACGGTATTTTTTCCAGTTCTGTTTTAATTCCTCAGTGGCATATGTTAATGCCAGATTATAATCCCAAGCCAATAATTCTTTTTCGGATGAGCCGTCGGGATGAAGTAAATCCCGATGTGCAAACCCGTGATGTGTGTCATAGCGGACTACCGGGTACCATTTCCCGGAAATATTTGTTTCATACTGAACAACAAATTCTAAAATTTTATTTTTTCCCTTATGAATTAAAACGCGCAATCTGTTTTCTAACTCCGGTGAAAGAAAAAATATGTATTCAATAAATTTCATTACTGGTAAAATTATACCAAAAAAGGAAAATCTTGTCAAGTGTTTTCTTTTAACCTTCTTTTTTGTCATTGCGAGCGTAAGCGTGGCAATCTCGCCTTTGTATGCGGCGGTTTGGTATCAGACAACCTTTAATGATTTTAACACTGGCAGTAGTTTTGTGCAGACGGCAATACGGAGCACGGACACGGCGGCTTATATAGAACTCGGACGAACAGGAGCGTCGGAACTTTCAGCAGACAGTCAGACGGTCGGGCTGTACCATATGAACGACGGCGGACCCGCGGAACTTTCAAGCTCTGTTCAGGGTTCAACGGTCGTTGCGCTTTACCACTTCAACAACGGACCCGCAACAACACTTTCATCAGACGCAAATACAGTAGGTTTATGGCATTTTGACGAAATCCTATCCGCACCCGCCCCGCTCCCCTCAACAGTAGTAGGTTCAACAGTTGTAGCACTTTATCACTTTGATAATCCTCCTGCAGAACTTTCATCGGATGCGAATACTGTAGGTCTGTGGCATATGAACGAGGCAAGTTGGAATGGCACTGCCGGGGAAGTGGACGATGTGTCAAGCAGTAATAACAACGGTACTGCTGTTAATGGTGCCACCACAACAGCCAGTGGAATGTTTGGCAGAAGTGGAACTTTTGACGGCACAGATGATTATGTTGATGTGGGAATGTCCGCTTTTAATCCTGGAAGTGCAATAACGGTAGAAGCATGGGTATGTAATACAGGTTGGAATGCCTCCGGTTACAACGGGTATGTCGCAAAATATACGAACACGGATACTTCATGGATACTTAGAACTGAAGCGCCTTCTGCAGATAAAGCTGTTTTTTACATACATAACGGCACTACTTGGGGATATGCGACAGATCCCAATGCAATGAGTTTAAACACTTGGTATCATTTGGTTGGGACTTTTGACGGTACTAATGTCAGATTGTATAAAAATGGCAGGTTGGTAGCGACAACCCCACTTTCCGGTTCTATTAAAAATACGACTATACCTGTGACGATAGGATGTTCTTACTTAGGTGGTGCTACTAATGAAAGAATAATAGGCAAAATTGACGAAGTGCGGATAAGTAATATAGTGAGAAGCGCAGCGGTGCTCTGTCAGGATGCGGGCGGTGCGGTGGATTATTCTGCTCTCGGCAATCACGGCGGTCTCAACATCGCCACCCAGACCTACACCACCTCCATCACCGGCTTCGGGAATGCTTTGCAATTTGATGGAGTAAGTAACTATGTTCAGATAAGTTCAATTGACTTCCGCGGAAGTTTTTCAATTGAAGGATGGTTTAAACCAAATTCTATTGGTAGTCATATGGGTTTAGTGAGTAGACAAGATGGTGTCACCAGAAATTACGAATTAGCCATTCAGAATAATGGTAAAATATTTTTCTCAAACGCTGTAGCTGGCTCAGATTTATTTGGTAATCAAGTTTTAGCCGCGGGACAGTGGTATCACATAGCAGGGGTTCATGATAACAGCGGTTCTACACCAAATTATATTTACATAAATGGCAATCTTGATGCATCAAATACTAATACAGGTAATCCGGGTGCTCCATCTGCTTCAGATGGCACTACCATAGGTTGTGCGAGCAGTGGTAAAGGGTCTAAATTCAATGGTTATATTGACGAAGTCCGTATTTCCAGCGGGGCGCTTTCGGCGGGGCAGATAGCGGCTGATGCGGGGGTTTATACGCCGGATGCCTCGTCATACAACAATAAGGGCTATATCTGTAATGCTTCAACATCAACCGAAGTCCCGTTTTCAACATTCGGCAAATCAATGCTGTTTGAAGGCGGCCTCACCGCCACAACAAGCGATTATGTGGATATAAATGATAATTCAAGTGTTAGTATAACCGGAAGTCTTACTATAGAAGCATGGATAAATCGCAATGCAATAGGAGTTCAGCATTCTGTTGTTGAAAAATACGATGGTGGAAGTATAAATGGTTACTTATTAAGAGTTGCAGATGATAACAAAGTAAAAGTAGGAATTTTAGACGCAGTAGGATATGCAGAGACAACAAGCATAAATACAGTTTCTGCAAATAGATGGTACCATCTTACATATGTGTTTAATGATATTGCAAATAAAGATTATATCTATATCAATGGCGCTTTGGATAATTCTGGGACTCAAAATAAAAGCCCGACTGATGGTCCCACCAATTTAAGAATAGGTATGGCTGGTGCTACGGGAGGCACAAACTTCAACGGCAAAATTGACGAAGTCAGTATATCTAATATCGCACGGAGTGCGGCGGTGATATGTCAGGATGCGGGTGGTACGGTGGATTCGTCTGCTTTTGGTAATCACGGTGGGCTTTTCATCGCTACACAGACATACACCACTTCAATGACCGGCTTCGGTAATGCCTTGCAGTTTGATGGAACTGATTATGTGGAGATTTCTACCTGGAACGCAAATGCAAATAGTTTAAATATTACTAATGCGATTACGCTTGAAGCGTGGATAAAACAAGATACTGGTGGGACGAGCTACACGATACCGGTTTCTAAACTCGATGCTTATTTTATTGGAGGGAGAAATATAACTGACAGTAAAGCATCATTCGGTTTATTTTGGTCAGGTGGCGGCTCATATTACTTAAAAAGTGCTAATACATTACCCGTTTCTTGGCTTAATAATTGGCATCATTTGACGGGTACTTATGACGGTTCAGTAATGAAATTATATATTGATGGTGTTTTAGATAATTTGTATAACGTTACAAACACTATTATAATAAATGACAAACCAGTAAAATTTGGGGCATGGGCGGTGGGGAGCGATAAATTTAATGGTCTTATTGACGAGGTCCGGATTTCCAGCGGGGCGTTGACGGCGGGGCAGATTGCGGCTGATGCCGGAAGTTATGTTGCGGATGCCAGCGGGAAAGGCAGTTTTGGTGTTGCGGTGTCCACCTCTGGAACCTGTGCGGCGTTACAAAGTATGTGGACTGGTGCCGGCAGTGCAAAGTTCGGCTCAAATGCTTTAAGTTTTGACGGCGTGAATGATTATGTGCAAGTTTCAACTCTAACAAGTTCGGGATTAGATATAACTGGAAGCAGTATAACGGTTGAGGGTTGGGCAAAAACCAGTTCTACCAATGGTTTTATGATTGCCCACGATGACGGGGCATCTAACAGGAAATATTATTTGGATATGGGTTCTGCAGGAGCAGGAAAAATCAGATGGACATTGAAGACGGCAGGATTTGCCGGTGTTGATACAACTGAAACATACAATGACGGTAATTGGCATCATTATTCAGGAACATATAACGGAAACAAGGTTCGTCTTTACATAGATGGTTCAGAGTATGGCACGGGGACAAGTCAATCCGGCAATATAGCAAGCGCTTTGCAGACACCGTTGTGGTTTGGTAAAAATTCATCTCCAACATTCTACAGCGGCACATTAGACGAAGTGCGGATTTCCAGCAGGGCGGTAACTGCGGATGAAATCAAGTTGGATGCTTTGGGACCCTGCTATACTTCCGGGGATTTTGTTTCATCTGTGAAAGATACCGGGGAAAACGGGACGGTGTTTCAGAACATTTATTCAAGCAGCGAAATACCGACAGGGACATCGTTAAACTTTTATGTGCGGACTTCATCGGTAAATACACCATCATATTACTGGACTTCCTACTCAGGACCATTCGGGGACGGTTCTGGTTTGGGCGGCGTTACCCGTTACCGTTATGTCCAGTATCGCTCAACATTCACGACTACAAACACAAATTATTCCGCACTGATGAACGACTGCACAATTCAATATACGGCAAACACCGTGCCTTCACGAGATATGGCTTCAGGTGTGGCGAATTCCGAAACACAGATAACATGGACAGCCAATACGACACCTGCGGACAACGAAGGCGACGGGATAGAGTATTATTTCAACGGTTCTGCGGGAAACCAGGCATATGGCGGAGGGAACACGTTCGTAAATGGTAGTTTGACGGCAAACACTCAATACAGTTGCCAGGTAAAAGTGAGGGACACGCCGTGGTTGAAAGAATCCTCCCTTTCGGGAGGACTCCAGCGATACACATTGCCAACAGCACCCACTAACACCAATGTTGCCTGTGATAAATCAACGAGCACGGTCTATGGAACGTCGTTATTCACATTCAGCACGAATTTTGGTGCGGGAACATTTGCAAAAATAATGTATAAGTGGGATACATCTTTAGCAGATAGCGACTGGCTCAATACATGGAATGCGGGCGCACTATCACAAAATGCACTTACCCAGCAGACCTCGTATTATCTGCATGTGAAGGCATTTAATGGCGACAATGTTGAAAACGGGACATTTATTAAAGGACCATATTTATACCAGAGCAATTATCAAGGTGCAACTGATACGACAGATACGGACTTCAACGCAGGGCTTGTGAAGTCATCGGCGACAATTGTTCGTCCAAGCGATGCTGCGTCTACGTATGTTCAGATTTCAACATCATCAGGAGGCGGTCCTTGGCTTACAGGTTGGAGTTACCGCAGAGCGATAAATATAAACAATGGCGGCACTGGATTAAGTGATTATCAGGTGTGGCTTCCGACGAGTGCGTTTGGCAGCAACTGGACTTTAATCCGCTCATCAGCGCAGGCGGACATGGACGATTTTAGGTTCACGCCGTCAACCGCAACAACAACAATTCCTTACTGGATAGAGTCAGACACTACTACTGCCAACTGCAAGGGTTTTTGGGTAAAGGTTTCAACACTAACTGCCGGTGCAAATACAATTTATATGTATTATGGAAATGCGAGTGCCAGTGCTGGAAGTAATATGTCGGATACAAATATGTTCTATGATGATTTTGAAAATTCAACATGGTCAAATAATAATTGGAGTTTTGATTATCCTAGTGAATGGTCTTTTTCGGGTGGAGTTCTTCATACTGTTGGAAATCCTACTGATTCTGGGTATAGAGCATATGTCGCTCGGAATTTTTCTGACGTTATAATAGATGTCAAATTTAGAGAAGATGTTGATACTGCCACTACTGGTTCTGATAAAGGAATAATTGCGCGTAATACGGATGCCAATAATTATTATGTTTTCGGAGACGAGATTTGGTCGGACGGAACAATTGAAATAGCCAAGGGTAAAGCGTGGACGCAGTATGTTTCAAAAGCATATTCTTTCACTACCGGGGTATGGTACAATTTCCATTTGGTTTTGAACGGCAATAATTTAGAGTATTGGATAAATGGCGTGAATCAGTTGAATACTACACAAACTGCTTACAGTTCAGGTTATGTTGGTGTTATGGCCAGCTCAGACGGCGATATGTCGGTAGATAACTTCCGCGTTCGCAAATACGCCGCCACTGAGCCCTCCATAAGTTCAATTGGCACCGAAGAAGGTTGTTATTTTCCCGCCGGCGAACTACAATCCCGTGCGATAGACACCGGCAAGAAAGGCACTCGTTGGGGCCAGGTCTCGTGGGGGCAGAGCATCCCTGCTGGAACGAGCATAAAGTTAAAAACGAAGACCGGCGACACTTCAACGCCTGACGGCACGTGGAGCGATTGGAATTCATCGTCAGTTCCGACCGGAGAGTGGTACACGGTTGCCACCGGCACGCCGATAGCATCGCCTCGTTCCCGCTACATTCAATACATTTCGTCATTTACAACAATATATTCAACGAACACGCCGCAGTTAAACGAAGTAACAATCCAGTATGCGACGAACACAGCCACATCCCCGAATCTTGTAAGTCCTGCAAACGAGGTGTGGATATCTTCATCCCGCCCCGTGTTCAAATGGAATTTCGTGGACGACGAAGCGGACAGCCAGACGGGGTTTAGGGTTCAGTTATCTACAAGCGCCGATAAATCGGCAACTACACCATATAATTTTACAGGAAACATAATACACGATTCGGCAGACCAAGGGTCTGCGACTACAAACTACCAGCCGCCAACGGCTATCAACAACGGCAATTACTACTGGCACATAAAGACGAGCGACACATATGGCGAGTGGAGTGTGAATTCATCCACGTATCAGGTAAAGTTAGACACCGCACCGCCTACGGGTCACACAATATCGTCGGTAGTAGCGTTTTCAACGTACTGTGTAGTTAACTGGAATTCTGCCAACGACCCTGCGGACATATACGGCTCTGCGGGTAGCGGACTTGCGTCGTTGCCGTATATAGTGAGATATTCAACAGATAGCGGATTTGATACACAAGTAACAACGACAACGGATTGGTTTAGCGGAGCAAGCTCCGCAACTACAAGTTTAAATATGAACACGACATATTATTTCCAGGTAAAAGCAAAAGATACGTTAGGCAACGAGCAGTGGACGTCATCGTCGTCTGCGATAACGCTTGTGAACCTCCCGCTTGCGCCGAATCTTTCCGGTTTGTCGGGTTCGTCCATCCAGGTAGCGAAAAACGACGACGGCAATACATCGTCTGTAGAATACGCGATAAAGGTGTTAAAAAGTTGGGGTACTACGTATTACGTCCAGGTGAGCAACACGCTTGATACCGGAATAGTGTGGCAGACACTTACCAACTGGAGTTTTCCTATAACGGTGACGAATTTAAGCGGAAATACGTCATACCAGTTTTTGCTGCTGGCACGCAATTATGCGGGCGCGATAAGCACGGGCAGTTTCGCCGGCAAAACGACGCTTGCGAACCAGCCGGATGTTCCCGGCACATTTGAGACGGTGTATATTACGACATATTCAATAAAGCCGTCCTGGACGCAGAACAATGCGGAAGGCACGACTTACAGAGTGCAGGTATCAACGCTGCTTAATTTCAGCGTAATAGCGTCCACGGAAGAAACAATTGTGAATTCCGTAACCGTATCTTCAATGACGGCAAACAAGTCGTATTATTTCAGAGTGGCGGCAATGAACTCGGAAGGACAGTTAACCAGTTGGACGGTATTGAACAACAGCAACCCGAAATATACGAGGATAGAAACGCCGGTTCTGTCTGACAATGTGTGGACAATCAACAGCAGTTCCGTAACCATAAATTTGAGCGCCCAGACGTTCAGTAACATTTCCGGCGGAAGTTCAGGGTTATGGTTTGAAGAAAACGGTTCAGCCGGCAGCCCATGGGCAAGCGGCTGGATACCGAACAAGATCTGGACGCGGAGCGAGAACAACCCTGCGAGTTCGCCTGCGTTGATAGGGAACACGACGTATGCATTTACAATAAAGAGCCGTAACTACGAGGGCTTGGAAAACGACGCGGTCGGTCCCCTTGTCAAGGGAATGAAGATAGAGCCTATCCAGGGAGCGGAGTATTTAATATACGGCTCAAGCATAGCCATCCGCGCGA
>Ga0265292_1003268_pt1 | contig 10106 bp, 14 predicted proteins | sample Munlanlewell296A_FD_189080 | JGI IMG/M metagenome (GOLD analysis project Ga0265292, IMG submission 189080) | Leachate microbial communities from a municipal landfill in Southern Ontario, Canada - Leachate well 296A | ecosystem: Engineered > Solid waste > Landfill > Unclassified | place: Canada... | reverse complement strand
TGAACCACAGAGGCACTAAGACACAGAGAAAGCTTTCTATTTAGACATACTCGACACAGTTGTGGTTAGAGGTTAGAGGTTAGAGATGAAAGAACTCGGTATCAAGAAAAATTTTCTTGCAATAGAAAAAGAATATTCCAATTACGATGATTCTCAAATTGTAATTGTATCGGCACCATTAGAAAAAACTGTGAGCTATGGAAGAGGAACCGGCAAAGGACCTGAAGAAATTCTTAAAGCGTCTCACTACGTTGAATTCTACGATGAAGAGCAGAGCAGGGAACTCTGTTTTGAAAAAGGAATATGCACTCTTGAACCGGTTAATCTTCAAAAACTTTCTGTTGAAAAATCTCTCGATAAGATTTATAAAGAAGTATCCAAACATATTGATGCGGGAAAGTTTGTTGTAACATTAGGCGGTGAGCATTCATTATCAACTGCACCTATCATGGCTCATCACGAACGGTTTCCCAATCTTTCTATTCTTCAAATTGATGCGCATTCAGATTTGCGTCAAAGTTATGAAGGATCTAAATATTCACATGCAAGCGTAATGGCTCGTGTTGCAGAATTCAATCCGAATATTGTTCAAGTTGGAATTCGTGCTCAATGTAAAGATGAAGCTGATTTTCGGAAAGAGAAGCAGATCAAAACATTTTATGCGCGGGAAATCAAGCTGGGAATGTATGGCGACAACTGGCAGGAATTAGTGGTAAAAAATTTAAGTGAGAATGTTTACATTACTTTTGATGTTGACGGATTCGATCCTTCATTTATGCCTGCTACTGGAACACCGGAACCCGGCGGTTTGTTCTGGGATGAAACCATGAACCTGCTAAAGATTATCGGGCTCGAAAAAAATATTGTAGGATTTGACGTTGTTGAATTGGCGCCTAACAAATTTCATCCGTCATCAAATTTCATTGCTGCAAAATTGGTATACAAAATTTTGAATTACGCGTTCATTCACCGTTAAGAAAGAATTGTTGAAATAGTTCTTCTTTTTAAGTAAGTAGTTAATGGAAAATTTTCACATTATAGAGGAACCATTGAAACGATTGCTATTCATATTAATCTGCGTTTTCTTCATCTCGAACTTATCTGCTCAGCGTCCACTAGTTTATCGGGCAAACATCGAAGGTGAAATTGATCTTGGCCTTGCACCTTTTGTAAAGAGAGTTGTTGACGAAGCGGGGAAGGCAAATGCCGCTGCAATAATTTTTCGAATTAATACTTTCGGCGGCAGGGTGGATGCCGCAACCCAAATAAAAGATGCAATACTGAACAGCCGGGTAAAAACAATTGCGTTTATTGATAAGCGCGCAATTTCTGCCGGTGCTCTAATAGCTCTTTCTTGTGAAAAAATTGTTATGGTTCCCGGTGCTTCTATGGGCGCTTCGACAGTTGTGGATCAATCAGGGCAAAAGCAATCGGAGAAATATCAATCATACATGCGCTCAGAGATGCGTGCGACGGCTGAAAAAAATGGACGACGTACGGACATAGCTCAAGGAATGGTTGATGAAACTATTGTTGTTAGTGATCTGAATGATGACGAGAAAAAACTTATCACATTGACTTCTGAAGAAGCGGTTAAGTATAAAATGGCTGATACGGTTTTAACAAGTATTTCAGAAGTGGAAAAAGCTTTTGGACTGGGAAACGCAGAAGAAGTTTATCTCACATCAAATTGGGCAGAAGATTTTGTACGGTTTCTGAACAATCCGATAGTCTCATCCATGCTGATTCTTATAGGTATGCTTGGAATTTTTACTGAGATAAAGATGGGTGTTTGGGGTTTACCTGGAACCATAGCAGTAATTGCTCTTGCTCTTTTCTTCGGGTCGGGTTATATACTTGATCTTGCTTCTGTTATTGAGATTGTAATTTTTATCGTTGGTGTTATTCTGCTGTTGTTAGAAATTTTTGTAATTCCCGGATTTGGAATTTTTGGAATTCTGGGAATTCTTTTAATGATTGGCGGATTGTTTTTTGGATTAGTATCCGATTTTGGAATGAGCGACTACTCACTTCTTTCTGTTGCTTTAATTCAATTTGCTGCGGTTTTCGTTTTAGCTGCTATTTTTATTTTCATTCTTTCAAAATTATTGCCCAAATCAGCAATATGGAATAGATTGATTCTTCAAGATAATATCGCAATCAAATCTGGTTATGCCACAAGACCATCATTTGAGCATTTAGTTGGAACCGAGGGAATAGCAATTACAGATTTACGTCCGGCGGGTGCTGCTTTAATTAATGAAAAACGTGTTGATGTAGTAACTGAAGGAAATTATATCAGCCATGGTTCTGAAATAGTTGTAAAATTTGTTGAGGGTTCTAAAGTGGTGGTGGATTTAAAAAAGTAGAACAGGTTTTTTAATCTACTCACTAATGCGCAGATTAAAAATCTGCGCTACTTGTAGAACAGAATTTTATTCTGTTCATTAGCATTCAGATTGGAAACCTGCCCGTCCGTAAGGCGGGTTTGAGTTACAGATAAAACGGTGTTCTGAACTGTTCACGACTGCGCAGATTAAAAATCTGCGCTACTTGTAGAACAGATTTCCAATCTGTTCATTAGCTCAGAACGAAATCGTGAGTTAAAGCAACTCAACAATATTTTTATTAGTTGAAAGATCTTTTCTGAATGTATGTCTCATCTTTTGAGCTGCATCTTTTCCATCAACCTGAACGCCCATCTCTATCGTTGTTGATGTCTCACTTCTAATTATAAGACCTTTATCAATATTGAAAAGAATAGTTCCGCCACCGGAAATTTTGGGATCATCGAAAAGAAAATTCATTCCTTCTTGAGATCCTTTTTTATTACCAGTCCATTTTGAAGTAAGAGTAGCGCTCAGTTTTACAGCTTTATCATCACCAACTTTTACAAAATCTTCCACTTTGAATCTAGAAATATTCTCAATTTGGAAAACTGCTATTGTTGCAGGAGAATTTAATTGCCAACTCGAATCTTTTGCAACTTCATTTGTCGTTAATTCTCTAAATAGGAGTTGTGTCCTCGGTCTAATTTCTCCTTCGCTAATATTTTTAATCAGTGCAACTTTCTGATCAGCTGCCATCTTTTGCATTTCAGGTCTGAGCGCAATCATCTTATCTACCATCTTATCAATCCGTGTTACCTCTAATACTTCACCCTTTTGGTTAACACGAGCCCGGAAAGGTGAGTTCACAATAACTTCAAATTCTCCAAATTTATCTTTGTCTGCCTTGGATAAAGTGGCTTTTGAATCGTAATGATTTTTTTCTCCGTTAATATTTCCGTCAAAACTGATTGAAGAAATGTTGATCGAAAGCTCTGCTACATTATCCTGGTCAACTTCCACTATTTCTATATCAAAATAATAAGTAAGAGTTTGATCGGCGGTTGATTTCATCAATGAATCGGCTTTTATAGTTTGTAACGAATTTGTGATCGTGGTTAATTTATAACGCAGCTTTTCGTTTTTCTTAAATTTATATTTTAGAAAAACTTTTTGGCCGCTTATATCAACAGTTTGCAGTTTGCTGGTATCTATTGAAGCTGCATTTTGTGTATTCTCTTTTTTGCTGCATCCGATTAGAAGTATAAAAAAAAGAGATACCGACATCATCCTAAAAAATTTGTTAGCCATTTAATTCTCTCTATATGGTTATTAAAAAACTCCCCAATAAAAGGGGAGTGTGGAAAAATTAGAAGCCGTTAATATCTAGAAGTTCTTTGCGTGAGAAGAAGTGTGAAATTTCCTTGGCAGCATTTTCATCCGAGTCTGAACCATGAACGATATTTTCTTGGATACTGTCGGCATATAACTTTCTTATTGTACCTTCAGCTGCTTTTGCCGGATCAGTAGCTCCAATAAGCTTGCGGAAATCTTCAACAGCATTCACTTTCTCAAGTGCAATTGGAACACAAGGGTCTGAAGTCATATAAGCAACAAGGTCATTATAGAATGGGCGTTCTTTGTGGATTTCATAAAATCCCTTGGCTGAGTCATCTGTAAGCTTAACCATCTTTAGTGCAGTAACTTTGAAACCCGCATTTTGAATTTGGGTTATAACTTTTCCAATTAAATTCTTTTTTACACAATCCGGTTTTAGTATTGCGAGTGTTTTGTTGCTCAATTTTCTCTCCATTATTTTTTCTTTTTAGTTTTTTTCTTTGGTGATGCTTTTTTAGTTATAACTTTCTTCACAGCTTTTTTCATACTGGATATTTTCTTCTTTACTTCTTTCTTATTTCCTTTATCCAACGCTTTCTTCATTGTAATGCCAATCTCTGCGGGACTTTCAACAACATGAATTCCTGCTTTTTTCATCGCAGCCATTTTTTCAACGGCAGTGCCTTTACCACCTGAAATGATAGCACCAGCGTGCCCCATACGACGCCCTGGAGGTGCAGTTCTACCGGCAATAAAACCAACAACAGGTTTCTTAACATTTTTCTTGATGAATTCAGCGGCTTCTTCCTCTGCGCTTCCGCCAATTTCACCAATCATTACAATTCCTTCTGTTCCCGAATCTTCATTGAACAGTTTAATGATGTCAATAAACCTTGAGCCGATAATTGGATCTCCGCCAATACCAACGCATGTGGATTGACCGATTCCAAGATCTGATAATTGTTTCACCGCTTCGTAGGTAAGAGTACCACTACGGGATACAACACCAATTTTTCCTTGCTTATGTATGAAACCGGGCATGATTCCAATTTTTGCTTTACCGGGAGAAATTACACCAGGACAATTTGGACCAACTAAACGTACATTTTTTTCTTTGACGAGATTATAAACTGCGATCATATCTTTGGTAGGAATTCCTTCGGTAATACATACAACTAATTTGATTCCGGCATTTGCGGCTTCGAGGATTGCATCGGCTGCAAAAGATGGTGGTACAAAGATCGCTGATGCTTCAGCTTTTGTTACTTTTACTGCTTCAGCCAAAGTGTTGAAAATGGGAACGTTCGTATCTTCAAATTTTTGACCGCCTTTGCCCGGCGTTACACCTGCAACAACGTTTGTTCCGTATTCGATCATCTGTTTAGTATGGAATGAACCTTCACCGCCTGTGATTCCTTGAACAACTACGCGTGTTTTTTTGTCGAGTAGGATACTCATATTTATTCCTTGATAATTGATTTCAAAAATTGACTCGTCAAAATTAAGAAAGGGAATGGAAACTTACTTGTGAAAATTAAGCAGCATCAGTTATTTCTTTATAGTTTACTACACTCTGGAAAGCTTTAACAATAAATTGGCTTGCATCAAAAATTTCTAACAATACCGGTTCATTCTCTTTTGTAAAATGAATAATTATTTGACCTTCTTCTTCCGCATGATCTATTGGTTTATCTGATAATTCGATTAATAATGCGTCCACATCTTTACTGTATTTAATCTTTTGCATATCGCTCTTTTCTCCCGGGGTAAAAAGTAATTATTCTTATTTCTTTCTCCGTTTCTTCATATACTATTCTTAAAACGTGATCTGAATCTAATTCTTTTTGAGCAATTAATCTATTCTTATACCCAGATTCGACTCTATCAGGATTGAATACGGAATTTTCAATAACTTCTTTTGATATAATGAATTTGTGAGAAATTAATATCTCAAGTTTATTAATTGCATGCTGGGTAAAAACAATATTTTTCATTCTAATTCGAATATCTATGAACAAAATTAAGAAAGGGAAGTGAAACTTACTTAAGAAAAATTTCTTTTATTGATTTAATCGTAGAGGTTTCTTATCTATCATTCAGAAGGAATTTTGATTATGGCAAAAGATTATAAAGAGTGGTTTGATCAATCCGAATATGATTATCAGACAGCAAAAGTAATGATTGATTTTGGGCGTTATTTTTATGCGGTTTTTATGTGTCATCTTTCAATTGAAAAATCCTTAAAGGGATTATATTTAAAAAAAACTGGTAAGCTGCCGCCGAAAATCCATAAGCTTAATTATTTTATTGAGAAATTAGATTTACAACCTGAAAAAAATCTATTAAAGTTTATTATTGGTATAGATGATGCAAGTGTAGCTACACGCTACCCGGAATCGCTTAAGAAAATTAGCAATCAATACAAGATGAAAAATACAACAGTAATTTATGAAAGGACTAAAGAGGTTTTAAGTTGGATAAAAAAAGAGCTAACGAAATAGTTAAGTTTCTTACAGATCGATTGATTGAAAGCGGAATGAATGTCTATAAGGTTGTACTTTTTGGTTCTTACTACAAAGGAAAACCTCATAAAGATAGTGATATAGATATAGCTATTATATCAGATGACTTTAAGAAAAAAGATATTTGGCATAGAGCTCCATTAACTCATGATGCTGAAATAGCTGTAATTAGAAAATTTAATATTGCTGTTGACTTGATAAAACTTACCGTTGACGAATACGAAAACGAAACACGAATGATTGCCAGCTATGTTAAAGAAGGGAAAGTTGTTTACTCAAGCAACTAAAAACAGTTTTCTTTTTTGCTGCCATACTGCGGGAAAAATACTTGCCTCTAACTATCGGGAGTCAGGTGCGGCAAGCTGGTATGCGCTACTTGTAGAACAGAATTTCATTCTGTTCATTCACTCAGATTAAAAATCTGAGCTACAGATAAAAGTGTTACTTCATCAAATTGATTTGCCATCAATTGCATACCAATCGGTAATTCTTCTTTACTTTTACCTATTGGTATATTAATTCCCGGAATGCCGGCAAGGTTTGCAGATGTTGTATAGATATCTTCAAGATACATTTCAAGAGGATCGTTTGTTTTCTCTCCAATCTTAAAAGCGGTAGTTGGTGTTGTTGGAGTAAGAATAATTTCCACCTTCTCAAACGCTTTATCAAAATCTTGTTTCAATAATTTGCGTACCTTCTGTGCTTTGCGGTAGTATGCATCATAATATCCGGCGGATAGAACATAAGTCCCAAGCATTATTCTTCGCTTCACTTCGGCTCCGAATCCTTCCGAACGTGAGTTAACATACATATTCAACAAGTTATTACTTTCTTTTGAACGGTATCCATAACGTGCACCGTCAAAGCGTGCAAGGTTGGATGATGCTTCAGCAGTTGTTAAGATGTAATATGTCGCAATCGAATATTCTGTGTGAGGAAGTTCAATATCAATAACTTCATGTCCTTCTTTCTTCAGATGTTCCACTTTCTCAAGAATCGCAAAACGAATTTCTACGTTCAATCCATCGGCAAAATATTCTTTGGGTAAACCGATCTTATATTTTTTATTTGAGTTAAGACCCGTGGTTATATCCGGAATATCAATGTTTTGGCTAGTAGAATCTTTTTCATCATAACCTGAGATGACTGAAAGAACAAGAGCAATATCAGAAATGTTTCGAGCGAATGGACCAATCGTATCAAATGAAGATGCGAATGCAGTTAATCCATAGCGGGAAACTCTTCCATATGTAGGTTTGAGACCGTATATGCCGCAGAATGCTGCCGGTTGACGTATGGATCCTCCTGTATCGGTTCCAAGTGCAACATCACAAAGAAACGCCGCTACAGCTACAGCCGATCCGCCGCTCGATCCGCCCGGTACACGGGATTTATCAATTGGATTTAGAACATTCCCAAATGCTGAGTTTTCATTTGAAGAACCCATCGCAAATTCATCACAATTCGTTTTACCGATTATGATAGCGTCTTCGTCAATCAATTTTTGAACTGCGGTGGCAGTGTAAAGCGAAATGAAATCTTTTAAGATGTTCGATGAGCAAGTTAACGGTTGGTCTTTTAATGCAAGAACATCTTTAATGGCTATCACCATTCCGGCAAGTTTACCTGCCGAACCATTCTTAATCTTTTTTTCGATTGAATCTGCATACTTTATGCAATCATCAAAAACAAAGTTAAAAGCATTTAGATCTGATTTTTCTTTGATTGACTGAAGGAAGAAGGAAACATTCTCACGAAGAGAAAGTCTACCTTCCTTGATCAAAGATATTTTTTCTGAATGATTTTTGTAATCAAGCAAATGAAATCACCGGAAGAATTTTGAGAAGTTTATGAAATTATTTTTTCTCGTTGTTCGAGTCGGATTTATCGGAAATTTTGATGTCCTCTTGAACATCGTTCAAAGCTTTCTTGAATTCGCGCATTCCTTTTCCAATGCCTTGAGCAAGTTCCGGAATTTTCTTCGATCCGAAAAGGATTAATATCACAAGGACGATCAGCAGAATTTCTCCTGCACCAAGATTACCCATAATGACCTCTATATTTTTTTTATTATTTCAATAATTGATTCTGCCAATGGCTGCACAGATTTACAAACTTACTTAAACAAATTTTCTGCTACTGATTTGAACAACAAAGCGCCGTCTGTGTTCCCGAGAAGAGGATCGCAGCATCTTTCGGGATGAGGCATAAGACCCATTACATTTTTTTTCTTATTTATAATCCCGGCTATATTGTTCAGTGAACCGTTCGGGTTAAATTCGTTTTCAACTTTGCCATCAGGCGAAACATAGCGAAATAAAATTTGCTTATTCGCTTCCAATTCTTTCAAAATGCTTTCATCCGTAAAATAATTTCCTTCGCCATGCGCAACCGGAATTTTTAATACTTTTTGAGTAACTGACTTTGTGAAAATGTTATCATGATTCTCAACTCTCAAATAAACATCTTTACACACAAATTTTAACGAATCATTCTTCAGCATAACACCGGGTAGTAATCCTAACTCAAGTAAAATTTGGAAGCCGTTACAAATTCCAATAACAATTCCGCCATCTTCGGCGAATTTGTGTACGGAATCCATAATTGGTGAAAAGCGGGCAATTGCGCCGGTACGCAGATAATCTCCATAAGAAAATCCTCCGGGTAGAATAATGACATCGCTTCCTTTTAAATCTTTCTCCTTATGCCACAGAAATTCTGCTTGATACCCTAAAACTTTTTTCACCGCGAAATAAGCATCGTGATCGCAATTAGAACCGGGGAAAACAACCACACCAAACTTCAGTTTCATTTCACTTCTTCCAGAGTATATTCAAAATCTTCCATAATGGGATTCGAAAGAAGTTTCTCGCTGTATTCACGAACTTCTTTCTCAGCAATATTCTTATCGTTTGTGTCTACCAAGAACTCGATATATTTACCAATACGAGTCTTTCTAACATTATTGAATCCAAGTAGTTTAGCCCCTTGCTCAACTGCTTTCCCTGCGGGATCTAAAATCTTAGGTCGTCGTTTTACAATTACTGTTGCTTTAAACAATTTTATTCTCCGGTGTTTTATTCCCGTTTCCGTTTTCGTCTTTTTTATTGAGAATTAGATAATAAAACTTGCGCAGAATTCCAAATAGTACAATTCCAAGAAGAATATAAAAGAGTATCTCACCGCTTGAGATTATTGCAAGTATTAGTATTACTATTAAAGTTACAAATAGAATAACTTTATGTCTGAAATTTTTACTCCGTAATTTTGGTAATGCGTTATAACGGATTTTGCTCACCATCAAAAGTGATAGGGCAAAAACCAATGGTATTACCATATTGTCAAATGGATGAATAATTCTGTCTTCATGATAAAATGATAAAACGAAGAGAGAAATAGTCATTGCCGAGAGGGGAATTGGCAAGCCTTTGAAATCACCTTTTGTATTTAGGTCTTCAACCTGAATATTGAATCTGGCGAGTCGTAATGCACCAAATATCAGCAACAGAGAACTCAATAGTATGCCCCAGCCGCCAAACTGAAATGCGTATGCTTTGTAAATAAGGAATGCGGGGGCTGCACCAAAACTTACCACATCGGAAAGAGAATCAAGCTCCACTCCAAATCTACTTGATGTTCCAAGAATGCGTGCAACAATTCCATCGAGCATATCAAAGACCGCCGCCGCAATAATCATTATTGAAGCGAGACGGAAATTGGGTTGTGATGCAAAAACTATTGATAGGAATCCGCAAAACACATTTAATGTTGTAACCGTGTTTGCTAGCCATGATTTTTGAATTGAAAATTTATTCATCATTCAATCTCGAAAAGAATTGTCTCACCGGCAGTAACATCGTCACCAAGTTTTACTTTTAATTTCCAATTTGCTGGAACGAAAACATCAGAACGGCTTCCA
>Ga0265292_1003267_pt1 | contig 10109 bp, 9 predicted proteins | sample Munlanlewell296A_FD_189080 | JGI IMG/M metagenome (GOLD analysis project Ga0265292, IMG submission 189080) | Leachate microbial communities from a municipal landfill in Southern Ontario, Canada - Leachate well 296A | ecosystem: Engineered > Solid waste > Landfill > Unclassified | place: Canada... | reverse complement strand
AAAGTATTAAGGTATTTTTCTTTTATGCCTAATTCAGCGATGTAGTTTAGCTTAGCCAAACCTGCCTGTAGTTGTTCCGACAAAGTCTTTGGGGTGGATTTTCTTTCCGGCTGATTACCTAAACTCTGGAAATATTTAATTGCTTCGCGTCCACATAAAACTCCAGGTATTGCTAATAAACTGGCGATGGTGGCGAGGTTTAAAAAATCCCGACGACTAATGCTTGGTTCTGGCATAATATAACCTCATTATACACTATGAGGCAAGATTTTATCCCTGGACCCGAACGGGTTTACCCTGAGAGTTCATCCCTGAACTCGAACGGGCATAATAATATGAATTAGCCCGTTGTCTTCTTTAGGTTTAAACACCCCCGGACTTAACGGCCCGGACATTTCCAGCTTTAATTCTTTTACCTCAATCACATTTAACATCTCCAATAAATACCGGCTGTTAAAAGCAATTTCCGCGTCTTCGCCGGTCTTCTTGCCGGCCAGCTCCACCTCATTTTCCCCCACCTGTGGCGCGTTGGCCGAAATCAGCAAACCTTTATCGCTCACCTTAAACCTGACAATATTAGCGCTGTCTTTAGCAAACACCGCCGCCGCTCTGACCGCCTGCAACAACTCTTCGGTGTCCAGCACAATTGCTGTTGTATGACTGGTAGGGATTATCTTGTCAAAGTCCGGAAACTCTCCCTCTAATATCCTGGTCACCACCTCCACCTCCCCGTACGCCATGATCAGCTGTCTTTCTTCCTCTGTGGCCGCCAAAATCACTTCTTTTGCCTCTGTCTCGGTTGCCGCGATCGCCCTTACCAATTCCATTAACGCCCTGGCCGGCACCACCAGGCTTTTTTGTTTTTTTAAGCCCTTTAAGTTCGTCACTGTTTTTACGCTTAACCGATAGCCGTCCGTCGCCGCCATTCTTAATTTTTTCTCATCCAGTTCCATTTTTACTCCGGTAAAAATCGGCCTTGATTCATCCGTCGCCGCGGCCATCGCCACCTGGCCCAGGCCTTTTTCCACTGCCTCCCTGTCTAAACTAAACGTTTCTTTAACTGTTTTCCCGTCTCTTAGGCTGGGCATTAACGGAAACTCTTCTGCCGCGATTCCGTTTATCTTTGACTTAAATCTGCCGCAACCGATCTTTAACCCGTCTCCTTCTTTCTCCAACACCACTGTTTCTTGAGGCAGAGAACTAACTACCTCGTTAAAAATCTTTGCCGGCACTGTTAGCTTTCCCTCTCCTTCTGTTTTGCCCCCAAGCCACAAATTCATTCCTGTTTCCAAATTAGTTGCCGACAATCTTAGCTTTCCTTTATCAATTGACAATAAAACATTACTTAAAACCGGTAGTTGTGCCCTGTTGGCCACCACCCGACTAACTAATCCCATTCCCTTGGCTAAATTTTCTTGCAGTAAAGAAATTTTCATCTTTCTCCTTATTTACTAATCATTGTTAAATAGTAGTAGTTATAGTAGTTGGCCTTGATAAGTGTATTATAAACGAACTTTCTTCTGTATTCATAGTCAGTTTTTAGGTTGACAAACCCCCCTTATTCGGTGGATAAAAAGGTTGACAAAAAGTGGATAAATACGAAAGCGGTGGATAAGTCTCCCTACTTATCCACACCATGTTGATAAATTGCTTTTCTGATATTGGTTACGTCTAAGCGCAGCTGCTCCGACTCTGCCAAGCCTCCGGCAATCTTATTGTCACCGTGCATAATTGTAGTGTGGTCTCTTCCCCCCAAACACTCGCCAATCTCTGTAAAAGGCAATTGCAACTCCTTTCGCAGCAAATACATGGCTATCTGTCTGGCCAAAACCAAGGCCCTAACTCTTCTGGTTCCTTTAATATCACTCGGCTTTATTTGAAAATAATCCGCCACACAGCCGATAATTTGCCTGGGCAAGGGTCGTTGGCCTCCTCCTTTAACCTCGCCGTTAATTTTCCCCAGCAAGGCCTTTACCAGCTCTTCGGTTAACGGTTCGTTTCTGGCCGCTTGTTCTCCGTGTAAACGCAGCAGCATTCCTTCCAGCTGTCGGGTCGATTCAACATTGGCGGCAATCACTTGGGCGACCCGCATCGGCAGCTCGATCTTTTTCTGCTGGGCCTTGATTAACAGAATTGCCGTTCTTAACTCAAACCCCGGCTTTTGGATATCCACCGTCATCCCCCCTTCAAACCTGGACCTCAACCTGTCTTCCAGCCCTTTGATCTCCGTGGGCGGCCGGTCGCTGGTTAAAATTATCTGCCCGCCTTCTTTATGAACCGCGTTAAAAGTGTGAAAAAACTCTTCCTGGACTTTTTCCTTGCCGGCAATAAACTGGACATCGTCTAAAAACAACACCCTGGCCTTCCGGTATTTCTGCCGGAATTGAGGCGTGGTTTTGTTTCTGATTGCTTCAATAATTTCATTGGTAAACTCCTCCCCGGTGCAGTAAACCAGGGCCTTGCCCGGGTTTTTCTTTAATATTTCGTGCCCCACCGCCTGCGTTAAATGGGTTTTGCCCACCCCCACTCCGCCATAAATAAAGATTAAATGATAAACTTCCCCTGGTTTTTTGGCTGCGGTTTTGGCCGCCGCGTGGGCCACTTCGTTGCTGGAGGACACCGCGAAGTTTTCAAAAGTCAGCCCGCTAGTTAAACCGGCCTTCTCCACCGCTCTCATATAAGCCTCGTCAGCCATTTTTACGACATCGATTGAAAATAAATCGCCCCCCCCGCTTTTTTTAACCGCCGCCTCTTTTTGTTCAATTATCAGAACCACCTCGCACTTGGTTTTTAAATTTTTTTCCGCCATTTGTTGAATCTGCCCCACGTATCTTTCCGCCACCTGGTTTTTATGGAAAATCGACGGACAGCTTAAAGTTAGACAATACCCCTGCCTGTTTTTTTCTAAATTAGCGCACTTAATCGGCCCCACCCAGGTAGCGAAATTTCCGGGAGATAAGGAAAGTTCCATTTCCGCCAAAATTGAAGACCAAAGAAAATTTCTGTCCATAATCTATAACATATAAAGTTATCCACACCCTGTCAACACCCAAATTTTCCCATATTCCCGGAGTGGTGCTTGACGACTCTCCGGGAATTGAGTCATAATACTGTCTATGCCGAAACGAACTTATCAGCCATCAAAAGTAAAACGCCAGCGCGCCCTGGGATTTCGTGAGCGTAACAAAACCGCCGACGGCCGCAAAGTTTTAAAGCGCCGCCGTCTCAAGGGCCGCCGGAAGCTGGCCGCTTAATGTTCCCCCGCGCCTATCGCCTACCGGGCCATCGTGTTCTGCCCCTGCTTAAATCCAAGCGTGTCTTTTCTTCCCCGCTTTTTATTTTAAAAATTAACGCAAGGAAAAACAAACAGTCTTTAATTGGAATTATTGTTCCCGTCAAACTCAGTCGTTTAGCCGTTGTCCGCAACCGCCACAAACGCCTGGTTCGTGAGGCCATTAAACCTTATTTATCCCAACTCAAGCCGAATCAAGAATTATTATTTTTAGCCAAGCCCGCCATTCTCAAACAACCGCTCTCCATTATCCAGGCCGACCTATTAAAGTTGTTAAAATCATGTTCGCTCTTAAATTAATCCGCCTTTATCAGCGTTTACACCTGGGTAGCTCCTGCCGCTTTATCCCCACCTGTTCCCAATATTCTTACCAAGCCATTGCCAAGTATGGTATATTAAAAGGTGGCTTTTTGAGCTTGAAGAGAATTATTAGCTGCCATCCTTGGTCAAAATAACTTATGTGGAACACAATCTTTTTCCAGCCCCTACTTAACGCCCTAATTTTTTTATATAACCTTTTAGGCCAAAACCTGGGCCTGGCCATTATTGGCTTGACCGTTTTAATTCGCGGCGCCCTCACCCCCCTGACCCTTCCCTCGCTTAAATCCGGACAAAAAATGAAAGATCTCCAGCCGGAGATTAATAAACTCAAAGAACAATACGGCAAGGACAAACAAGCCTTTGCCAAAAAACAACTGGAGCTATTTAAAGCCCACGGCGTTAATCCTGCCGCCGGCTGTTTGCCGCAAATTATTCAGCTAGTCGTCTTAATTGCTCTTTATCAGGCTTTTAATCAAGTTTTGCAAACCAATGGCAGCGTTGTCGACAATCTCAATAAAGTTCTTTACGCCCCATTGCAATTAAGCCAGGACTTTGTTTTAAACACTAAATTTTTATACTTAAACCTGGCCCAGCCCGATCTTTTTACCATTCCGGCTCTTAAAATTGCCGGCCTGACTCTTAATAAGCTTCCCGGGATTTTCTTAATTTTAGCCGCGCTCGTTCAATTTTGGTCTTCAAAACTAATGATGCCGGTGGCTAAAAAAACCGCCGTTGTTGCTCAAAAAACCCCGGGCCAAACCGACGACTTAGCCACCAGCATGCAGACCCAAATGCTTTACTTATTTCCTTTAATGACTCTTTTTATCGGTTTTAAATTTCCTTCCGGCCTGGTGTTGTATTGGTTGGTTTTCTCCTTAATTATGTTAATTCAACAACTATTATTAAACAATGGAAAAAAACATTAAGGCCCTTGTTCAGGAGCTGTTTAAACAACTGGAGATAGTGCCCGAAGCCATCGAACTGGTTAAATCCGAGGCCGGCGATAGCCACCAGCTTAACCTTAAACTTTCCGACCAGGACACCGGTATTTTAATCGGCTACCACGGCGACACCATCAGCGCTCTTCAGCTGATAATTAATTTACTGATCTATAAAAAACAGGGTGAATGGTTAAGGCTGGTGGTTAATATTGGCGACTATCGTCAAAAAAGGGCCGCCAGTTTGGAGCAGATGGCTCTGGACTCTGCTCAGCGGGTTAAATTTTCCGGCCAGCCCATGGCCTTATTTAACTTAAATCCTTTTGAGCGCCGCCTGATTCATGAATTTTTAAGTCACGACCCGGCCGTTACCACCGAATCAGAGGGCGAGGCCAAAAACCGCCACCTGATTATTAAACCCGCCTCGCCTGCGGACGGGCCTGCCCCGTCGTTACCCGAACCCGTCAATGAGTCAACCTAAAATCTCTAATCTTTCATCTAATATCTCTGTTTTTACCGACGGTGGTTCCCGCGGCAACCCCGGCCCGGCCGCCATCGGCGTGATTATCAAAGACGCCGCCAATAAAATCCTTCATGGTTTTGGGCAGTGTATTGGCACTGCCACCAACAATATTGCCGAATACCAAGCCGTGATTATTGCCCTCCGGTGGTTAATAGATAATAAAAAAAGCCTGGGAAACTTGTCCGGCGAATGCCGGATCAACTTCTTTCTCGACTCCACCCTGGTGGTTAATCAACTTAACGGTCTTTGGAAACTTAAAGATAGTCACCTGCGCCAAAAAGTGATTTTAATCCGCCAACTGGAAGCCGGCCTAAACACCAGGATTACCTATACGATCATTCCCCGCGCTCAAAATTCTCGCGCCGACCTTCAGGCCAACCTAGCCCTCGATCGGATGTTATAGGTCCAAATTACCTCGAAATTCCCTTGCTTTGTTACCGCTGTTTTACTCAAGCAGTCTTTCACATAATAAAGTACTAACGAAATAAAATTCTTTTACTGGCTAAAGCGGATTACAAAACTAGTCTGTTAGTATTCCCAGAAAAAAAGTAAGTACGAAACATTAAAAATTACTATACAACCTTCCCCCGCTATTTTCCGCAACTGCCATCTTGCCCTTGAGACAATTATCCGCTAACATGAATATGATGCCTGCCAAACAAAAATCTCTTTCTTCTCATCAGCTTCCCGCCGCCCTGGTAGCCGGGGCCGCCGGCTTTATTGGCTCTCACCTTTGTGAGACCTTGTTGTCTCAAAACTGCAAAGTTTACGCCGTGGACAACTGGACCACCGGAAAAAAAGCCAACCTCAAGCCCTTAATGAATCAGCCAAACTTTATTTTCATTGAACACAACCTCGAAAAACCGTTTGACTCCCCCATACCCAAAGTCGACTACATTTTTCATTTAGCCGGGGTCGAGGCCTATATTAACGGTTTGGACGTCAGCCTGGAAACTTTGTTGGTTAACTCGCTGGGAACCAAAGAGCTTTTAGAAATTGCCAAAACTCAAAAAGCCAAATTTTTACTTGTCTCCACTGTCGATATTCTTTCCGGCCAGCTGGCCTCTACCGATCTCACCCACCTGTTTGGTTCAAACCCCCGGCAGGAAGAAGCTTACTCTCATCACGAAGCCAAGCGCTTTTCTGAAGCCATCACCTTTGAGTATCTTAACCGCTATCAATTAAATGCCCGGATTGTCCGGCTTGGTTTAGTCTATGGTCCCCGGATGGAGCTGGCTTCCGGCAACGACCTGGCACAACTTTTACTTGCCGCCAAAAACAACCAGCCCTTAAAAATTATTGATCAGGGCCTAAAAACAATTTACCCCACCTACATTTCTGATGTGGTTTATGGTTTAACCAAGGCCATGTTTTCTCAAAGCTCAGAGGGCAATATTTACACCTTGGTCAACCCGGAAAAAATCACCCTGCTTAACCTCGCCTACAAGCTTAAAGCCCAGCTGCCCAAAAAAAACCTTTCCATTGAATTTGTCAGCGGCGCGGTCGGGGAGTCAGGGATAAATTTAACTCCGGAAGCTTTTGCCTCCCAGCAAGAACTGGGCTGGAACCCAAAAGTCGGCTTAGACCAGGGGATTTTAACCACCCTTAAATGGCTGGAAGGCACAGAAGACAAACCGGGAAAACCAGCTGAAATTACTCCACCTGAGCCGCTTTATACTCCTGAAGACCTGGGGATAAAACCGGCCGTTGCCCCGGAAATTTCTCCGCCGCCCGTTCCCAAAACCACCAAACCAAAATTTAATTTTAAATTCAAGCTGGCTTTTCCCAAACTGTCTTTACCCAAACCCAAGCTGTCTTTAATCCCTAGAAAAACCAAGCTCAGGCTGACTAAAAAGACCAAAATTATTTTTGCCTCCATCGGTCTTTTATTGCTTTATTTACTGGTCCCGGTTTTCCTTTTGGCTGCTTCGGCCTATGCCGGAGTTAAACAACTGAAGCAGGCCAGTAGTCAACTGGATTTTACGAAAGTAGCCCAAGTGACTAAATTAACCGAAAAAGCCAAAAAAAATTTTGATTTTAGCCAAAGCATGCTCCGCCGCTCCCAGTTTGTCGCCGCTATCTTTGGTCTAAAATCTTTGAGCCAGAACTTTGACCGGCTTTTATTTATTGCTGCCAAACTAAGCCAGGGCGCCGGCCATTTAGCCAGGGCCGGGGAATCGGGGACGGTTTTGTCAACCATTATTTTCCAACACCAGGACGGTAATATTGCCCAGGCCTTAAAAGAAATCCGTTTAAGTTTAGATCAGGGCTACAACGACTTTTCTTTTGTTGACTCAGAACTTCAGTCCGGCCGCGAACTTCAACTTGACCTGACTACTTCTTTAACCAAACAACTGCAAACTCTGACCAATGACCTGCCGGCTCTTCGTCACAAAATTAATCAAGCCCGCCTGCTTTTGCCTTTAGTTCCTAGCTTTATTGCCCAAGACTCAAAAAAAACCTACCTGGTTTTGTTTCAGAACTCCGCCGAACTCCGCCCCACCGGCGGCTTTATCGGCTCCTATGGACTGCTGTCTTTTGAAAAAGGCAAGCTCTTGGACTTTAGTGTTGAGGATATTTATGCCGCCGACGGCCAGCTACAGGGCTACGTTGAGCCGCCCGAACCGATTAAAGAATTCTTAGGTCAAAACACCTGGTTTTTCCGGGACTCAAATTGGGACCCGGACTTTACTGTTTCCGCCCCAAGGGCTGAATGGTTTTTAAATAAAACTACCTCCCGCAATGTTGACGGCGTTATTGCTGTTAATCTGCCGGCGGTTAAAGAGCTTCTCGCCGCCACCGGCCCGATTACTTTATCTGATTACAACGAAGAGGTGACTAGTGACAATCTTTTTGAGCGGGCTGAGTATCACTCGGAAATTGATTTTTTCCCCGGCTCCACCCAGAAAAAAGACTTTTTAGGCGCCTTGGCTCGGGAGATTTTCGACCGCTTAAAAAACTCCTCCGCCTCCGGTATGCTCAAACTGTCTCAAGCCCTGGAAACTTCCCTGGCGCAAAAACAACTGTTATTTTACTTACACGACGCCGAAAGTCAAAGATTATTATTGGAACAAAACTGGGCCGGCGCTTTATTTGCCCCCAACCTTAATCCCGCCGCCAATCAACCAATCACCAGCGATTACGCTTTTTCTGTTGAGGCCAATTTAGGAATTAATAAAGCCAACTATTTTTTAAAACGGGAACTAGAACAACAACTCACTTTATTAAAAAACCGCGAAATATTAAGCGTCACCACCATTGAATATCAAAATCAAAGTCCGGCCGATGCCTGGCCCGGTGGCATTTATCGCACCTATCTAAGGCAATATTTGCCCCAAAACTCCACCCTAATTTCCGTCAAGGTGGCCGACTCTAAGCTTAACCTAAAAGATATTGATCAAACCGTTGTTAACGATAAGCTTGTTTTAGGCTTTCCGGTTACTGTTCCGGTTAAAAACTCCCTTAAGGTGGAAATTACTTACCGCCTAAGCGATCCGCTCGCCATTACCAACCAACAGGGGAGACTAGCCGTGGTTGTTGCCAAACAGCCAGGCACCTTAGCCGACCCGCTCAAAGTTATTGTTAACTACCCCAGCTATTTATCGGTCAGCGCGGTTTCTTCTCAGGGGATTATCTCCCCTCAGGTGGTTACCTTTCAGTCAGACTTAAGCGTTGACCGACTCTTTACCATCGACTTTATTGAAAGATAGCCCTGACTGTGTTATTATCCTCGTTATGCCAGACAAGCTGAAATTAAAAGTTAATTCCCGGAAACTTACCGGCCGCAAAGTTAAACAACTGCGCGCTCAAGGCATCTTGCCGGCCAATATTTACGGCAAAGGGGTTAAATCAGTTTCTATTCAACAGCCGCTTAAAGATTTTATTGTTGCCTTTAAACAGGTCGGCGAAACCGGAATATTAGAGTTAACCATCGACAAAGAAACCAAACCCCGGCCGGTATTGGTTCATCATGTTCAGCAACATCCGGTTACCGATGAAATCCTCCATGTTGATTTCCGCCAGGTTGACTTGACAGAAACAGTCACCGTTAAAATCCCGGTCGAAATTACCGGCGAAGCCCCGGCGATTACTAAAGGCGGAGTCTTAATTCAGCTGATTAATGAGGTGGAGGTCGAAGCCCTCCCAGCCGACTTGCCCGACAAGTTTACCCTGGATGTTTCCCATCTTGAAGAAATCGGCCAAGGCTTAAGCCTGAAAGATCTGAAAGTTTCCCCTAAGGTTAAGTTGCTTGCTGAAAAACTAGAGGAACTGGTGGTTAAGATTGAAAGCCCGACCAAAGAAGAGGAAGTCAAACCAGTTGAAGCCGCTCCGGCCGAAGGCGAGGCTGTTGCTCCGGCCGAAGGCGAGGCTGTTCCCGCCGAAGGAGAAGGAGAAAAGAAGCCGGAAGAAAAGAAGCCAATAGAACCAGCTAAGGCTGAGAAAAAATAATTTCCCCCACCTTTTGTACTTCAGCATTATTCGGATCTAAATAACTTGCTTTTTCCCAATATTCTTTTGCCTTATCATTGTTGTAAATTTTCCAATTAAGTAAAGCCAGCCTTAATAAAATGTCCCGATATTCCGGCTTTGTTTCTAAAATTTTTTCCCATGATGAAACTTCCTGTTCAATTATTGTTTTCTGTCTTAAGCCTTCTTCATATGCTTTTTTCTCCACCCAAGATTGATAATTGCCGACACCCCCGATTATTAGTAAAGCAATCAACAAATATATTAATTTTATTTTTTTAAATAGGGGACTAGCCAACGGTTGTATGGGTCGATAAACTCTTTTCAACAAAACCAGAGAATATTTATAAATTCTTTTAATTATTTTGGCCATGAAGAACTTATCAGTAATTTTTCTTTTGTTTCCGGCAATTGCTGCCAAACCGCTTCCGTCACAAACGGCACAAATGGATGGAGAAGTTTTAAAAATATTATTAAACCTTCCATCAGGGCGGTTTGGGAAATTTTTCCCTTTTTAGCTTCCTCAATTTTTTGGTCGCAAAACCAATGCCAGAATTCATTATAAACC
>Ga0265292_1003266_pt1 | contig 10110 bp, 11 predicted proteins | sample Munlanlewell296A_FD_189080 | JGI IMG/M metagenome (GOLD analysis project Ga0265292, IMG submission 189080) | Leachate microbial communities from a municipal landfill in Southern Ontario, Canada - Leachate well 296A | ecosystem: Engineered > Solid waste > Landfill > Unclassified | place: Canada... | reverse complement strand
GGGAAAGACGATTGGAAACCATGTGCGGACATGGCTAATTGCAGGATCTGGGTTTGCAGTTGGCGTTGTCTTCGCCTCGTCGGCAAAGACCGCTATCGATCCCGCAGAATTTCCAGTCGGCCGCGAGGTTTTCGGTCCTGGCCCAAGGATTTTGGCCGCAATCGGCTCCGGAGTTCCCGCAATATTGATCATTGTCGGCGCGCTGTGGTCATCGTGGCGAGTGATGAGACGAAATTCACCGACGTACTCAACGCCAACACAGTCAAGTAGCCATAGCCGAATTGTGATGTCGCCTGGCAGATTGGCGATTGGAAATGTCGTCATTGCGGTGGGAACGTTGATCTTGTCCGCCAGCGGTTTGATCGCCGGTCGACTTGGTCAGGACCGGGCTTTTGCGATCACTTTGCTTGTCGGAGTTAGCGCCCTATTTGGAGGATTTCTCATTGCCAGCAACCCAACTCGCCAACGGTCAATGCAATTCGCGCCTCAACACCTTGCCGGTACCACCAACGGGTAACGCATCGACAATCAGCACACTCGACGGACATTTGTAACGAGCGAGATGCAACTGGCAGAACTCGATGACCGCCTGCTCGTCTAAATTTTCGCCGGCGACGGGAACGACAAACGCGCGGACTGCCTCCCCGGTTTGCGGATGTGGCACACCAACGACTGCGGCCGAGGCGATATGGGGATGGCCGATCAACACAGATTCGACCTCGGCGGGATACACGTTGAATCCGGAGACAATGATCAGGTCCTTAATGCGATCGACGAGAAACGCATAACCCTCGTCGTCGATGACGGCGACATCTCCGGTTCGTAACCAACCTTCCGGCGTGAGCACGCGAGACGTTGCTTGCGGATCGTCTAGGTAACCCAGGAACACGTTGTCGCCTCGTACCCACAGTTCGCCAGTATCGCCGCTCAACGTGTCTTCGCCGTTTTCATCGACAAGACGAACTTCGACTCCTGGCAATACACGACCAACCGATCCGATCTTGAAGTCATCGCCGATCGAGATGGTGACAACGGGCGATGCTTCGGTGAGGCCGTAACCCTCGTAGATTTTCAAATTGAATTGCTTCTCGAAAAATCTTGTCACACTTTCCGGCATTTTCGCTGATCCGGTTAGGGCAATTCGAATGCCGGCAAAAGTACTTGAAGAGAGCCCCGGCAACTGGGCGATGGCAGACCATACCTGTGGCGCGCCGGGCACAACCGTAATTTTGTGTTTGGCAAATGTTTCTAGCGCGCCGAGCGGATCAAATCGATCGATCAACACGACGCTTGCACCAACGAACATGGTGAACCCAAGCATCACATTGAGACCAAAGATATGAAATAGCGGCAGCACACCGTAAACGGCATCGTCTGATGTCATGAGTGAAAGATCGTCGAGCTGACGCACATTGGACTCTAAGTTTTGATGCGACAGCATCGCCGCTTTCGGTGCACCGGCAGTGCCGCTCGTAAACATCAAGACGGCAAGTTGATCGCGCACTATCGGTGAAATCGGTATCGACGCATGATCGAGAAGAGTGTTCAGATTGTGTGCGTCTTGGATCTGGTGATCCTCTGTACTGATCACCGTCGTGAGCGACGGCACGGCGCTGCGATCAATTTCTGGCCACGCCGAGGCCAACGTCGGTTCGACTACAATCGCTTTAGCGCCCGCCACCTGAAGTTCGCGTTGAAGTTCGGGTGCCGGACTCGACGGATTAAGCGGCACCACTGTCGCACCGATGCCGAGACAGGCAAAGTAACTAACCACGAAGTGTGGACTGTTTCCGCAAAGTAGCGCCACGCGATCCCCAACACCGATTCCGAGCGCGCTCAGTGCCCCGCGAAGGCGTCCGACCTGCTCGGTCAGAACACCATAGGAAGTAGTCAGACCATCGCAAATCAAGGCGGTCGACGAGTCCGGGTGCCCCTCAATAATTTCGGCAAAGTTCATCAAATATGGCGTCTCAATTGCCGATTAGCGCAACACCAAGGAGAGCACTCCTGCCGCAAGAATTGCAATGAGCAGCAAGGCAATGGCAAGGGTGGTTGCCGGACGCATGGGCAAACTCTAATTCTTCCGCCCTATCTGGACATTCGTCGTGCTCGATTTGGCGTTCGATGAATCGGGCGACAATGCCACCAGATCAGTGGCAGAAAGATTTAGTTCGAGCGCGGCAGATCCACGATCGATACAAATTGCGAGCATGCCGTATGAATCAACAACGAGGGCAATGCCTCCTGCGACTTGTGAAAAATTGTCAACGATGGGCAACGACCGAACGGTTTGCTCACTCGTTGCCGTGTTTGTAATCACAATTCGAATCTGCTCGCCCCAACCAGCAGTGTCGTCTCTGCTGATATTGAGCTGACAGTTTCCGTACCGATCCACCCACGTCACCTCGCCTTGAAGGCCGCCATTCAATTCTCGTGGCAAAGGTACGACTCCCGGCAGTAGCAACTCTGGATCTATCGCCTCACCAAGTTCACCGAGCGGAACACCGTTGCACAAATATGCGGCCGCCGGCGCAAATATGTCTCGCCCAGCGAACGTGGTGCCGGGCGCAACAAGTTGGTACTCAGAGTTGTTGAGCACGACCGCTTCCTCCGCACCGCCGGCAAGAGCAATCGCGGCCGCAAGCAATCCATTGTCTGGACCCACAAAGATCCCCGTGCCACCGGCCACCGATATCGCAACCCCGCGGCGTGACGAACCAACGCCTGGATCGACAATTGCCAGCACGACTCCTTGGGGCACATACGGAATACACCTGGCAAGTGCGAGCGAACCGGCGCGCACATCGAATGGCGCGATCTCATGCACCAGGTCGACGACACGGACATGAGGCGCAATATCGGCAATCACCGATTTGACGACGCCAACAAATTCGTCGCTGATACCGAAGTCGGAGAGAAAAGAAATGTTGTCGAAACGTGGCGTCATGGTGCCCTCACGCTATTGCTGATTGACCATAAGCAAACTCAAAGAAAACGAATGGGCCGATGCCAACCCCCCGACGGCATCGGCCCAAACGGCGCACTCTTGCAAGCGCGACTCCCGGCTGAGGGGTTACCCCGCCCGGTGATCGTGACCTTTGACATACCCTATTCACAAATTCACCCGGGCGGAAAATATCTGACGACTTTCTGAGAAATTTTCTGGGTGGCCTAGGAACCCAGTTCGCGGCTCCGGCGAACGGCGGCAGCGATTGCCGTGGAAAATGCCTCCCTAAACCCCGCCCGCTCCAAGGCCTCTATTGCAGCCGAGGTCGTGCCATTGGGCGAAGTGACTTGCTCCCGCAATACTGCAGGTGTTTGCGCACTTGTCGAAAGTAATGCCGACGAGCCGACCAGTAATTGCCTCACCAGAAGGTCGGCAACGATTGGATCAAGACCTTGCCTAATTGATTCGTCAATTAGAACCTCGGCGAGAAGGAACACATACGCCGGTCCAGAACCCGAAATTGCGGTCACCGAATCCATCTGGGTTTCGGGAACGCGCACGACGGTGCCGACAGACTCCAACACTTCTTGTGCCCACGCAATGTCGGACTCCGAACTGTGCGGCGAGAACGAGATAGCCGCGGCACCTTGGCCAATGAGCGCTGGGGTGTTCGGCATAGCCCTAATTACCGCGGTCGCGTCTCCGCAAACACGTTGCAAAGCATCGATGCTGATGCCTGCGGCTATGGACAATACGCGCTTGGCGCCAGCTAGAGCAGCAATTCGGCAGGCTTCGACGGCGACGTCAGGCTTCACCGCGATGACAACCGACTCGCACGATTGAGCCGACTCGGACACATTTATCTGTGGAAACATCGTGCTTAGTTCGGCGCGACGCTCGGCCGACAATTCGACGACAGTGATCAGTCCGGGCGACCAACCTTTATTGATCAGTCCGCCAACAAGGGCTGAACCCATGTTTCCGCCGCCAATAAATGTGATCGCGGAACTGTTCACTTAGAGAAGGCTATCCATATGGGCCAGAGTCAACCCGACGACTTCCTCGGCCGCTGTTATTTCGGGCGCCGAAAACGATTTGAAATTATTTCACGGTACATGATCGGAAAAATCGACCGCCGGTCGACTCGAATTCTCTTGCTATGGAGAGCAATTCGCATAAGGAACTCTCAGCATGAGGCAAATTACATACAGCCGCAGAGTGAGTTCATGATTGCGATCGCCTCTCAGTAACTAGCTTGGGCAACCGTCGTAGTGTGAACAACTATGCGAATTTGTGTTTGACTTGATCTTGTTAATCTTCCTAACGAATTTGTTGGCTGCTTGCACGACAGGCTTCAACCACTGGCTACCCGTCTCAAAATCCTCTCCGCTGGCTGCCGAGCACTTGCGTCTTCCTACTAATTCCCAACCATCGTCCCGTTCAAGCCTGAACTACTAGTTTGAAAATTTGACAACTGTCAGAATGAGGTTAGAGACGAATCCTCCTAGTCCTGGTCAACTTCTATAGAGTGGTTGAGTCCGACACCATACGAACTAGCCAAGTTGTATTTCGGGCTGGTCAAGCCACCTTTTCGCAGTTCTTCCAAAATTCTCAGAGTTTCATCGCGTAACTCATCTAGTCCAGCTACCCGATCAATTGTTTCGGCCAATTCGGCCTCTCTTACTGTTGGCATCTTAGTGACCATAATAACCCCCTATCCAATCAATGCAAAAATTTTCGTGTCCACGGCGCATTCTGTAATCAGTTAGCAATTCATTGTACGATGCTAGAGCATCCCTGATTTTTGGTTGATTGTCCAAATCTTCGATTTTCAAATTTAGATCGCGTCGCGCCACTTGCATCGAAATTCCACGACTATGAGAGTGCCAGCGTGAAGTTTCGTTCAGTTTGCGAGCAATCTCTTCTGCCCGCTTCCTCTTCATAAGGGTAGTCACGCGAAGATTTCTAGTGGCGGTCCGCTTCCAATTCTTGAATTTATATTTTACCAGCCACTCCTCCAAAAGTGCAATCGATAAATCTCGGGCTTGCTCGAACCGATAAAGCTCACCTGGATCAAAGTTTTGAAGGAGATAAGCTAATTCGGCCTTCGATAGAACTCCATTTGTCGACTTGTCGACAAGTCGTTGGAACTGCTCCAAGTATCCAAGGGCTGGAACGAGAATGCGACTGTCGGGCCGGGACAATTGCGGATCAATCGGCCCCAAAGTGGCTGAATAATCCATATAGATATTGTCACCAGACATAACCAACACGGTTCCAGCCGACATTGCGAATGTTGTCACTATGAAATCGACCGTGCGATAATGATGCCTTAGCGTATGAGCGATGCGCTCGGCAGATTCAACTAGGCCACCATTAGTTTCCAAGTTGACAACAAGTCGTCTTCGGCGAACTTCTATGGACTCCAATGCAACTTTCAAGAGTGATTGCGCACGATCATCAATCGGTCCAACATAAGTAAGTAGGTTGGCCGCCATCAAAACTTCAACCTCTTTGGCACGAGCTCGCACTTCTTTCTCAATGAGTTGATTCGAGTTATCAGCCATCTTGAGGAATCCCGTTCCAATAAATTTGATTCGCAGGGTTTGCCACTTTTGATCGTTTCTTCGAGGCGAATGCCGACGCACGCGCTCTCCCATTCTTGTGGGCTCCGGATCGCACCAACGCCACCAACTCAGCCGAGTAATTGGTTTGATACAGACCCGACTGCCAAGGCATAATCCGACGATACCCCCCTTTAGTCGTTCACAAATGTGACTGTTCTTTGCTCAAAGAAAGCTCTAGCGCCGGCTAATACTGGCTCGCTTTTGGCCTTGCCGACGATGGACATCGTCTAGTTAGTAAGGCATGGAAGTTCACCAAATGGGGTTGGGTCAACCTCACGACTATCCCTGGCGCGGTTACCTCGGATTCCGAGATCGATGTGTGAAATGCTCACCTCACAATGGGAGAAAATGGAAGGGCTGTGGCGTTTTAGAACTCATGGGAAATTCGATTGCTCTTGATCGGCGTATTCTGGTGTAGTGAAAAAATCTCCGAAGCCTCGCGACTTATCCCAATTGGCAAATGCAATCGTGAGTCAGTCGGTCAGTGAACAAATTGAGCCTGACCAAGAAGTGGGCAAAGATTCTTCTGCGGTCGCTCGCGGACACTTGGGTGGAAAGAAAGGCGGCAAAGCCCGCGCTGAGAAGCTCACTTCTAGAGAGCGAACAATCATTGCACGGCACGCGGCCGAAGTCCGGTGGCAACATCGGCATTCCGAATAGGCACTACCTCGGCCAAATCACCGGCTTTTCGGACAATTGGACGTCGCCGGCTAGGCAACTCGGCTTGCGTGGCGAATTGGTCGAGAACATCTGCTGCGAATTCAGGAGTCCAGCTCGCGAACGCACTCAACCCATTTGCAGGGTTTTCACCGAAAATCACTTCCGCCATCTTCCGATATGCGCGCGGTTTCTCACGACGTATCTGAAATCGTTCGTTCATACGCTCGCCACGGGCACTTATTTGTCGAAATAAACTCATGTACCTAACGTCGTCGATGACTCCCAGTTCGCGAGCTCGCCGAATGAGTGATTGCGCCGACACACCCCAACGCACCTTTAATGCATAAAGAGATGCGAGCGTCGGCGCGCCTGGCATTTCGTACTGCAAACCTTTTAGAGGGGTCAAAAGTTCTGCAGCAAAACGATCAGCTTCTCGTTCCGCATCGAATGAAACTTTATGACGATGGAGAATGAGATGACCCAACTCGTGTGCAAGATTCCACCGCAAGCGGTCGCCTGCTCCTCCAACCAGTGACGCAATGACTGGATATGATTTGCGCAAGTCCCGCTGCCACCAACTAAATGCATCATGCTTGTTGCCAATCACCGGCAACGCGAGTACTAAGACACCGATTCTTTCCAGCGGCAAAGTCAAATTAGTGATTGGAGCGTTTGCATCAAGATCAAGTACGGCACGTGTCTCCTGCGCTGCGCGCTCCGGAGCCTCCCCGTGCATTTCGGTAAGGTACACGGGCATCGGTTTGATTTGCTCACGCATCAATTGAGCGGATTCGTGGATGATCTCAGCACAACTGATACAGCGATTTCGGTCTGCAGCTTTCACGCGCGTTCGCGCTCGAAACATCACATCAATCGGGGCAAGCGGTGGCTGGGCGAAAAATCCAGGCGGGAACCCGGTATGTTCTGACATATTCAAAAGAACCGCTTCTGACGGTTCCACCTCTCCTGCTTCGGCGAGTGAAAGCTTCACCTGGCTTAAACCGACTTTGACTCCAAAGACGCCTTGCGTCTCACCTAAAAAGAGCCGTGATTGTCGAATCCGGGCACCATGAATCACTTGTCTTCGTCATTCCGTCGTGAATAACGGTGACGTTCGCCAATTTGGCCTGGATCAATCGTGGATATTCCTCCGACAGCCTTTTTCTCGCCGCGTCTGTCAACTTCGATCTTCTCAATGTTGATGTCATCCTCGGGCTCCACTTGATTCCTAAGTGCGAGAAAGTCGACTTGCTCCGCAACTCTCCCATCACCGTGCGGGCGACAGAGTGAAAATTTGGTGACCTTGCCATCCTGAGCATCCCAGACAATAACGAATGCGGTTTTCACAAAGCCATCGCATGATGCATCTGTATAGTCGAGCACACCTTGGGGAGCATCATTGATTCCGTAATATTGCAAGCGAGCGTCGGATTCCGCAGGCGGTACATCTCCTTCTCGTGCATGGAGAACTTTAAACTGCTCGTGGTTGAGATCTAGATGGATTGCCGACATGTTGCCGTTCTTTTCGGCGAGCATAGGATAATCAACGGTAAGCGACTGTCGTAGCGTTCGACGAACAAACGCGCACATGAATGCAGGATCTGCGGACTCGACGAGACCATTCGCAACATGGTGAGCCGAGGTTAGAACCACCGCCTCACTCAATCGTTCGTATACCAAATTGAGGAAAGGCCACAACCTTTCAGTCGCATCGGAGAGACTCTCATCGGGAAGCATTGATTAATAATATACCCTCCCACTTCACTTTTCAAGTGCTCCGTGAATTAACTTCCTGGGGTTCTCAAGCATAATAGTCAGTATGAGAAGTCTATCTACTGAGCAACGCCGGCAAGTAATCGCTCTTCTTTGCGACGGTCAAAGCACCGGGACAACTGCACGTCTGACCGGCGTAGCAAAAAACACGATAGTAAAATTGCTATTCGACCTAGGGGCAGCTTGTGCAAAATATCAGGACGAAATCACCGCCAACCTCCAAGTGCAACGTATCGATACAGACGAGATTTGGAGCTTCTCCTATGCACGGCAACAAGAAATCCCTGACGAATACAAGGGCACTTTCGGCTACGGCGACATTTGGACCTGGATTGCGATTGACCGTGAAAACAAGCTCGCGACATCTTGGCTAGTAGGCGAGCGCACAACCCAGGACTGCTATGCCTTTCTTGCAGACCTCAAGTCGAGATTGAGAGTTGGTGCCCCAATCCGGTTGGCCACCGATGGACTTGGAATCTACCCGTCAGTAGTCAATTCACTTTGGGGCGACGGTATCGATCACGAAATCATGAAAGAGCCGCACGAAAGCGCACCCTCCGATGCGACCCACAGGATTTCCTCGGCAGAGCGAACCGATATTGAATTCAAGATCATTAAGGTCGATCCCGCGTCGAAGAATATCGGCGCAAGTCATGTTGAGCTTCAGGGCCTGACAATACGGATGGGAATGCGCCGTTTCAGCCGTCTGACCGATGGGTTCTCACGGAAAATCGAACTTTTAACCAATGCGGTGAGCCTGTTCTACATGCACTACAACTTCTGCCGTCCACACCAAGCGCTGACGACGAAGTACGGCAAATCCACCACACCCGCAATGTCCGCAGGATTCGCGGAGTATGAATGGTCGATTACTGAGATGATCGAGCGAGTTTTTAATTAGGTCGTGGTACGAATTCTAAAGTTCCACCCGTTACTGGGAATCGCCAGACATCGCCAGCTTCTGCGCCGAGGCATTGGCGCGCTTTTACCTCGCTAGTAAACACTTCAATCCTGACAGTGGATCCTGCATTAGACATCTCACCAAACCAGGCGACATACATGAATTCGGCCGCTCCTGTCATACCGACACAATAGCCAAAATCCAAATTACCCACGACTCGAAAAACCAATTTGCAACAGTGGTCGAAAGCATTGTTCGACGGTCGCGAAGAGCGTGCCAATGATTCGATCTAGTTCGAATTCGGTGACACTGATGAGAAACAATTCCCCCCGAAGAAACACTGCGTCCTCTTCGCCGATCGAGAATCGTGCGCCAACAAGTTTCTCGTTGCGGCGCAACAGTGATTCGTACAGTTGTTCGGAATTTTCTCTCGGTGCGGGCATCACATATGTTTCGTATTTCAATGTCCGCTGACCAAGTGTGAGCCACACCGTGGTGAACTCCTTTTCTTCGCCACGCATCCGCACATACCATCGAACTTCGTCACCGTCGCCGCGATCTACAGCGCTTACCGTCGGATTACCGCGTCGAATACGGTCGAGCCAACCATCAATCTGGCCTTGCAATTCGGCCAGCGATGAATCGTCGAACGGCTGGCCCATCGGCGACGAATTTAGTTACATGCGACGAGATCGCGGGCCAAGAGTTCGCTGTACACCCTGCGAACTCTTAACGCCGCGGACTGCCAGGAGTATTTTTTGGCGCCTTCGGCGGCGGCCGTTCCCATCGACAGTGCCAAGACCGGATCGTCAAGGAGTCGCGCCGCATAGCCGGCAAACCCAATGGCGTCGCGTTGTGGCACGAGAAATCCGGTGCGTCCATGATCGATTAGCGAGATGAGTCCGCCGACTGACGTGGCTACCACGGGCACCCCGCAGGCCGCGGCTTCGAGGGCGACGAGCCCAAAACTTTCGCTACGCGAAGGAACGAGGACAACATCGGCCGCTCGATAAAACGTGGAGAGCAGATGATGCGGCTGCGGATCATAAAAGTGGACCCTTCCGCCCAATCCATACTCTTCGATAATGGAATTCACCCGGCGAAGTTCGGATTCGCCCTCCACTCCACTTGCACCACCGACAACGATGAGCTGAGCGTCGGATCGATCGAGTTCGGCGAGCGCACGGACCGCAATGTCGAGT
>Ga0265292_1003264_pt1 | contig 10114 bp, 7 predicted proteins | sample Munlanlewell296A_FD_189080 | JGI IMG/M metagenome (GOLD analysis project Ga0265292, IMG submission 189080) | Leachate microbial communities from a municipal landfill in Southern Ontario, Canada - Leachate well 296A | ecosystem: Engineered > Solid waste > Landfill > Unclassified | place: Canada... | reverse complement strand
TTATGAAAAATACTGCTTTTGCAAAATTTCACCGGGAGGCAGGCGCCAGGATGGTTCCTTTTGCCGGGTATAATATGCCTGTTGAGTATGTCGGGATTACCGAAGAACACATTACCGTAAGAGAAAGAGTCGGCGTTTTTGATGTTTCTCACATGGGTGAGTTCTGGGTTACAAGCTCTGCATCTCTTAAATTTCTTCAATATATTACATCAAATGATGTATCAACCCTGTTTGACGGAAAGATTCAATATTCCTGTTTCCCGAATGGTAAAGGGGGAATTGTAGACGACCTGCTTGTTTACAGGTACAATCCTGAAAAATATCTGCTGGTTGTAAATGCTGCTAATATTGAAAAGGACTGGAACTGGTGCGTAAAGAACACAGCAAAGTTCGGTTTGATAGTCGGGAAAGACCTTATCAATGCTTCGGACAATATTTCACAGCTTGCCGTTCAGGGGCCGCTTGCCCTAAAAGCCATGCAAAAGCTCACTAAGACTCCCGTGGAAGATATGGAGTATTATACATTCAAGGTTCTGGAATTTGCAGGAATAAGCGATGCGATATTTTCAACGACAGGTTATACAGGAGCAGGCGGGTGCGAGATCTATGTTAAAAATGAAGACGGGCCCAAACTCTGGGAAGCTGTTTTTGAAGCAGGTAAGGAGTTTGATATCAGGCCTATAGGTCTGGGAGCCAGGGATACATTACGTCTTGAAATGGGCTTTTGCCTTTACGGGAATGATATTAATGATCAGACATCCCCAATCGAGGCAGGACTGGGATGGATCACCAAATTTACCGGTGAGAAGGATTTTATTGATAGAGCTTTTTTGCTGAAACAAAAGGATGAAGGAGTTGAAAAAAGACTAAAAGGTTTTGTAATGATCGACAGGGGAATACCCCGGCAGCATTATGAAGTCATTAATGCAAAAGGTGAAGTTATTGGCGAAGTTACATCAGGAACCATGTCGCCCATGATGAAACAGGGGATAGGTATGGCATATCTCACTAAAGGTTACTGGAAACCTGACACTGAAATATTTATACGCATCAGGAATAAGGATCTTAAGGCAAAAATTGTGAGCCTGCCCATCTATAATAAAGGGTGACAGACAAAAAATTATGGTAAAAAGAAAATTAGAAACCTGCTTTTCACCTGCTTTATTCGAATCGGGTGAAAACCATGATTCGATAGTGGTTATAATAGATATATTGCGTGCGTCATCGGCTATTTGCACAGCTTTTGCCAATGGAGCAGCTGCAATCATTCCTGTTGCAGATGTATCCGAAGCTAAAGATTACAAGGCCCGAGGCTACCTTTTAGCAGCCGAACGCGACGGGTATGTCCTGGATTTTGCAGATTTTGGAAACTCTCCGTTTAATTTCACTAAAGATAAGGTTAAAGGCAAAACAATAGTTTACAGCACAACAAATGGTACAGGCATTATTAATCTGGCTTCATCAGCCTATATGACTGTAGTTGGATCATTCCTGAATATCGGCGCACTTACGCAATGGCTTATTAAGCAGGAGAGGAATGTCTTGATATTTTGTGCAGGATGGAAAAACAGGTTCAATATTGAAGATACAGTTTGTGCAGGAGCAATAGCAGAAAAACTTATGGAGAGTAATTTATACTCCACAATTTGTGATTCAACTTTTGCAGCAATGGACCTATGGTCTTTAGCTCGTCCCGACCTGCCCGGTTATATTGAAAAGGCTGCACAAAGAACCCGTTTAAGAGATAAAAAGCTGGATGACTGTATTGAATTCTGTCTTACATCAGATTATACAGATAAAATACCTGTAATGAAAAATGGGGTTCTTGTTGATATTATTTTATAATTTTATTGGTTTAGTGTTAATTATTTAACAATAGCCACTATTATTTTTATATTTTTGTAAGAACACAAACTCAGAATTTTCTATTTATTAATCATAAAAAGTCCTCTATGAAAAAACACAACTTTTATGCAGGTCCTTCAATTCTTCCTCAGTACACTATTGATAAGACAATTGAAGGAATAATAGATTTTGCAGGTTCAGGATTATCTGTTCTTGAAATCTCTCACCGTAGCAAGGAATTTATTGCTTGCATGAACGACACAATTACGCTTTTTAAGGAATTGCTCGAAATTCCTGCTGGTTATCAGGTTCTGTTTCTTGGAGGTGGTGCCAGTTTACAGTTCGCAATGGTACCGATGAACATGATGAATAAAAAAGCAGCTTATCTTAATACAGGCGAGTGGGCAAGTAAAGCTATTAAGGAAGCAAAATTTTTTGGAGAGGTAGTAGAAGTTGCATCCTCCAAAGAAAAGTTATTTAATTATATACCAAAAAATTATACAATCCCTTCCGATGCAGAGTATTTCCATATAACTACTAACAATACAATTTATGGAACGGAGCTTAAGAAGGATCCGGATGTAAAAATACCACTTGTTGCAGATATGTCGTCCGATATCTTCAGCCGGCCGATAGATGTTTCAAAATATTCAATTATTTATGGTGGCGCCCAGAAAAATCTTGCACCTGCAGGTGTTGCTTTTGTCATAGTAAAGGAAGATGTTCTTGGTAAAGTAACCCGTCCGATTCCATCTATGCTCGACTACAGAGTACATATAAAAGGGGAGTCGATGTTCAATACACCTCCTGTGTTTGCTGTTTTTGCCGCACAGCAGACTCTGACATGGTTGAAACAGCTTGGTGGAGTGAAAGCTATCCAGAAGGATAATATTGAAAAAGCAAAAATTCTTTATGACGAGATCGACAGAAATAAATTATTTGTTCCTACGATTGCTGATCCTGAAGACAGGTCTCTTATGAATATCTGCTTTGTTATGGTCGAACAGTACAAAGAACTTGAAAAGCCATTCGCTGATTTTGCAAAATCAAAAGGAATGCTTGGTATTGAAGGTCATCGCTCCGTGGGCGGATTCCGTGCTTCCACTTATAACGCTCTTCCGAAAGAAAGTGTTGAAGCCCTGGTAAGCGCTATGAAAGAGTTTGAATCAAAGAATTAAGTAACCATAATATTAAGTGCTGCGGGGGAACCTGTAGTCTTTATATTAATTAAAAACATTAATATGAAAATCCTTGTTGCTACAGAAAAAGCTTTCGCCCCGGTTGCTATTACGCAGATTCGTGAAGTAACAGAGGCTGCAGGTTATAAACTTGCGTTACTTGAGAACTATAAGAATATTTCCGAATTGCTTACAGCCGTATCGGATGCCGATGGCATGATAGTTCGGAGCGATATGGTAACTTCAGAAGTCCTTGTTGCTGCAAAAAAGTTAAAGATTGTTGTCCGTGCCGGGGCAGGTTACGATAACCTTGATCTTCCTGCCTGTACCGCTCATAAAGTGGTAGCAATGAATACCCCGGGACAAAACTCAAATGCAGTTGCTGAACTTGCATTCGAAATGATGCTTTATCAGGCGCGCGGAGGATTCAATGGTAAATCGGGAAGTGAGCTCAGGGGTAAAACGATTGGTATTCATGCGTTTGGAAATGTCGGGAAATATGTTGCTGAGATAGCAAAAGGATTCGGAATGGATGTTTATGCTTACGATCCTTTTGTGAATGAGGATGATATTAAAAGAAGTGGTGTTAAAGTCTGCAAAAACGCTGAAGAGTTATATTCGAAATGCCAGTATGTATCTTTGCACATGCCTGCAAACGATAAAACAAAAAAATCAATCGGTTATGATCTTTTGAAGAAGATGCCAAAGGATGCTGTTATTGTCAACACAGCAAGAAAAGAGGTTATTGACGAGGATGGCCTTCTTAAGATTTTTGAGGAGCGTCCCGACTTCAGATATCTGTCAGATGTTGAGCCCGACTGTAAAACCCTGTTTGAAGAAAAATACAAAGGCAGATTTATATTTACGGCTAAAAAAATGGGAGCACAGACAGAGGAGGCCAATATTAATGCAGGGGTAGCAGCTGCACGGCAGATTGTCGATTATTTCAAGACAGGAAGCGAAAAATTTAAGGTAAACAAGTAGTAATTAATATAATCTAATTAGATGGCAGTTGTTAAACCTTTCAGGGGGTTAAAGCCTCCTCATGCTATTGCCAAAGATCTGGCCTGTTTGCCATATGATGTAATGAACACAGTGGAAGCCACCCGGATGGCAAAGGGGAAAGAGTGCTCACTACTTCATATAACAAGGTCAGAAATCGACCTCCCGGCTGATACAGATACTCATTCAAAAGAGGTCTATAACAAATCGGTTGAAAACTTCAGTAAATGGCAGAAAAATGGCTGGCTGGTTCAGGATAAAAAGCCAGGCTTTTATATTTATGCCCAGACAATGAAGGGGCGCACACAATACGGAATCGTAGGGTGCGCATCCATCGACGATTATCTTAATGGTATAATAAAAAAACACGAACTTACCCGGCCAGATAAAGAACAGGATCGTATGGTGCATGTTCGTGTCAATAATGCTAATATTGAACCGGTATTCTTTGCATATCCTGCTGTAAAAGAGATTGATGATATAGTAAATATGATTGTCAGTACTGAGAAACCGGAATATGATTTTGTTACGGAGGATGGTTTTGGTCACCATTTCTGGGTAGTAAAGAAACCGGAAACAAACAAACTTATAGAAAAACTGTTTGCCGAAAAGGTTCCCTATACCTATGTTGCTGACGGACACCACAGGACTGCTGCAGCGGCGCTTGTCGGGAAAGAAAAGCGGAAAAACAATCCTTCCCATAATGGAACTGAGGAATACAATTTTTTTCTTGCAGTCCATTTCCCTGATAATCAATTAAGGATCATTGATTACAACAGAACCATAAGAGACCTTAACGGTCTTACCCCGCAGGAGCTGGTTAACAGACTAGGCAGCGGATTTATTATTGAGGAAAAGGGAAGCAGAACCTATAAACCGAAAAAGCTTCATAATTTCTCAATGTATCTTGATGGAAAATGGTATAGCCTGACCGCAAAAGATGGTACTTACAATGATAATGACCCGATAGGCGTTCTTGACGTAACAATACTTACCAATCAGATACTGATGCCCATACTTGATATTCAGGATCTTCGCAGGTCGAAACGGATCGATTTTATCGGAGGAATACGCGGGCTGAGAGAACTTAAGAAGAGGGTCGATAGTGGTGAGATGAAAGTTGCATTCGCACTTTATCCGGTATCAATGAAGCAGCTTATAACCATCGCTGATTCAGGTAATATTATGCCTCCCAAATCCACATGGTTTGAACCCAAACTCAGAAGTGGTCTGGTAATTCACCTGCTAAGCTGAAAATATTGATATTTTTTTAGTTTTGGGTTGTCTAAAAAGCCCACCACCTCCCCCTGACGCTTCGGTCAGGGTACTCCTCCTCTGAAGAGGAGGAGAAAGTTATAATACTGTATTTCAACACTTTCCCCTCCTTTTTAAAGGAGGGGTGTCATGCCCGTAGGGTCATGACGGGGTGGTTAGTCCCACTTTTTGACAACTCCAAAGTTTATTAAGAGTAAACTAGTTATTCATTCTTCGCGAACTTTGCGGTTAATGTTTTCACTTTTCACTATTTTTATGCTTTAATAATTGCTCATAGATGACCGATATTGCTTCAAATATCAGTTTACTAAAAACACAGATACCATCATCTGTTAAGCTTATTGCAGTATCGAAAACAAAGCCGGTCGGTGCCATTCTGACTGCTTACAATTCCGGACAGAGATATTTTGGAGAGAACAGGGTGCAGGAACTGCTAAACAAGGTAGATCTTCTGCCTCGTGATATAGAATGGCATCTCATCGGACATCTTCAAAGCAATAAGGTGAAATATATTGTGCCATTTATCAGCATGATACAGTCCGTCGATTCTTTCAAACTATTAAAAACCATTAACTCGGAAGCTTCAAAAATTAACAGGGTAGTTGATTGCCTGTTGCAGATACATATTGCATCGGAAGAGACAAAATACGGATTCAGCATGAAAGAACTCTTTGAAATGGCTGAATCGCAGGAGTTTATGAATATGAAGCATGTAAAGATATGCGGCGTAATGGGTATGGCAACTTTTACTTCTGATACCGGTCAGGTTAGTAAGGAATTCAGTTATCTTGCTGATTGTTTTAATAGTCTTAAAAACAGATACTTCGCCGGGAACCATCATTTTAAGGAGATCTCTATGGGAATGTCGGGCGATTATGAAATTGCCCTGAAAGAAGGAAGTACGATAATCAGGATCGGAAGTATTATATTTGGAGAGAGAAAATGATCTTAACAAATACAATTTATCTTTTCAGAATCGACAACAACTCAAAGGTAAGCGCTCTTTTTTCATTCGTCCGGGAGAGAGGGCTTTCCTCAATAATTTTTATTATTTCATCTTTTCCCTCCCTGCTTAATTCATTAACAGATTCCTCAATTACCGTAAGGCATTCGAGAGCAGTTACATAATCTCCTTTCAGAAAAACTTCAGCAAGATCAAGAGAATAATCTGAATAGTTGAGTCCCGATTGCCAGCACGAAGATACTAACATGCTTATTGTATCAGCTTTCCATTGTTTTCTTATTTCATTGATAACTTCTGCACTGGCAGCCTGATCCTTCAGATCATTCATAAATCCTTCGATAGTTTTTCTGACAGAAAAATCATCTGTTCTATCATAAAATGAGGTAAGCAAACCAATAGCGCCTTCAAAAGGCTGCTCTTCCCGAAGTAGTTCTATCGCTACAGATATCAGAATACTATTATCTTTATTGAGAACAGAGGTAAGTTCTTTTAACTTCTTCTCAGATCTTATCATCTTGAAATTATTTGTAACAAAGGTAGAATTTATATCAGTTTTGCCGAAAGATATTTACCGGTATAAGATTCTTTGCATTTTGCCAGTTCTTCCGGTCTTCCCTCAAAAACAATCCGGCCCCCGTCTTCACCGCCTTCCGGTCCAAGGTCGATGACCCAGTCAGAACTCTTTATCACCTCCTGGTTATGCTCAATAAGTACCACAGAATGACCATGATCGACCAGGGCATTTATTGATTTAAGAAGCTTGTTTATGTCATGAAAATGCAAGCCTGTGGTTGGTTCGTCAAAGATGAATAAAATATGTCCGTTACCGCGTTCCTGGCTCAGAAAATAGGCCAGTTTTACTCTCTGGCTTTCACCTCCTGACAGAGTACTTGACGCCTGCCCCATTTTTATATAGCCCAGTCCCACATCAGAAAGAGGCTTCAGCTTTTCGACGATTCTCTTTTCACTCTTTCCCGGATGTGAATTGAAAAAATCAATTGCTTCATCTATAGTCATCTCAAGCATATCATAAATGTTCTTTCCATGATATTTTACCTCCAGAACATCCTTGCGGAATCTCATCCCCTTGCAGTTTTCGCAGGTCAGCTCCACATCGGCCATAAACTGCATTTCTACTCTTATTATCCCTTCACCCTGACACTCCTCACATCGTCCGCCTTCTATGTTAAATGAAAAATGAGACGCTTTATAATTATTCTGGACCGAAGCTTGTTGTTCGGAATAAAGTTTGCGTATTTCATCATAGGCTTTGAGATAAGTGACCGGATTTGACCGGCTCGACTTACCTATCGGATTCTGATCAACCATCTCAATGCTGGTTAACCCGCAAATGTCTCCGGTAATATCCCTGAACTGACCTGGTTTTAAGTTATTCCCATTAATCCTGTTCGACAGAACTTTGTGTAAAATATCTGAAACAAGGCTCGATTTGCCTGATCCGCTTACTCCGGTAACAGCTGTTATAGTATGAAGCGGAAATTTCACATCAATACCTTTAAGATTGTTTTGCCTGGCACCTTTGATCTCAATAAAGCTGTTCCATTTTCTTCTTACTAGCGGGACAGGGACTACTAACCGTCCACTCAGGTAACCGGCTGTAAGAGATTTATTTGCAGTGGTCAGGTCAAGGTCTCCCTGATAAACCACTTCTCCACCGAGTCTGCCAGCTTCCGGTCCCATATCAATTATTTCATCGGCAGCTCTTATTATTTCCTCTTCATGCTCTACAACAAGAACCGTATTCCCGAGGTCTCTGAGCTCTTTCAGTACTTTTATCAAAAGATTAGTGTCACGGGGATGAAGACCTATACTTGGCTCATCGAGAATATACATAGAGCCTACCAGATTACTCCCCAGCGATGTTGATAGATTAATTCTCTGTGATTCTCCGCCTGACAATGTAGAAGATAGCCTGTCGAGAGTGAGATAAGGAAGGCCGACATCAATAAGAAATTTCAACCGGACAGTAATCTCCTTAATAAGCCTTTCAGCAATTGCAGTATCTTCTGCATTTAACTTTATTTCAGAAAATTGCTCAATTAGCTTTCCTACAGGGATTGAAACGAGATCCTGAATTGAATAACCGGCAATCTTTACATAACCTGCCTCTTTTCTTAACCTCGAACCTTTACATTCCGGGCAGATCGTTTTTCCCCGGTAGCGGCTTAACAGCACCCTGTACTGGATCTTAAATTTCTTCTCTTCAAGATGATGGAAGAACCGGTCTATCCCATAGAAATATTTATTTCCTTTCCAGAGTAGCTCCTTCTGCTCTTCTGTCAGCTGGTAAATTGGTTTATGTATCGGAAAATCGAATAATTCTGCACTGGCAATCAATCTCTCCTTCCATTTTTTCATAGTTTCACCTTTCCAGCAAACTATCGCATCTTCATAAACCGAAAGGTTCTGGTCCGGGATAACAAAATTTTCATCAATACCTATAATCTTGCTATAGCCTTCACAAACAGGGCAGGCACCTATGGGATTATTGAAACTAAACAAGTATTCTGAAGGTTCTTCAAACCCGATGCCATCCTCTTCAAATTTGTTTGAGAAACTTACCCTTTTTATTCCGTTATCATCAGGGATAACTACCTGGCAATAACCTTTCCCGGTCTGAAATGCCGTTTGTGCAGAGTCAGCAGCCCTGCTGAAATTATCTGCAGAATGACTTAAAACAAGCCTGTCGATTACAATATTTACCTGCTGCCCGGGTTCATATCCATCAAAAGTTTTTAGTTCATCAATTTTAATGAGCTCCCCATCAGACTCGATACGGTTGAACCCCTGTTTATTCAGGAACGAAAAATATTCTGATACTTTTATGTTTTCGGGTATCTCACCGGAAGAGGTAATAACCACCTTTGTTCCCTCATGCAGAGATGCCAGGTAATCAACTATATCATCAGCGCTGTGTTTTTTTACCTCTTTACCCGACACAGGCGAATAGGTTCGACCGATTCTTGCGAACAGAAGCCGCAGATAGTCATATATTTCTGTCGATGTGCCCACAGTGGAACGTGGATTCCGGGAGTTTACTTTCTGTTCAATAGCGATGGCAGGAGGAATACCGTTTATGAAATCAACCTCAGGTTTATTCATTCTACCCAGGAATTGACGTGCATAGGAGGAGAGGCTTTCGACATATCTTCTCTGACCTTCTGCATAAATTGTGTCGAAAGCAAGAGATGATTTCCCTGAACCTGAAACGCCGGTGATTACCACAAGTTTGTTTCTGGGAATATTCAGACTGACATTTTTCAGATTATGTACCCTGGCCCCCTTTATTTCAATACTCCCCTGCATATCTGTTCCTTTATATAGTGTTAAAATTCAGTTAAAACCCAAAAGTAATACTTTCAATTTAAAATAAATTGTTTCCTTTGTATTACGAATAACAACCTGACAAAGGAGGACTGCCTATAGAATATCTCTACTCTGTTTAATTAAAAGAGTGAGTTATGAAAAAAATAATTTCCGATTATGAACTGATTATGAGGTTCATAAAAGGTGAGCAATCGTGCTTTGAACAATTAATCCACCGCCATAAAAACAAAGTTTTCGCTTATATAAGCCTTTATATTCGCGATCAGGCTCTCGCTGAAGATATCTTTCAGGATACCTTCCTTAAAGTTTTTCAATCTGTTAAAGCAGGTAAATATTCCGATAACGGAAAATTTCTCTCCTGGGTAATGCGTATAGCTCATAATCTGATTATTGACCATTTCCGCAGGATAAAACAGATGAATACCATATCGAACGACAACTATGAATCTGATCTTTTCAATTCAAAAAGATTTGCTGAAGATAGCGTTGAGGATGATATGAT
>Ga0265292_1003263_pt1 | contig 10117 bp, 6 predicted proteins | sample Munlanlewell296A_FD_189080 | JGI IMG/M metagenome (GOLD analysis project Ga0265292, IMG submission 189080) | Leachate microbial communities from a municipal landfill in Southern Ontario, Canada - Leachate well 296A | ecosystem: Engineered > Solid waste > Landfill > Unclassified | place: Canada... | reverse complement strand
ACTAACAATGAGAATCCCATTACAAACCATGTTGCAATTGGTCTACCCAACTTACCCCTAGACCATATTAACTTCTTAGTTAGAAAGTCTTTTGCTTCGGATGGGATGTTAATAATAAAAGCTATCAGCTTAATGATAAATAACAATATTAACCAAAGTTTCTTGAAAGCATAGGTAGTTAATGATCGGAAAAAGTCTGACCATAGAGATATAAACTGTTCAATTTTATTACGTCCTGAGGGTCTAAATCCCTCAAAGCTAAGCTGGAAGAATCTCCTTGAAGAAGGACGTTTTATAGTAAATGCCATTGTATATTATTATCCCATTATTTATGGGACGCGGTAAATTCTACCAATAATGGGGGTATGTGGCAAATGAGTAAAACAACGATAAAGTCTCTTTCACACTGTACTATCTACGGTTTTTGGTAATTAAATCTAAGCTCCACCCTTGTTTAATGATTCAAGAAAGTCCTTATTGCTCTTTGTCTTTTTTAACTGATCAATAACAAGAGGTGTTGCTTCTCTATCATCAAGAAGGTCCACCATTCTTCTAAGTCTGTAAACTTTTTCCAACATATCTTTACTTAGCAAATCTTCTTCGTGTCTGGTTCCGCTGGATTTAATATCAATAGTTGGGAATATTCTTCTTTCTAACAAAGATCTATCAAGTCTTAGCTCCATATTTCCTGTTCCTTTAAACTCTTCAAATATGACATCATCCATTCTTGATCCTGTATCAACAAGGGCTGTAGCAATAATAGTTAAACTACCACTATTTTCTAAGTTTCTTGCAGCACCAAAGAAATGCTTTGCAGGATACAAAGCTGCCGGGTCAAAACCTCCTGTTAAAGTTCTCCCGGAAGGGGGGGCGACCATGTTGTAAGCTCTAGCAAGTCTGGTTATAGAGTCCATTAGAATAACAACGTCTTTACCCATTTCGGCAAGCCTTTTTGCCTTCTCAAGACATAATTCAGAGATTCTTGTTTGTTCCTCGGCCTTTTCATCAAAGTTACTGGCATAAACTTCCCCTTTTACACTTCTACTAAAATGAGTAACCTCTTCAGGTCTTTCACCTATCAATGCAACAAGTAGAATGATATCTGGGTAGTTTGTAGTTATACCATTAGCAATATCTAACAAAAGAAATGTTTTTCCAGCCTTAGGAGGAGCAACAATCATAGCCCTTTGCCCCTTTCCAATTGGCGATATTAAGTCAACAAGTCTTGTGGAAATAACATCAGGTTTAGTTTCAAGTTTTAACCATTCGTTAGGAAATATCGGAGTTAATTTTGCAAATGCTGGCCTCTTTCTTGCTTTTTCTGGATTCATTCCCCCAACAGTTTCTATCTTTAGCAAAGATAAGTATCTTTCAGTTTCTTTTGGAGGTCTTGCTAAACCTGTAATAGTATCACCCATTCTTAAATTAAATCTTTTTATTTGTGAATGACTAATATAAACATCTCTAGGTAACTCATCTTCTGCTGTTTTTTCACTTTGTCTAATTACTCCATAGTCAGTAAGAACCTCAAGCATTCCTGTTACTTTTATAGTATCTCCGCTGTAACTACCACCGTATCCATTTCCATACCCGTTGCCATATCCGTATCCCTTGTCGCTCTGAGGAGCTCCAGGAGCAGGAGTAACAGGCGGTGTATCACTAACAGGAGTATCACCCAATGCTTGAACATTGGATGTAACTGTAGCTGTCTGCTCATCTGCTAAATTTTTTCTTCCGGTATCTTCGTTTTGTCTTTTTATAGGCATGTTTAATATATGCGCAACAATTTACGCTTGAAATTTATACTTTGAAAACGTGAGAAATATTTGCATATTTTTGGAATTTATTCTTTCAACTCAAAAGGAAATTAGAAGTTTCCAATTCACTTTGAATAATAAACTAAAAAAATAATTTCAGCAAGTGTTGTGGAATACTTAATCAAATTTCCTAGAGATGGGAGATAGCCACTGCCCCGAGCTACCTCCCAACTTCAGGACTCATTCTTATTGAATAAGCTCTGCATTTACAACAAGTCTTTTATTATAAGTAACCCCATTCCAAACTCCACCACAAGTAATTAGTGTCATGGCAGATTTGTCTTTTTCGTATCCATCAAATACTTTTGATCTGTCTGGATCGTTTATATCTATGTAATAAGTATTCACTACTTTATAGCTATAAAGCTTACCGTAGCTATCAAGTACGGATACTGTATCACCTAGGTTTATGTTTTTCAACCCATAAAAAGCAGCTGGGTTTCCATTGCTGTTATCATAATGGGCATTAATCAGGAGATTGCCTGTTTCCCCAGGTCTAGCTCCTTTTTCATACCACCCAGCTGTATTCCAATCCTTAGGAGTCTCAAGATATCCTTGAATATCTACACCCACAGGTACAATAGAAAGACTCATAACTAGTGATTCAATTAGAAGTTTCTTAGGAGTTCCATATATAGGATGTAACTGATCTGCAAACACAGATACCTTCTCTACTCCTTTTGAAGTCTCTATCTTTTTACCTAAGATATTAGAAATATTTAAATTCAGGTTTAATTTAAAAATACTTGGGAAAAGAAAGAGAGATAATACACTAAACAAAACTAACAAAGTTAGTGCAAATGATATTTCTTTTAATTTTATTGATTTGGATAATGTGTTCATGAGATAATGTTCAGGCAAGAGACAGAATGGTCGCGTAAGGACAAGCCAAACCCAACCATTCTGCCTCCTGCCCAAAGCAAGAGGCGTAAATTATTTACTTAATTTCTTCTTAGTGACAAAACCAGCGGTTAACAATCCTAAACCAACAATAGCTAAGGTATCTACTGCGCCGGTTTTAGGAAGTTCAGAAGGCTTTATGTTGCCGTAGCAAACAGTAGCTGTATCTGAACCTATAAAGTCATCGTCTTGTCTAAGCTCAACCTTGTTAACTACACACTTTTCGAATTTAACATCTCTGTCATATTCACTGTCTTTAACAACGGCTGTAATGATAAAGGTCTTAGTAGCACCTGGTTCAAAATCATCAAACTCTTCAGTTAAACCAGCTCCACCAACCTTCTCCATTTCATCAGGTAACATATCTTTGGTTTCAAGATCGTCAGCCTTGTCAGCTTCATCATCACTCTTATTCTTAACTGTTATTCTGAATTCAACTATTTCGTTCTCTTTAACATCTGTAACTTTATCTTTCCAAGAAGTCTCTCCAGCAACTCTTACTTCTTTTGTGATTTTGAATCTTGTTTCATATTCATCCTCACCGTACTGATCAGCATAAACTGATCTAACAGGTAAGGACATAAGAATCACAAAGCTTAAGAAAATGCCTATTAATTTAGTTATGTTTTTATTCATTATGTTTTTACCTACTTACTAAAGAGCATAAAAATTTACACTTATTACAGGGCAAGATTAATGCTATTTAGTTGTACGGCAGGAAATTTAGTACTCTACTAAGAAAAGTAAAGGCCTTTGATAAGGCCGGTAACATGTGGCAATTATAACCCGATTTTCAACTTTTGTCAACACTATGGGGCTGAACAACTATTTCCCTTTTTTCCTTGTATCTAAAGGAAAAAACAAGTATGGTAGCCAGTAATACAAAACCGATATACTCAAGTAATTGAGGCCAAAAGAACACTCTAATATTACCTGAAACCTGATTATTAAACACCCAACCATTAGCCCAATTGTTAACCTTTATGTGATTGGCGTTGCAAACTCTATATCCACATAATGCTACCCACCCAGGGTCGTATGCTTCATTTAGGATGTATAGATTTGAATCCATTGTGTTGGTTGGTTCATTTGTTTTGATATTTTTCACTAAAGAGTAGGAAATCGGAATCAAACTTACATATTGTAGTTCATTCTTGCTCATTGTATCCCCAAATACATAGTTGGAAACATTAACTGTGTAGCCCAATCCATTTCCCATTGGGGGTATTATATAAAAGTACGTTCCTTCAGTTTTATTATTAGGAAGAGATACCTCAATATCGCAACGTTTAGAATATTCATTTGTTAAACAAATCCTCAAGGGTACTCCTTCGTAATGCTTGGCTTTAACTTCAAGAACATAACCTACATTATGACTAGCTAACGGGAAGTTATATGAATCACAAAGAGAGCCTTTAGTGGAGTTAAATATTATCCCCTTATCAGACTCTACAAAGTTTAGATCGCTTATATCCACGCCCCTCTTACAGCTTCTACGATTACCTACAATAGCTTTAGTTTCGATTGTAAGTTGGTCGTTCTTTGGGAATGTTAAGTAACTACCCAATCCCAAACTACCTACATTTTCAATACTTATCTGATTCTCATAAACCAAACCAATATTATTTACATTCACCTCAAAATATTTCTTTCTCAACTCGGTAGAAGAGTTTCTAGCGTCAGCATAAAACCTAAGACTATAATCTTGGATGCCTTTTTCTAGCTTAGATAAAAATGTTCCGTTACTTAGGAAGATGTCCGTACAAAGACCTGTTACTTCATCCAACATACAAAAGTCATCTGGGCTAATATCCTTTTCTAATTTAAACGATACCAGCACTAAATCAGAAGATATATTAGCTACTACATCTTTCAATGGTACTGTCACACAAGCGATCGTATCTCTAGCAGAAATTTCAAAACCATCATCTGAGTGTGACAAACCATAGGATGCTGACTTTCCAGCTTCTATTGGGTCACAGTTTTCCAATCTAGAATACAAGAAGTTGCCAAGTTGGGTACTTTCTACAGCCTTGTATACTCCAAACCTTATTTTATCTTGTAATGATAATAAAACGCTTCCAACTAGCCCATTTTCCCCTATATCGTAGAGACTAAAAACATCGTCATTAATTTTTATAAATACATTACTTAAATCAATGTTTGGTAAGCTAATCTTTGCTATTGAAGTCTCTTCAAAAAGCACATCTACATATTTACCTGTTGGGGCACTCTTTAAGATTAAGTTAACAGAGATTGCCTGGATAGTAGATATGGACCCTTTGTCATTTGGTAGTTTAAAATATATTTTCTTTTCATCTGAAAATATTAGGTTTTCATTAATATTTTCATCAACTGAACTAAACCCTACAAACTGATAGCTATTGTTTCCACCACTTATATAGTTTCCATATTCTAAGTAGATAGGGTCCAGATACTCTTTGAAAAGCGAGTTTCCTATTGTGTAATAAGAATTAACTTCTTCTAACCTTGAATAATTTTCTTGTGGTACGTACTTATAAACGTACAAACCTCCTCCAAAATCCTTGTCCAGACTTATTTCAGGTATACCCTTAAATAACTTCTCTATTTGATCGTAAAAAAGAACTTTCTTATTTAATCCCGGCGCTACAACACTCATATCCAATACTAACCACCTAACTTTGTATTTCTCTAAAGTTTTTTGTAATAAAAACGGATCCTCTGAGTAAATTGCAGTAGATAATTCTCTGTAAGCTTGTTCATTTGCAATATTCCAACGATCAAATTCCCTATCTAGTAGAGGTTGTTTTATTCCAAACCATAAAAAGCCAGCTCCTTGGTACCCAGCTTTTGGTGGATTCCAAGAGTAAGATACCCAACCCCAAAATGTATGTATAGGGAGATCAACAACACGTCCATATTCTGTCTGTTCATTAAAGTAATCAAACATTTCAAAATACCTATCCGGAATATCTACACGCATTGCAGGATTTATAAGATAACCTCTAAATGCAGGACGAGAAAAGTAAATTATTCCAGATGTAGCTAATAAAACGGGAATAAAACTTAGGATACCAAATAGTCTTTTGTTTAATTTACTTGTAACAAATGCAATAAAGTAACTAAGAAATACGGAGTAAACCAGCATTAAAGTTATAGAAAACTTTGTAAAGGCAAATCTAAACAACTCTTTAAATAGCGGGATGTGGTTTTGCATCAGCTTAAAAATAAAGCCAAAAGGAGGGTTTGTACCCATAATGAAAAATACCGATATGAAGCCTAATACTGCCCACGGAACAGAGTATATACTTCTCTCCTTTATAGATATTACTAAGCCAGTTAGAACAAATAGGAACATTAGATATCCAATAGACACCACTAGCGGTTTCTTAATACTTGAGTTCCAGGGACCTAGTAAATTAACATATGAATTTTCTCCATCAAATACTCCCCAATCAAACAAGAAGCTTCTTAGTATGGATATATCTTTTATATTTCCATATTTTTTATTTACTAGAAAAGCTTCTTCAGAAAAAAGGTGGTGTATTTTAGAAAGAGGTACTTCCTTTCCTCTTGTTATTCCATAGTACACATTTGGCAATAGCCAAAAGGAATTAACAGTTAGAGTAACTAACAGCAATGTTAGACCTCTTCTTATTCCAATTTTAGGGCTGGATTTATTAGTAACGAGAACAAATAGATAAGCGGTTATCAACATGAAGTAAACATAGAAAAGTGTAGGTGTGTGAGCCTGTGGGATAATTAGAAAAGAAGCCAAAATAAACGTTAATAGGTCTTTTCTTTCTCCATCTAGATAAAATTTGGTAAGGAATAAAAAGATCCACCCTAACAAACCGTAGTGAGTTAAAAACATCTCTAGAGGAACATTAAAATGCTGTAGCGTTCCCAGATTTAAAAGATAAAATAGTCCTCCAATAAAGGATCCAAAGCAGGAGAACTTCTCATCAAAGTCTTTAAGAATTATCTTCTTTAAAAAGAAGTAGACTCCTAATGGTCCTGCTACCAACATAAAGAATGCATATAAGTATCTAATTAAATTAGTGGCAAAAAATATATCTAATACACTTATTAAGATAATTCTAGGAATTTCTGAGGCGTGGGCTTGAGAAGACACGGCTCCTAAACCTTGATGAGACTGCCAAGCACCAGATAGTATTCTATTCCAATATATTTTGTAATTAAACTCAGGATGTAAAGTATCCCAACCAGTCAAAAATGTGCCTGGAGTATAGTTTTTAAAACATACATAGAGAGAAATCGTAACAAGTACTACTGGAAAAAGGTAACGAAGTAGTTTGTTTTTATTTAACTTCTCATCCACAAAACAAGTATATATAAGTATTAACTAATAAAAAAGAAAGAAAATTGGTTTAATTTAAAGAATCTTTTGTATATTCAAAAGTTTTTACCTCGGGATCACCCACACTCCATTTAACTAAAACTGTTTTTTTGCATGAAATTTTTTCTCCGCATTGGTCTTTTAGGGTTAAAGTTCTTGCTACATCTTCCTTAAGATCAAAGCCTATACCGGTTCTGATGCACAAAGCTGATCCAGATTTAGGAAGATTTTCAATCTCCAACACGCTTTCATGGATTGTATTTTCTATCTGCAAAAGATACATAACTCCCTCTTCGTAATCTCTTTTTATCTTGTCTTGAATTGCAAAGTGGCCTGTGTAAAAGATGTATGTGAGGTTTGGTTTCAGCTGGATAGTCTCTCTTCCATCATATATTCCAGCAGTAGTTTTACACTCCTCTGCTCCTATTGGTACCTCCAAGTATCCTATTCGTTTAAAAATATCGACTTTATTTCCATCTGGAAGCAAGAAGGTATTTATCTTTTCATAAAGTTTGTTTCTATCAGAATTTAAATAGTCTATACATTGAGTCAAAGCCACATAGTTTCTAAGACCTGGAGGACCTGGGTTGTTGGGAGATATGACATACTCTACGTTTGAGTTTAAAAAGAAATCTTCTATCTCATAATCACTTTTAAATGGCTCAAATTGAAGATATGGCACAGGAAAATACATGTTACTGTAGTTTTTTTCCAGTCTTACCATTTCCAATGTAGCCACAGACATACCCTCAGAATCAATTAAAACTGCAACTCCCAGTCCACTATTAACAGGCCTGTTAGCGTTGCTGTGTATAAAATCCAACACTTTATCTATTGGGTACTTATCCTTCTTATATGAGTAAAAAGCGGATCCAGAATAATACCAATCTCCATATTTCGGACCTGCAAACACCATACTAATATACCTAAATAGGGACGATTCTTTGCTTATGTGATTAAAACACAGGAAAAAACATGCAAAAATTAAATACATTGGGACCAGGAATAAAGCTACTTTTATCTTGCTGGATATTCTAATTAGTAACTTGGATATTAAGAAAGCAAACATGGGTGTTAAGGGAAGAATATATCTTAAGTTCTTGTTGCTAATGTATATAAATACAGACCAAGGTATAAGTATTAGAAGGAAGTAAATTAAGCCTTTCTTAGTGTTTCTTATCAGCTCATAAACTATAGAAATTACCAACAACACAGACGGTATAAACATAGTTTGATATCCAATCATAGTTCTTGGGTAGTAAGCTATTTTTTGAATTAAAGTACTAGGATCATCTGATTCCCCAACAGAAAATACCTTCATAGACGCTGTTAGTGCATTCCAGTTTATTAGATACCAAGGAGCTGCAATGAAAATAAAAACAACAGAGCTGATAATTATATTTCTTAAGATTATTAACCTTTCTGAAGGTGTAGACACTTTAGAGAAAAACTCTTTTGCCAAGCAGATGAGTACTGGAACTAGTAGAAATACAAAACCGTACCATTTTATTGTCTGAACTAAAGCAAAAAATACAAAGAATAATAAGGTAAATCTTGCTTTTTTAAAGTAATCAGAAAGATACAGAAAGTATAGGGATACAAGTATTAATGCGGTTAGTGGTAAATCTAGGTGAAAGTAGTGAGATTGGTCAATGATTTGGGGAAAGAATGAATATACAAGTGTGGTAAGAAAAGATAGTTTAGAATCCTTTGTTATTAACAGGGTTAGTTTATAGACAAAGATTATCGATAGTATAAAAAATAAGAGTGTTTCTACTAATAAAAATGTTGATTTATAACCAAAAGTTAGGGATATAAATGCACCAATTAGCTGAACAAGAGGGGGATAATAATCCGATACTTTTAAGACAGAAACAATAGAAGATCCTTTTTCTCCGGATATTACTCTCTTTATTTCATTAGCCATTCTGTAGCTTATGCTTATGTGTCCTGCACTATCCCATGTTTGATAGTTTTTATTTAGTGTTTGGAAAACAATAAAAAAAGTAGTGTGAAATAAAATCAATAAGAATAAAAGAAGATTATATTTGTTAGAGAGCAGTTTCTTAAAGTTGTCTAAAAGTATCTTCATTTAGTAAATGATATCCTATTTATCTTATTCCAAGCAAAAAGAAGCCCCACTAGTTATCATTGTTGATAATGTTGTGAGGCTCTTTGTCGAACGTGTGCGGGTTTAGTACTTCGTAACCTTTTCTCCATCGATGAATAAAGCCAATTCTTTCCCTTCATCGACCTTGAAAACTTTCAACGCATCGATCAATTTCTGGGTTGAAAGACTGTCTGTCAGCTCCACTAAGTGAACTTGGTTGTGCAGTGCTGACTTTGACCAGTGAATGGTAAGCAATTTCACGGTGCTTCCAACTGGGCAATTAACATATGCAACTGCACCTAGCTCACCAGTATTTTGACCTTGTACCACACCTGGGTCCATGGAGATAAACACCCCGTGGCCCTCAGTGCACGTATAGGTCATTTCCGAGGCCCTGATTTTCCAGTTCTTAATGAGGGGATCCCCATCAAGTAGGAATTGTCCAAGATCGGCAAAGGCTTTAACTTGAATATCTTCGGCCTTAAGAACAACAGGGGGCACCGCAGTAGCTGCAGGTTGAGCCGTAGGCTGAGTTGCAACAGGCTGTTCAGTTTTCACCACGCCATTTATTTTTTCCCAATTAGATGCGACGAAAATTATGATCACAGCCAGCAACACCACCCATCCCCAGTTGTGTTGAAGCCAGTTTTTCTTCGCTTTCTTCACAACCGGCTTTGGAGCAACAGGCTTAGGGTTCACAGGTTTAGCTGCAGGTTTTGCAGCAGGTTTCTTCACCACGAGATCTTTGAACTGAACATTCTGGGTCTTACCTTTTTTATCTGTCATTTCTAATTTCTCCTTCTTTCTTTTATTTTTTATTGGATATTACCGCACACTCTCTACTCACACTTTTCTGTATGACCAGAAAGTGTGTGGCAATATAGAAGGAGATATCCGCACACATTGTCAAAGTTCTCTTCTCTAAGTTTTTCTTAGAGAATAGTTTCT